>JACCDP010552858.1_pt1 | contig 15237 bp, 27 predicted proteins | sample 7445841 | NCBI WGS metagenome assembly JACCDP01 (sample SAMN15323441, study PRJNA562643) | freshwater metagenome | isolation source: river surface water | place: USA:Blue River Watershed | collected 2017-08-17 | reverse complement strand
TTAAATCTAAACCTTCTCCTCCTGCTGAGCTAATTAGCAATGCTTTAATTTTATTTGCATTGTAGTCTCTAATTAACTGGTTTCTGATTTTATCATCAACATTACCTGTGAATTCTCCGAAGGGAATGTCGGCTTTCTGCAGCAGTCTCTTGTATGGTTCTACTCCGCTGTTAAGGTAGTTAGAGTATATCAGCGCTTTATACGAAGGGTCATTAGCTAACTGCGACTGTAGGTAGTCAAATGCCTTCTGTATTTTGGGTTGTACGACATCTTTGTCATCCTTTGTGAAACCCTGGGTTGTATTACTAATCGTCCTCGCCCCGGTCAAGAAAGGCATGAGTCTGCTAAGATCTTTTTTATTTGCAGGTAATCCAGCATATACCTTAGCCCTAAGATGCCAAGGTAGCTTTTTCATAACGGTCTCATATATGGCCTGCTGCTTCTCATGCATAGGCACTTTCAAAATCTCTTTATTTATTTCTGGAAAACCAGCTGAAGATCCTTCATGATAATCTATGTATTTTTTAAATACCTTTTTTAACATTTCAGGATTTTTTACATAGAGTTCACTGCCAGGTCTGACACCCATTAGTCTTAAAGGCATAGCTGGCTTAATTTTTTTCTCTCCTATGTATTTCTTTTCAAAGGCCTGTAAGTCAGAAGGCAATAGTTCTTTGCCTGCAGCTACATTAATTAATTTAGCTATATCTCCTGGATGGTTGTATATCGGTGTGCCAGTTAGTAGAATTCTCTTTTCTGCTGGTAAATTTTTAATTGTTTTATACAGTTTTGTATCTTCGTTACGTAATCTGTGCGCTTCATCTATAATCATTAGCTTACCACGGAAGTCATCAGGATTAACGCCTTTCCTAGCTACCTCTTGTTGCGAACGAATACGTAAATTTTTAGGCATAGCGCCTATCCATTTATTTACCTCTTTAACATAATTATCTTTTAGTGCTGCAGGTAATAACACCTCAGCAGGTAAGCCTAAGTTTTTATATGCTTCTATAGAACTGCGCGTTTTGCCGCTACCTAAACCATGCATCAAAATAAGTCCCATTTGCTCATCGCTGCTGAGCTTATCGCTAATTCTTTGCTGATGTGGTAATACAGGTTCCTTAACCTTTTTATGTTTAGGGTCTGATATTAAATTCATAACCACTACGCATAAATAAGTTTTTGCTGGTTAGCAATAGCATCGGCCATTAATCTTTCTTCTGGGTTAAACAGCATTGTTTCAGCTAGTCCATAATATTTTTTAGAAGGCTGACCGACATGAAAGTCTACAGCCTGCTTACACAGCCCCGGACAGATTAGAACTAAAGCGTCGGACATAGTTATTTAGACGATAGTAATTTAAACTTAGCTTCTTTCTTTTCCTGGTCTTCGCTTTTATTTGTTTTCTTTTTTTTACCAGCGCTGATAGGACGACAGCTATCGTCGGAATAAGGTTCTTTACCAGGAACAGGCTCATAACCTTTCCAGCAACGAGCGGCTTCCTTTTCAGACTCCTCTGTTACCTTCTTCCAGTTCTTTTTATCTGGATATCCTTCCTCTCCGGGTTTAGCTGGTGCTTCGCCCCGTTCACGTTTGGCATGGATATTAGCCCACAGGCCTCTACGCTTTGCAGCTTCCTTTACTTCGCTCATATCGTAAGAGCACTTCCATTTACGCAGCGCTTTATTGATACGAGAATCAGGATCTCTAGCTGTCTCTTTGCTTGTCAGCTTTTTCTTCATACCTTTCATGCGTGCGCAGAAAGAATCTCGACGAGAACCGCCCTCAGGTTGAGGTCTTTTTAAATTACCTCCAGTTGCTCGGTTGTAAGCTTTACGTCCGGCTTCACTTAAACCACCTTCTGGGTTTTTATGTTTAGCTTTGAATTGGAAATCATCAGCTGCGGCTTTTTGCAATGCCGTAAATAATAGATTTAAATTAGGAGTCATAATGTGTTATATACAATTGTGTAACCTATTATCTTTTTGCTGTTAAAAGAGTAAACTTCCCTGTTTTACTTTTATCTGTTGCTTCTTTGTCTTCTTCCTTCTTATCTTCTGCTTCCTCTGTTTCTTTTTCAGAGGTTGCGCTTTCGGAAGAAGCAGATTTGCTCAAACGCTTTTGTAATTTGTACTGGCGCATTTCTGCGTCATTGCACATAGCTTGTAATAAATCTTGAGTACCAAGTGATGCGGTTTTATCTGCTTCGGCAATTAATTTACATAACTCTTGTTCGCAAGTCAGGAGTCCTGCGAACGCTGCAGAAAAAGCGGTAGGTGCTGCATCTTCATCTAGCATTTTAGCAGCTTCGACTTGTACTTTAACAAGATCGATTGCCTGACCTAAACCAATCATGCGTTCTACAACGCTGTCATATAAACCGGTGTAAACACCGTATAACTCCCCAAGTTCTTCGTGATCAGCGAAGAAGGTATCGCCCTGGCACATGTTATGTGCGTTGTGGGCGTAAAACTGCATGTAACGCAAGTGTGTGGCTAATTTAGTCATAACAAGAGAAATAGTTAGGAAACAACTTAATATGCAAATGCAAATTCTTCAAGACAAACCCGTAGAATATATTGACGATATTTTACTAAAAGACGGAGAGCTGCAAGTTCTATCTGCAGACGACCTAAGAAAAATAGAATTTTTAGATTTAAAATTTTGGTGTCACAAAAATGGAATTTATGGTATTCCTTCCAAGGAATTAATCGACATCATCAAACCGCATCTAGTTGAAAATAAAAGTATAGAAGTAGGTGCAGGTTGTGGAGTCTTTGGTCGTGCTTTGGGTATTCCCAGTACAGATTCCATGATTCAGTCTATGCCTGAGATGCGGGCGTATTATACTGCTCTTGGGCAGCCTATTGTAGATTATGGTAAAAATGTTATTGGCCTTGAGGCTTCTGACGCAATTGCCAAATATGAACCAGAAGTAGTATTTGGTTCCTGGGTCACACAGTATGTTGATCCAGACCTCCCACCTCCTGAGGGTGGTGGTTCTGTATATGGATTGAGAGAAGCTGAATTCCTTCCTAAGATTAAAAAATATATTGTCTATGGAAATGATACCATACACGGACAAAAAGAAATATTTAAAAACAAGAATGTTAAAGTAGAGAGAATCTACAACGATAATTTCTTTTCCCGGGCTACATACCCGAAAGCAAACTGCTTGTACATCATAACCCACGCATAAAAATGAGAGCATTAATAATTAACTGGTTAGTATCAAAAACAAAAATATACAAAGATCTTTTGGCTAGGCATGAAAGGTTGTGCCAAGATTTTGAAGATGTTATAAATAAGAGAGCTACGCTTAAGGATATAGCAGAGCGCAACGGTACTATTACCGTTGAGGCGGCAACTGAAAGCGCGGCTCTTTTAGCTACTCAGTTTTTACATTGGCTCGATGAGCTAAAAGCTGAAAATTATTTAGAAACTGTATTCAAAGAATCACTACGCAACGCAGCAAAGCACAATCGCGAGCCCATAGAGGTGATCGTTACAGTGCAAAGAAAGAACGGCAAAACACCGCATCAGATCAGACAAGAATTAGAAGCAGAACTGGAACAACTAAAAAATGAGAGCAATCCTAATTGACGCAGTAAACCGTATAATTAAAGAAGTAGAAATTACTTCTGCCATTAAAGATATTTATAGTAACATTGGTTGCGATTTATTCACTGTCGCTGGTGATTTTAATACAACCGAGGACGGTAATTCTTCGGATTCCCTTCTTGTGGATGATGAAGGTTTACTTAAACCTGGACTTCCTGTATTTCAATTCAACCCACCCGGATGGCACAGGCAGAAAGAGTTTGCGGGTAATGGTTTAATTACAGGTGTGGATTACACTAATGGAGAAAGTATTTCGTGCAAAATTCCCTTGCTTGATCTAGCGCACTGGGTTGAGTGGACAGATAAAGTAACAACCGGAGACGTATGAGACATCATTATGATCCAAACAAAGAAGAAGCTAACGCTAAAGTCGGCTCTTTCTTTTTATTTTTAGCTTTGATGTTTTACTTCATTTTAAAATCTTGTGGCGTATATGACCCCCGTTAAAATTAATTCACCGAAATATCATAACACCTGGAAATTAGATTCCGGGCAGGTAATTACGACGCATGATGCGTCGAAGTGTAAAGGGCAGTATTGTTGTATTCATAATCCGTCCAATCACCATATGCGTGATTGGCCTATGCACTGGCGGGATGACACAGGAGTTATGGAGCGCATCTGCCCCTGTGGCGTTGGGCATCCAGATCCTGATGATCTAGCTTACAATATTAAAATTGGGCAAGCTCGGAAAGGTGTTCATGGTTGCTGCGGTTGCTGCAATCCTGAAACATTAAAGGTATCGCCTAAAGCTCGATTAGTGGATACGTCAGCGGTTATTGTAGAATAAATGTAGTATATGAAAACAAAAAATAGAAAGCTGTGCCGCTACATTAATAACAAAGGCGGCACAGCTTTTGTTTATAAGCTCCTGAATTACAGGCTAATACTTTATAACAAAGAAGAAGGTGTTTTTAAATTAATCAAAATTAAGTTTAATTCAGAGAGCCATGCGACTCGTTATGCGCGCAGATATTTAAATGATGTGCGTATAGCGAGGATATTAAATAGGGTGTGTTTACATTATGCGCGTGAATTGTCCGCCGTGCCTGATTACCCTGTTTACATGTATGATTATAATAAATATACAAAAATTTACGGGCATGACGACTTAAAGTTAAGTTATTGGTATAAAGCTGGATCATACCAAGCTATGCGCGATACAGCGAAATACAAACCGTCGTCTTTTTTGTAAATATTAGCCGCCGTGCTCGAGTAGTTTCATGACTACCTGCGACAACAACGTAACCCCGGTAGAAATAGCCGATGCTACTAAACCTATCTTGTATTTGAGTAAAGTTATATCGGTTTGCTGGTTCGCAGCTTTGGTTTCAAAACTGCGTATTTGGTCAGACAAATCTTTTATAGTATTTGTATTTTGATTTAACTCTGTTTTTAGGCTAGCCACAAGTAAACGTAGATCCGTAAGCTCACGTTGTAGCGTGTCTTGCTTTTCTTCGTGTCTCTCTAATTCGGAAAGTACCATCTTTTGGTATTGAGTCCAACTTTGAGTTTCTTGATTATCGTTAGCCATTTTATTTTAAGTAGGGGCAGTCTGCACATTTAGCTTTTAACGGCCATGCAGTGCAGAAGATTGTATCGGAAGGCGAGTCATAAGATACGATACATTTGATGAAATGCCACTCCTTAGTTTTATTATTTAAGCAACGAACTATAGTGTTTTGTGCTTCTCTTGTATCCTTTAATTTACTGATACAATTATAAATTTTTTCTCTGTCTTCTGCATGCGGTAAGTCAAAAATTGATTTATTTTCTAGATACTCTTGATCATACCCTAATATGGTTTCCCAAGCTGGATTAATTTTTTGAATTTTATTATTTTTAACCAGCATCAGCATTGCTGGGTTAAGCTGCCAAAAAGCAGACAACTCGGATTCAACCTCCATAAGTTGGTCTGAGAGTTGACGTAGTTCAGGAAGAAAACTTTTCTTTTCTTTCTTGACTACTTTTGTTTTCTCTTCAAGGATAGGCATAGCAGGTGAAAAATAAATTTTTTATTACAGCCTGACATACTAACCGAAAAATACAAAAATGCAATACTGGCAATATCCAAATAAAGTTGTTCTTGGCGGTAGAATTTCTACTGACTTGAACATTAAAGATGTTAAAGAGACAAGTAAGATTCTCAATTTTAACATCGCAAACAATCTAAATTCCACAGGAGAGAACAGGAGTAAATCCGGGCACTTCTTCCAGTGCGAAGCTTGGGGTAAAGTTGCGGAGTTAATTTCCAATATGTTCAAAAAAGGTGACCCTATCATCATTGAAGGGACTTTGCATTGGACTTCTTGGCAGGATAAGAATACAGGAGCTAAGCGTGACGCAGTGAGATTGCGTGTTGAAAACTTTTATTTTGGTGGCGGCGCACCCTCCGGTGATCGTAAAGGAGACGAAGATGTTGGCGGTGATGCTGAAGAAAGCACACGTCCGCCGTTAGGATTTAACAAGCCTAATTTCTACCCAACAAAAAAATTAACAAGTCATAATTCTTTTGTTGATGCTGCTCCTGCAGACGATGAAATTCCGTATTGATATAAGCGCTTAAAACGTGTTATATAAATATGTGTGGTTAGTAGTATCTGCTAGCTACAGCAAATACCCCACAAAGCAAAATACTTTGTGGGGTTCTATGTTATGAGCTTATATAATTCAATTTTCGGTCATAATAAATTTATGAACGAAGTATTGCTTGATATTTTTTCTTTATCAGTTCTAGATAAGACAGAAGCGCAGGTAAAAGAGATAAGCAAGCAGTATGCAAAAATTTATGTAAGCATTCCTCGATTCAGGGATGCTTATGTGAACAAAGATAATAAACTGGTTATCTACACCCGGACGGGCGGAAGTAATCGAGCGTATTATGAAGCTAAAAGATTAGGTATTAACGATGAACATACAGGTCTGTTTAATGAAGATCTTCGAAAATTTGAAGGCTTCGTTAAAGACTACGATGATCCTTTTGATTCCACTTTTGCTTATTTTATCTATGAGCCAAAAAGCAAACAGATGAAGGCTATTATGGATGTTCTTCCTCCCGAAGAATATCAAGTTGAAGACCCTCATTTTAGGATGCAAAATGTGCTTAAAGCGATGAAGCAGAACGACGAAAGTCATCCTGCGTTTCAACAAGTGATGGCAGTCGGCAAGCAGCTCGTCGACCAAATTACTAAACAAACAAAGAGCGGCGAACAAGTTAGTTTAATTCAAATATAATCCCATGCCAAAAGCAATTATCACAATCACAGATGTGGAAACCCAAGACGAAAACGGGCAGAATCACATGACGGTAAGAGTAGATGCGACGTTTGATCCGCCAGATCTACCAGAGCAGAAGTTCACGGATGAGACGGTACCGGGCTCGTTGTTTATGGCAAGCGCGGTTATGAACGTACTTGCTGAAATGCATACGGCTAAAGAAAACGGGAACATTGAAGTTCCGCAAAATGAAGAAAACGCCGAAAACAACTGCGACTCGGAAAACTGCTGCGGCAGTGAAACGTGCGCGCAGTAAATATCAGGGCAAGAAATCTCAGGAGTTAAAGCAACTTGCGCTCGATTATGTAGAGAACAAGATATTTGGCTCCTGGGATATTCCAAAAACTGAAAAAAGTAACATTATAGGTATGGTCTTCCTGCCTATAATGTTTATTGAAAAAAAAGATATACCTAAGGGTTTATGCCACGTTTACGCTTATTTAAAAGATGCAGGCCCTAGAAGTATAAATGGTTATCCCATTTTTTGGAGCTGTTCTTTTTTAAATAAAAAGGAGTTCCAGGAATTTATTCAACATGTAAATAAAATTTTAGAATATAGAAAAAAATTTTTAGACTATGAAAAATCTTAAAGCCGTTCTGATGGAACTAGGTAATATATTGGTTAGTGAGCGTGGTTGGCTTCCTGCAACAACACAGGAGACACAGGAAAAAACAACTAAACCAATTTTGGATTTTACAAAGTTTCTGAATGATAACGAAGAAGCTGCTGCAGTCTTGGCAAGCCTAGGTTTGGAATGGCCTTCGGTCAACAAACCCGGTCCTAGTTCTACTGTACAAGATGATGATTTTAAAAGCGAAGTTCTAAACCCTAGAACTTGCAGTATCGGGGATGAAGGATGTACATCTTGCGAATAACATGAGTGTTGATTTATTTAAATTCAGCCAACAAGAAGGTCCTGATATTCAAGAGTTAGAAAAATTCATTCAGACTTCTCACGATAATTTACTTAGCAGTGGTAGTTTAGTTCCGGTCTTTGTCTTCAAGAAAGATGAGCAACTAAATATTGCCATGATTGCTGGTGAGTATATGCAAAACAAGCCTGCATTAGCAGAAGCATTGAAGGAAATTATTGCTAAGTATAATCCTAGTTATTACTGGTTTATTTCTGAAGCTTGGGCTACCACAGCAGATGCAGTACAAGGTGCAGATAAATTACAGGAAATAGTAGAGAATCAGAAAATCGCTGAACTTCCTCGTACTAAGAAAGAAGAAGTTGTGATGCTATCGCTAACCGATTGTCGGAATGAAAAACCGCAGCGGTGGCTAGGTATGTACAAAATTATCCGGGATAGGCAGGGCGAAATTCACAATTTTAGCCCTACACGCTGGATTAAAGAAGATGATATACATGCGTCAAAAGGAAACTTCGTTTTATGAGTTACGTCACGGTTCCAAAGCAAAGACCGAATTCATCGGCTTTGTTAGAGCTACAAATGAGCGTTATTAACGAACATCGTAACAATAACGCTACAGTAAGAGATTTGTGTAATAAATATAATTTACACTTTGCTACTGTTCATTCTTGGCTTAAAAAGCGGGATCTCATTGAATATCAGTACAGTATCAGGAAAAACATTGTTTCTTTAGCAGAGACTGTTTCAGATATGGGTTCTGCGCCTGTGTCTAGCTCAGAAGTTGTTTTGAGTTCTCCTGATAAAATGATTAGTAATAATAAACCTTCCTTTTATAAACAGAGAGAGGTAGCAGCAGTGAATGATACGAATGATACACCGCCTACTGTAAAGTTTTGCCCTTGTTGCGGTATGAACATAGAGGCGGTGGCTTTAGCGTTAGAAGTTGCGACAACCTTATAAAAATATGAGTACAGTATTGGTGAAAAGAGGTGCAACATCCAGGGCAACTATAGGTCCTAAAGCGGTGATAAAAGCAAATTATACAGTTATACGAATGGTGCGTCATGGTTTTTCGACACAGGCTATTGCTCAGCATGTGGGAATGTCTTTGTCGCAGGTACAATACCGCGTTCGTATGTATGGTCTGCAATGGCAGAGATCTGCGTTTCGGCATAATCTAACTCGCGATAGTGCAAAGATGTTAAAATTCGCCTTACGTGCTAGCTCAGCTGAACGTAAGGCTGATACATTAAAAGCAGATCTGATTAGACAGCAAGTGCTCGGGCGTATGGCAGCAAGAAGTAAAACAGCATAAACTCATGAGTACAACTATTGAAAGCAACAGCGATCAAACAGTCCTTAGTACCATCAAGGACTTAGATCAAAAGGAGAAGCAGCTACGTTTGGAATTGGCAACAATCCGAAAACAGCGAGACGATATTAAAGCAGCCGTTGGTTACCCAGTTAACCCTGATCGATTTGAGTTTATTAATAATTTACCCACGTCATTCTGGTGGCCAACTCATGCATTTACTATGCTTTTTTCTGAACTAAATCCTATACGTGAAAGTAATTTTTCTCCGCCCGATAAACAGGAGTGGATAAAGAAAGGAGGCAACAAGGAAGCGCTGTTTAATTTAGTAATTGCGACTGTCTCCTTGTTTTTTATTTTAAAGCTTATCAATTTCATTCTATGATTTTGCAAGCCTCAGATTATTTATTTAACTACTCAAAAAGTATAATTGATCTGAGGAAGAAATGTGTAAAGGACGTAGCGAAGTGGGTCTCTCTTCGTCCTGATACATTGCTTTCCGAGCTAATGTGTTTTGAGCGACTATACATCAAATTCGACGAATATGATAAGTCGTACAAACTACCCGGGAGGCGACAGCTTTGTTACAAGTATGCTGTACAGGCATGCGCATTCAGAGACAATCTTATTTATTGCGAAGGGTTAGCGGTAAATAAAAATTGTTCTTCAGTTCCTCTAGAGCATGCGTGGTGTTTGGATGTGACAACTGGAAAAGTAGTTGATCCTACTTGGAAGAACAAACATCAAGGTATAGGGTATTGTGGTATTCCGTTTAATTTTAATTTTGTAAAGGACGTTATGCTACAAACACAATTCTATGGTGTGCTTCCGCATTTGCATATGGTTTATGACGCTGTGAGTAACGAATCACTTTGCAATGTTGTGCATGCTACCTATTTAGATAAAATATTAAAAGGTTATGAAAACTCTTAACATATCAATGGAAGAATTATGGATGACTTTAGAAGACAACTTTAATTTTTTTAGAAGTTATTTGTCTGACGAGGTTGACGCCATTGTTACTTACTTTATATCGGAGCAAAAGATGACTGATAACGATTTGCTTAAACTAGATGGCGAATTAGAATCTGTTATAAATAAGATAATAGCGAAGTATGGGTATAAGTTACACGAAAAGGAGGCAGGTATTCCTATAATTCCTGATGAGTTGCGCTATTCAGTGGAACCTGTGAATTGTTTGATTGCTTTTAATCTGTACCATCTACTAAAGTATATGAAAAATTTGACTTCTGCGCTGATACTGCTTAAGTCTTAATAATATATTAAATTATGCTAGCCTCTTGCATATGTCCTGATTGCTCCCAATTAATGCGTAATCTGAACTACGCAGATTACTTGTGTGCTAGGACGAAAATGCAAATTGGTATAGAGACATTGGTTTGTTTAGCTTGCGGTAATTCGTCTTCTATAGTTAGAAATGTAAGAGCGCTAGAAGACAATGCATCGGTGGGTAGAACAGAAGAGATCTCGGTAACTTGTTTCAGTTCTTATGAGCCTAAGCCTATACCTCAGGATGTTCTACTCACTATATTAAAGAATTATTACAAAAATTTATTTTCAGAACTGTCTTTAAAAATCTTTAATACCTCTTGGATTCCTTGTCTGGAATTAGTGGTTTGGGATATAATTAACTCTGCAGAAGACATGAAAAAGATGGCGGCTTATGCGGAGTTAGTAGAAATACAAAGTATATTTAAAAATACAGGACTATGGCCAGTCAATTCAAGTTACTGGCGTAATGTAAAAAGTGATAATATGATAACTTTCGTGGAAGAAAGTACTTGGCGAATTATGCTAAACAAAAAATCAGAGTTAATAAAAACAAATCAAAACGTCACAGATGTCAACGAAACTGGAAACTCTTAGGAAGACGCCAAACCTGGCAAATAAGATTAGAGATATTCTTAAAGATAAATTTATTTACGTAGACAATATTGCTGATATTCTTGCAGCAGCTATTTACAGTGGGCAGAATGTAATTTTGTTTGGGCCTGGCGGTCATGGTAAGTCGGAAATGGTGGAGGCAGTGATGGAAGGGCTGGGACTATGGGATCGGAATGATCCTTCTAACTCGCAAACTTTGATTCAAAGTTTTGGCGAGGGTCTTACCGAGGATGTGCTTTGGGGTGGTATTGATTTCAGAAAATTGAACTGCCCTTCAGCGCCAGACATGGTGTTTAATGTGGAAAATAGCTTCCTCAATTACCCGGTCGCTGTCTTCGAGGAGTTGTTCGATGCTCCTGCATTTTGTCTTCTTCCCCTCAAGCATACTTTGCAGGCAGGATTCTTGGCAAAGAATGGTAAGGCATATCCGATGAAGACCCAGTTGATCATCGCTTGTACAAACCGTAATCCAGAAGAAATTGCTGATATGGGCGAGACCTACAGAGCGCTTCTCGAGCGTTTTGTTCTCAGGCAAGAAGTTGTATGGGAAGAGTATTCTACTCAGGCTTATTTAGCATTGTTTAATAAGCATAAGACACTGGTTATGTCGGAGACGAATCGGAACCTGCTGGCTGGGCTTATGAATGACTGTCAGGAGTATGGGCATACCATTAGTCCGCGTACAGCCATGAAAGCAATTGATGTTCTGATTGGTTCTGCAATATCCGATTCAAGAACAGAAGTGCTGCTTTCTGACTTTAGCGCCTTAAAACACATAACAGGTTTTCAAGGTATGGTTTCTAAACTGGATCAGGCGATTAATATTAAAACTCTAGAGTTAGAGGCGCGTGAGTATTTGCATAAATTTACGCAAATGTTTGGCCTATTGTACAATCAAGCCGAACAGGTGGATACTAAGGTAGTGGAGTATTGTATTCTGGCTCGGCAGTTCATGCTGATGAGTGATGCTTTGCGTAATGTTAATGTACCGGACTCACTTTATGAAGCACGTACTACGCTTTTAGATAAGTGCTCGCGAATGTTTGATGTATGCAAAGATCGTGCCGTTTCGAAGACTAATGCCGAATTGCCTAAAGAACCGAAAGTATAAATATTTGAAATAAAATGCAAATTACCGTCGCTGCTGGGTATTTGCCGCCGTCCGATAAGATGATTCGGACGGCGGCTTCTGAAATAGGTTTGAATATTAATTTGCCTTCTTTTGTTCGTGATGTTTGTACGTTGCGTGCCGGTGGTAGATTAAAGAATTTTGAAGAGCTTGAGGAGACTATTGAGCAAGAGTTGAAAGCTAGACCCATTACCTTGGTGTCTGCGGCAAGTAAAGAACCTAAGTTTAAACGGGTAGATTTAGTTAATAGAAATTATAATTCTAGAACAGAAGCTAGAAACGCTTTCTTTGCAGATCATAGAAAGCTAGCTGCAGACATTAGTAATGCTTTGGATATTATTCCCAAAACGGGAAAAGATTTGGGCGCTACGCCTATGCACCAGGCTTTAAGTCTTATTAAATTACTTCAGCATGCGTCAGGGCAAAAGGAAACAACCACTACAGAAGAAAATAATATTTTAAAGTCTTTACTTTCTCCAGATAATTTGGCGAAAGCAAAAGCGGCTTTAGAATCAGCGAAGGAAACATCGCAGCAAGAAAGAAATCTTCTTAAAACTATTGCCAGTTTAAAAGATAAGCAAGAACAACAAAAAGATAATTCAGCTTCGCCTAATCCGCCGAACACTCCAGGAGGACAAGCAAAGGCGCAGCCTGAGAATGCTCAAGACGGCAACGGTAGCGCTATTATGCAGGCAGCGATACAATTAACCGATTCGCATTTAAGAGATGCGTTAAAAGTTAGTCGTAAACTGCAATCTTTTAGCAAGCTAAAAACTTCAAAGATATCTAAGTTTGTTCCTGATACTCAAGAAAGTGAAGTACAGAATAGAAGTATGAAATCATTTAGTGAAATTGGTAAGATTAAATCGAACCAATATGCTACAATGCGCATAGCGCCTAACTTATTTCGCTATAAAGCAGCGACAAACCAGTTTATGGTGCGGGAACGTGGTAATTTTGCAGAGAAACAACAGTTATTGTATCTCGTTGTAGATTCTTCTGGATCGATGCTGGAAGATGAAGGACGGCGTATCGCACTTGCTGCTGGTGTTCTTATCAATCGTTTGATGGCGGTGGCTAAAGGAGACGCTAAAGTGTATTGGCGCTTCTTCGACAATAGTTGCTATGATGTAAAATTTGTAGAGGACAAAGATACAGCATACCAGACTATATCTGAAATTCTTAATACTAGTAATTTCAGCGGTGGTGGAACTAATTTTGATATGGCGATTCAAACAGCCGTTTCGCATATTGAGTCACTACAGGACACACTCGCGCTAGGTAAACCAGAGTTATTCATGGTTACTGACGGTGCTTGCCACTGTGCGTCTACAATAAAAGATCTAAAAGGCGTTAAGCTGCATACTGCTTACGTTTCAGATGATCATTGCGAGGAACTCACCCAGCTTAGTCGTCAAAGTGGTGGTGTTGTTGTAGATTTGTCTACTTAGCATATTACCTCTTTAGTGTAAATATATGCCCTAGCTAATTCTAACAATGATGGCACAACCTGCAAAAAAGAAGAGAGGCGGACCTAGGAAGCATCCAGCACCTGTTTCTGAAACTGCGACAGTTATTATCCCGTTAGTTGAAATTGTAAAAAGGAAAAGAGGTAGGCCGAGAAAAAATGTAAAGCCTACCGCTAAACCAAAAGAAAAAAAAGATTACTACACACTTAAAATTGAAGATGTGGAGTATTGGGCGTATCTCACAGATCGTTTAATATTTAAGCGTGCGGCGCACGAGTATAAGCGAATGTTAAAAGCAAATATTTCCCCAGAAATTAGGTGGCATAAAGGTGGAATTGTTGTAGTAGCTAACAGTTAGTTCACCATGCCCGGTTAGCTTAGCGGTAGAGCAGGTCCTTTACACGGACAAGGTCGGGAGTTCAAATCTCTCACCGGGTACCATTGTTTATTTTATGATTCATGAATTTGCTAATCCTATACCTTGTGTGACTCCAAAAGGTAATGGGTATATTTGGTATGTTAAAGATAATGGGATGCACGAAAATGATGTATTCGCTGTTATATTAAGAGACGGCGGATTTATTATGCATTTTTTATCTCATCAAATTCAAATAAATTGTAATGCTACATTTGACATCAAAAAATCCGATGTTAAATGAGTGTTGCAAGGAAGAATGGCTGAGCGGTTTAAAGCGTCGGTCTTGAAAACCGAAGGAGCTGAAAAGCTTCCGTGAGTTCGAATCTCACTTCTTCCTCCATTCATTTTATTTGCTCGCATAGCTCAGTGGTAGAGCTGCTCATTTGTAATGAGCGGGTCGGGAGTTCAAATCTCTCTGCGAGCTCCATTTAAAAACTTCATTGCAGGATAGACAAGCGGTTCAAGTCGCCTGGCTCATAACCAGGAAATCGTAGGTTCGAATCCTACTCCTGCAACCATACAAATGTTTTCATTCTTCACATCCAAAACGCCCAAAAAATCAGAAGGGCCTTTGGAGGATATCGATGGCGAGCTTCCGCTAAATCCAGAAAAAAATCCTCCAGATAGTATAGATGAGCTTGCGGAGTTAATTGACAAGCTGCAAGAAAAGTCAGATAGCATTAAGTGCTATATTAATTTTTTAGAGATGTCTAGCAAGCAAGGTAAAAAAATAGATGTATACTCATATAAGCGCGCATCGACGGCTAGAAGCAAGACTAACATATCTATAACTAAGTTACAGCGCATTTTGAAACGTAGAAAGATGCAAAATCCTGCCTACGCTAAAACATGCTTTATGAATAGGTTCTTCGATATTGCTAAAAAGAATTTACCGACAGATTTGTTTAATTCATTATTTGTTAAGACGGAAAATAGTTTGGATATAGGGGATCACCTAACAAAATAATAAATAATAAGCAGCGGTATAATACGCAATAGCTGTTGTGTTTGTGTTATAAATAATTGTAGCCGGTAGTTTTACCTAGGCTGCTGTTTCGCGAAAACACCAACATCAACATCAAATACCATGGAATCCATAAAGTCAATTGAAGCTATTGTAACTACTCCTGAGGCAACCGCCACTCCAGAGGCAACCGCCACTCCAGAGGCAACCGCCACTCCAGAGGCAACCGCCACTCCAGAGGCAACCGCCACTCCAGAGGCAACCGCC
>JACCDP011471894.1_pt1 | contig 15239 bp, 14 predicted proteins | sample 7445841 | NCBI WGS metagenome assembly JACCDP01 (sample SAMN15323441, study PRJNA562643) | freshwater metagenome | isolation source: river surface water | place: USA:Blue River Watershed | collected 2017-08-17 | reverse complement strand
CACGGTGTGGACCCCTTGGATTTTGCGTTGGACTTGGCGTTGGCTGAAGATTTGCAAACCGTGTTCACCGCGCAATTGCTCAACAGCGATGCACAAGCGGTGGCGCGTTTGCTCACGCACCCGCACAGCTTGGTATCGCTGAGTGATGCGGGTGCGCATTTGACCTTCTTCAACGATGCGGGTTTTGGTCTGCATTTATTGGGGCATTGGGCCAGAGACCTGGGGGTGATGTCGATGTCCCAAGCCGTGCACAAACTCACAGCGCAACCGGCGCGCATCCTCGGATTGAAACAGCGCGGATGGATTCGCGAAAACTTCGCAGCTGATCTGTTGTTGTTTGACCCGAAAACCGTGGGACGCGGACCCAAACACCGCGTGTTTGACCTGCCGGGTGGCGCGCCCCGCTTGAACACCAACGCGTGTGGCGTTCACGCGGTCTGGGTGAATGGCCATTTGGTCGCCGATCAGCAAGGCTTACGCGAGCACACCGAACTCGCTGGTGAATTGCTGACCGAGTTCGACAGCTAAGCGCAGGCAAGCAGTGTCGTTGGTTGAACATTCGCCGGTCAAAAACCGATGAAACCCCTTATATATGCAGGTCTTTTTTTGGCATAGACTGATTGCTGTTCGCCTTTGTGTGCATCAACATTGAGATCCGACATGTCAAACAACACCTCGTCAAACCGCAGAACCCTTCTCAAACTTGGCGCCATCGCCAGTGCAGGTCTGGCCGCACCCTTTGTTTCCCGTGCGCAAAACAAACCGATTCGCATCGGCATGCCCACCATTTTGTCGGGACGCGTGGCCATGCTGGGCCAGGCTTCGTCCAACGCGGCCATCTTGGAAGTGGACAAGTTCAACGCCGCTGGCGGTTTGAACGGCCGCAAAATTGAATTGGTGATCCGTGACTCAAAAGGCCAGCCGCAAGAAGCGGCCCGGGTCGCCCGCGAGTTGGTGACCTCCGAGAATTGTGAGATCTTGCTCGACGCCGAAGCATCATCGGGTGCGTTTGCCGTGCACGAAGTCGGGCGTGACTTGGGCGTGCTGGTCATCCACAGCGTGTCCGAAACCTCCTCGCTCAGCGCCGACCCCAAAGTGCGCTCTCCTTTGGCCTTCAGGTGTGCCCGTCAAGGCATTCACGATGCGATCGTCGGTGGCGCCTACGCCGCACAAGTGGCCAAAGCCAAAAACCTCAAACGCTGGATGACCGTGTCGCCTGACTACGCTTACGGGCGCGACACCACCAATGAATTCATCGAGTACCTGAAATTTTTCAACCCCGCCATCGAAGTCATTGGCGATGTCTGGCCCAAATTGTTCCAAGCCGACTACACCGAATCTGTCACTCGGCTGCTACAAGGCAAACCGCAAGCGGTTTACTCTGCACTGTGGGGCGGTGACCTGACGTCTTTCATCGACCAAGCCAGCATTTATGGCTTGTTCAAAGACCGTGAGTTTTTTGCAGTGAACATGGCCGACTATGCGGTGCTGACCGCGGTCAAAAATGTGCCTGACGGTTTGCATTCAGGCAACCGTTATCTCAAGAGTTTTCCCAACAGCAGCGCCAACACAAACTGGTGTAACGCATACCAAGCCCGTTTCAAGGACTTGCCGTTGAACTGGGCTTGGCAAAACGCGGCGGCGGTGCAATTCTTGACCGCTGCCATGAAAAAAGCCAACAGCGCGGATGGCAAAAAAATGGCGGATGCATTGCGCGGCATGACCATCGACTCGCCTTTTGGCAGCAACGGCAAACTCACCATGCGTGCGGATGACAACACCGTGGTTGACTATGCCGTGGGCTGGGGCGCGCTCGAGCCCAAAGAACCATTCATGGCCAAGCCCAGCCCTGGCAACTGGAAACAGATTGCCGAGTTGGAATTGCAATGGAAAAAGCGCAAGTCTTTCGCCTAACCTGCCCCCCATAACCGATGGAACTCACTGCGCTGCTTGAATGCTTTGGGTCGATGTCGTGTATCGTCACCCAAAGCAGTACCGGACTCATCATCGGTGCATTGTTGTTTTTGGTGGCCGCTGGGCTCACCTTGATTTTTGGTGTGTTGGGTGTGATCAATTTCGCCCACGGCTCTTTTTACATGCTGGGCGCTTATGTTGCGCTGACGGCTTACCGGCTGACCGACAGTTATGCCTTGGCAGCCTTGGCCGCTGGCTTGGGTGTGGGTTTGTTCGCGTGGGTGTTTGAACGTTTGTTCATGCGGCGTGTCTACCAGTCCGATGTGCTTTTGCAATTGCTGGTTTGCTATGCCTTCATTTTGATTTTGGACGATGTTGTGAAGATCGTTTGGGGCGCTGAATTCCAATCCATGGGCATGCCCGCATCCTTTCAGTTACCGCCATTGTTCATCGGTGGCGGCGTGGTGCCGGTGTTTTATGTTTACTTGATGTGCGCGGCTGGGTTGATTGCCCTGTTGTTGTGGTTCACGCTGACCCGAACCCGTGCGGGAAAAATCATTCGGGCCGCCGCCCAAAACCCGGCCATGACCTCGGCGCTGGGTCTCAATACCCGATTGATTTATGCCATGGTGTTCAGCTTTGGTGGGCTGCTGGCTGGTTTGGCCGGCGGCCTGGCCGCCCCTGTTCGTTCCATGTCGCCCGGCATGGGGTTCTCCATCCTGATTGAATCGTTCATCGTGACCGTCATTGGCGGCATGGGCTCGGTCAGTGGCGCATTGTTGGGCGCTTTGATGATCGGTTTGATCCGCTCATTTGGGTCCATCGGTTTTCCATTGTTTGTCGAAGGCATCATGTTTTTGTCCATGGTGCTGATACTGGTGTTCAAACCCAGCGGTCTGATGGGCAAGGGGCAATCTTGAGAGGTCTGCGTGATTGGCAAAAGGACAGCGCATGGGCCGTGCTTGGCCTGCTGTTGTTGCTTGCTTTGCCTTGGTTTTCACCGTCGCGGGTGGTCACCGACTTCATCATCCGTTTGTGTGCCATGGGCTTGCTGGCCACCTCATTGAACATGCTGGTGGGTTATGGCGGCATGGTGTCGTTTGGACACGCCATGTTTTTTGGCAGTGGCGCGTATGTGTTTTCTTTGATGCTGCAAAAAGCCTCGGTGTCTGTGCCTGTGGCCTTGGTAACCACCATGGTGTTTTGCGCGGTGTTGGCTGCGCTGATCGGTGCCATCTGTGTTCGGCTCAAGGGCATTTATTTCTCCTTCCTCACGTTAGCGTTTCAAATGCTGCTGCACAGCGTGATCATCACCTGGACCAGCATGACCGGCGGCGACCAAGGTTTGACCGGCGGCATTCCACGGCCAGTGTTCTTGGGCATCGATTTGGGCCAAGCAGCACATGTGTACGTGTTTTGTTGTGTGCTGGCCGTGGCGGGATTGCTGGCCATGCGTTTGCTGATGCAATCGCCCTTCGGTTACACGCTGCGCATGTTGCGTGACAACGAAGACAGGGCGGCTTATTTGGGCATTGACGTTTGGCGGGTGCGCTTGTATGCATTCATCTTGGCAGGCGTGTTTGCAGGCTTGGGCGGCGTCATCATGGCCTTGTTTGTGTCTGGTGCATTTCCTGATTTCGGTTACTGGACCATGTCTGGCGAAGCCGTGTTCATGATCATGATGGGTGGCATCCATGTGTTCGTAGGCCCACTGTTGGGGGCCGGTTTATTGCAACTGTTCAACGACACCGTCACCCGCTTCACCCAGTACCACGGTCTGGCACTGGGCGTGGTGATTTTGTTGTTCACCTTGGGTTTTCAACGCGGCATCACCGATGTCTTCATCAACTGGTTCAAGTCTTTCTCTGAGAAAAAGGGCCACTGATGTTGCGCATTGAAAACCTCAACAAATCCTTTGGCGGCGTGCACGCGATCGAAAATTTATCGATCAACTTTGCACCGGGTTCACTCAGCGCGGTGATTGGCCCGAATGGCGCAGGTAAAACCACGTTTTTCAACCTGATTTCCGGCGGCCTTCAACCCGACAGCGGCAACATTTGGCTAGAAGGCGAAAACATGGTGGGTTTGTCGCGCAACGCCATCGTTCACAAAGGCATTGGCCGCGCTTTCCAAGTGGCCAAACTGTTCAAGACGATGACGGTTGAAGAAAGCCTGCGAGCCGCATTGCAATCTGCACTCGGCCATGCCAGCCAAATGCACGGCAATTTCCCCTTGCGAGCTACCCGCGACCGTGCCCATGAAGTCATGGCGCAATTGGGGTTGCAGCACAAGGCCGACACGGTCAGTGGCAATTTGTCGCACGGCGACCAAAAATTGCTGGACATGGCCTTGGCCTTGGTCATGCGCCCCAAAGTGCTGCTGTTGGATGAACCGGTGGCCGGCATGGGGCCTGACGAACGCACCCAAATGATGGACACGGTGCAACAACTGTGGCGCCAAGGTGGCCTCACGATTGTGCTGATTGAACACGACATGGAATTGGTGTTTCGAATAGCGCAGCAAATCAACGTGCTGTCCTACGGCAAGTTGCTGGCACAAGGCACAGCCGATGAGATTCGCCAACACCCGAAAGTGATCGAGGCGTACTTGGGAAAAGCACAGGAGCATGTCGGTGAATGAGATGCTGCGCGTTCACCAACTCGAGGTGTTGTACGACACCAGTCAGGTGTTGTTCGGCCTGAATTTGCAATTGCACGCGGGTGAAACATTGGCTTTGCTCGGACGCAATGGTGCAGGCAAAAGCACGACCATGAAAGCGATGGCAGGCATGATCGCCTCGCGCAGCGGTGACATTCAGATGCAAGGCCAGTCCATCAAAGGCATGCCCGCACACCTGATTGCACGCGCTGGCTTGGCCTATGTGCCGGAAGACCGACAAATCTTTTCCGAGTTAAGCGTCGAAGACAACCTGGACATTGCGTTCAAACGCGGCCCCAGCGGCGAAGACCATTGGCCCATCGAGCGGGTCTATGAAATGCTGCCGCTGCTCAAGCCCTTGCGCAAACGCTTGGGGGGATTGCTGTCGGGGGGTGAGCAACAAATGCTCACCGTCGGTCGCGCATTGATGGGCAACCCTCGCCTGTTATTGCTGGACGAACCCAGCGAGGGATTGGCACCGATCATGGTGCAAAAAATTGGTGAACTGATTCAATCACTCAAAGCCACCGGCACCAGCATTGTGTTGGCTGAACAAAACTTGCATTTCTGCTTGGGTTTGGCGGATCGCGCCGTGGTGATTGACAAAGGTCGGGATGTGTTCACCGGCAGTATCGAGGCCTTGAATGCTGACGCGCAAATCAAGCAACGTTATTTGTCAGTCTGAATCAAGCCCGCAATAGAAAGCCTTTGTAGCCTTGCGCAGCGACTTCATCACAAATCCCTCTGTAGCGCGCAAACCCACCTGCATAAGGCATGAACACACGGGGTTTGCCCGGCACATTCGCGCCCAGGTACCAACTGTGACGCACCTGCGGTAACAAGGTCTCGTTGGCCGCGTCATTGACTTGCTGAACCCAGTCATCGCTGGCGGCGGTGTCTGCTTCCATTTGTTGGATGCCATGGGCTTGCAAATACGCTATGCAATCGGTGATCCAGTTGACGTGCTGTTCGATCTGTGGCGGCAAATTGCACAACACCGTTGGGCTGCCAGGTCCGGTGATGGTGAACATGTTGGGAAAGCCCGGCACCTGTAAACCCAAGTAACTGCGGGGCCCTGCATGCCACGCGTCTTTGAGGGTAAGTCCTTGGCGACCCGTGATGTTCATGCGCAGCAAACTGCCGGTCATCGCATCAAACCCGGTGGCAAACACGATCACGTCCAGCGGAAAATGCGCTTGCGAGGTTTGAATCCCTTGGGCATCGATGTGCAAGATCGGGTGGCGACGAATGTCGACCAAACTGACGTTGTCACGGTTGTAAGTTTCGAAATAGTGGCTGTCGATCGGCGGGCGCTTGGCCGCAAACGGGTGGTCAATGTCAGACAACAATTCAGCCGTGTGCGGGTCGCGCACCACTTGTTTGATTTTGTGTTTGATGAATTCAGCCGCGGTGTCATTCGCTTCTTTGTCGCGCAGCAAGTCGTTGAACGTGGCACGAAATTGCAACCCGCCTTTGTCCCATGCCGCTTGGTAAATGGCTTGGCGTTCCTCGTCACTGACATCCCATGCAGAGCGCGGTTGAATGCGAAAACAATGTGCATTCGGTGTCTCTTGCATCAATTGGCGAATGTCATCGGCGGTTTGCTTGACATGCTGCTTGAAGTCTTCGCTCAGCGGCGCGTTTCTGGCGGGAATGCTGTAGTTGGCCGTGCGTTGAAACACCGTCAAATGGGCGGCTTGTTCTGCAATCACGGGAATGGCTTGTATGCCACTCGATCCGGTACCGACCACGCCGACCCGCTTGCCTGTCATGTCCAAGCCGTCAAGCGGCCACGCGCCGGTGTGCGCCCATTCGCCTGTGAAACTTTCTAAACCCGGGATGGCGGGCACATTCGCGCTCGAGAGGCAACCCACCGCCGTGATCAGGTATTTCGCGCGCCACACTTCGCCTTGGGAAGTGGTCACGAGCCAGAGAGTGTTTGGCTCGTCAAATTGCGCAGACTGCACACGTGTGTTGAACACCATGTCTGGCCATAACTTCAAAAAATCCGCCACATGGTTCATGTAGCGCAAAATTTCGGGTTGCTGCGGGTAACGCTCTGACCAATCCCAAGACGCCACCAATGCCTTGGAAAAATAAAACATGTAAGAGTGACTCTCGGAGTCACAGCGCGCACCCGGGTAACGGTTGTGGTACCAAGTCCCACCGACACCCTCTGCGGCCTCCAACACCTTGACGCGCAAATTCAGTTGGTCGCGCAGGGTATGCAGTTGGTACATGCCAGACAAGCCTGCACCCACAATGATGGCGTCCAACGGTTGATCAGATGAATTGGGATAAAGCATGCGAACGATGGTAGCGCATCAAATGGAAAGCGGGTCACGCATAACCGGGTGGCGGTTGAAACGCGGCGAATTCTTTTTCCAGCATCTTGGCCAACTGTATGCATACCAAGTCGCCAAATTGAGGGCCGATGATTTGCACGCCGCTGGGCAAGCCCGCAGCGGTCAAACCAGCAGGAGCGACGGTCGAAGGCAAATACGCCATGCCTGAATATCCGGCCCAAAACAATTGCGTGGTGCTGGGCTGGGGCTGCCCATTGACACCCAACATGCGCTCCCAACGTTCGTTCTGCTGCTGATGGGGAAATGCCGTGGTAGCCGCGGTCGGGCAGATCAACACATCGCAGTCCTTGAAAAACGCTTCCCACTGACATTGCATGCGGTAACGCTTTTCATGCAACAACAACCATTCGTAATGCGACAAGGCACAGCCTTGCAGCATCCATGCTTCGTAATCGTCACGGGCAGCGTCAAGTGCGGCACTGCGTTGTTGCATGGTTTGCCATTGAGACGCGCTCAGGTTGCGTGCGGTGGCCGCGCGCAGCAACAAAATGAATGTCTTGTGCGCGTCGTGTAAATCGATGTCAGGTCGGGCGGTATCGCTGACGCTGGCGCCCGCTTTGGCCAGAAAATCTGCCACCGCCTGGATGCGTTCTTGAACCGCCATGTCCACCTCTGCCGTGTCTGCGGTTTTGAGCACAGCGACTTTGAAATCTTTCCAACGGGTTTGGTGTGGCTTTTGAAGACGCGCGCGCCAACCCCGCGCAAACACATCATCGCCGCCAGCCATGACCTGCAATGCCAAGGCCAAATCGCGTGCACTGCGGGCCATGGGTCCCACCACGGCCAAATCATCCGGCGACTGAAAATGGGGCAATGCATGGCCTTGCACCGAGCACAAGCCAAAAGTGGGTTTGTGCCCATACACGCCACAGTAATGCGACGGATCACGAATGGATGCGCCGATGTCGCTGCCGGTGTCTAAGCCGGTCAAGCCTGCGGCCAATGCAGCAGCCGAACCGCCAGATGAGCCACCGGGCACCAACGCGGTATTCCAAGGGTTGTTGGTGGTGCCATAGACGGGGTTGAAGGTTTGCCAATCGGCGAGCATGGTCGGCACGTTGGTCTTGCCAAACACAATCGCACCGGCCGCTTTGTAGCGCTTCACAGCGTCCGCATCCTCAGTGGGCAAGTTCGCCTGCAGGTCGAGGCGACCCCAGGTGCTGGGCAGCCCTTGAACATCAAATGATTCTTTGATCGTCATCGGCACACCATGCAAAGGCCCCAGACGTTCACCGCGCGCCAACATGCGGTCGGCCGCACGCGCTTGCTTGCGGGCGCGGTCTGTGTCCGTTACAACAATGGCATTGAGCGCTGGGTTGAAACGCTCTACCCGCTTCAAGTAGGCATTTAAGAGCTCGAGACAGCTGATTTTTTTGAGCCGAATGTCACTGGCCAGTTGGTATGCCGATGCAAAGGGACGAAAGTTCATGGCTGTGCCCAATTCGTGAAACATGACTGATGAATGGTGGCCTGCATGTCGTGGCAAATGCTAATTGCAAATCGCATGGTTACCTGGGATGGGCACGGCGAAAGCAAACACAAATTCGTCTTTCATGATGTTGAACACCTTGCAGGACTTGTTGCCTTGGGGTGTTGAAAACACCAAATTGCATTGTTCAAACCCCTCTTGTCCGCGCCCCCACTCTGCGCGCACATAGCGAATTTTTGACACGGGCACATTGAATTCTCTGGACACCCCAGCGATGTCATGCTTGCTGTAACCTCTTATCAAGGCGCAGTTCTCTTTCGTCACAAACAACATTTCAGGCTGGGTGCGCGATTGCACTGGCGCGGCCCACACCAGCACGCTGGACACAGCCATTCCGAACGCCCGCCACTGTGCCCCAAAGAAACGATACACAAAAAGATCCAACCATCCCGGCCGTTGCACAACCACGGTTCGGATACCTGTGCGCGAATGTGCCTGCAGACTCACAGCCACTGATGCGGATCGATTTTTTGCGCACCGATCAGTCGCTTGAAGCTGTCATAGGTTGATTGGATGCCGCGTTGCAGCGGCATTTGCCCATAGTCGCCAATGTAAGCACGCAGGGGCTCATCCGAATGGTTCATCGGAAAGGCCAGCGGATCCCCGGTGATGGTGATTTGCGCTTGCGGCACCAACCCCTTGAGCAAAGACATGCCTTGTTCAACACTCGCATACTGGCCATTCAGGTCAAACACCGGCGCGCCGGTGCGCCCTGTTGCCACGCTGCGAATGAATGCACTGGCCACTTCACCTGCAAACAGCCAAGACACATCACCGCTGAACGGAATCGCATAGGGCTTGCCAGCAGCTGCCGCCAAAATAGCCACGGTGGTTTTGGAGGTCATGCCTTGATCACGCCCGACGCCGTACACCACGCCAGGCCGGATACCCACGCTGTGCAATCCGTTTTCTTCTGAATACACCTTGGCGGTTTGCTCGTTGCAATACTTGTAAGCGCCATACAAGGTCGACATGGCGCCACCGTTGTCCAATGCGCCATACGCGGCCACCGAGCTGGCATAGGTCAAACGCTGAACGCCGCAGGCCTTGGCCGCTTCAAACACATTGACCGTTCCCACCACATTGACCAAGGCCCCAGCCACTGGATCTGCACGGCAAAACGGGACTTGCAACGCTGCCAAGTGGATGATGGCTTGGGCACCGCTTTTTTCCACCACTGCCCTGACCGCTTGGGTGTCTGCAATGTCGCCCGCATGCCAACTGACTTGGTTCAATGCAGCGTCGTCCATCAACAAACCGGGTCTGCGTTTGTCAATCTGTAAATCGAACGCGTGCACCTTCACACCAGCGTGGGTCAGCAATGCCAAGGTCCAACTGCCAATGCAACCACCTGCCCCAGTCACCAGCACGGGGCCGTCAAATTCTTTGGAAGAAACTGGAAAAACGTCATGCATGCTGAGCTCCTGAGATGAAAGATTTGACCAACGCCCATGCTTGCTCGGGCGTGTCGACATATTGAAAACAAGCGATGTCCTCGGCATTGACCGTGCCCTCGGCTTGCATGGCGTCAAAGTTGACCACTTTTTTCCAATAGTCACTGCCATACAGCAAGATGGGCACGCGTGGGGTTTTGCCGGTTTGCACCAGCGTCAATATTTCAAACAATTCGTCCATGGTGCCAAAGCCACCGGGGAATGCCACCAAGGCCTTGGCGCGCATCACAAAATGCATTTTGCGAATCGCAAAGTAATGAAATTTGAAAGACAAATGCGGTGATACATAGGGGTTGGGCAGTTGCTCATGGGGCAGTGCAATGTTCAAAGCCACAGACACCGCGCCTGCTTCGGTCGCACCCCGGTTGGCTGCTTCCATGATGCCTGGGCCGCCGCCAGTGCAAATGGTGAGGCGCTGTTCAGGCGGCATGTGCAATCCATCGGTAGCCACCAGCCTTGCAAAGGCTCTGGCAGCTTCATAGTAGGTTGCATGGTGAATGGCCAACCGCGCTTTGGCGATCTTGGCTGGGTCGTTGCCTTGTTCAGACGCAGCCAACTTGGCTTGGGCGGCTTCCATCGACATGTAGCGGGCGCTGCCAAACACCACCAGGGTTTGATGAATGTCTGCTTCACGCTGGGCCAAATCCGCCTTGAGCAATTCCAATTGCAATCGGATGCCCCTGTTTTCATCTCGTTGCATGAACGTGGGGTCATCGAATGCCAAGCGCAGCGATGGATCAGGGGTCGACGTGCTCGCTGAGGTAGGAATATTCATGGTTCGGCTATTTTCATTGAAATTGGCCATATGATGACCCATGAGCTTGAACATCCATTTTTTAGGCGGTGCCAGCACCGTCACAGGTTCGAAATACTGCGTAGAACACGGTGGCAAACGTTTGCTGGTGGACTGCGGTCTGTTCCAAGGCTACAAACAACTGCGCTTGCGCAACTGGAACCCCATGCCCGTTGCGGCAGTTGACATCGACGCAGTCATCCTTACCCATGCCCACCTTGACCACAGTGGGTATGTGCCGCTGTTGGTGAAAAGTGGTTTCAAAGGGCGGGTGCACGCCAGTTCGGGCACACGCGACCTGTGCCAAATTTTGTTACCCGACAGCGGCCATATTCAAGAAGAGGACGCTTTCTTCGCCAACAAGCATGGTTACTCGAAACACGAGCCTGCCCTGCCCCTCTACACCAAGTTGGACGCCCTCAAATCGATGGACCATTTCCATGTTGAACGATGGGGCAAATGGTTTGAACCCATCCCAGGTTGGAAGGCGCAGTTTTCTTCGGCCGGGCACATCTTGGGCGCATCAAGTTTGTTGCTTGAAGTCGCAGGCAGACGTGTGCTGTTCTCTGGGGACCTTGGCCGACCAGACGACAGCTTGATGAACCCTGCAGATGACCCACCGTCAGCGGACACGGTGCTGATCGAATCCACTTATGGCGACCGCAGCCATCCCGTAGAAAACATTAGCGAAGAATTGAGCGTGGCATTGAAAAGAGTGGCTGCCCGTGGTGGCGTGGCGGTTGTGCCCGTGTTTGCGGTGGGCCGCGCACAAGCCATCTTGCATTGCATCGCACAGCTCAAAGCGCAGCAACGCATCCCCCAAAGCCTGCCAGTGTTCTTAGACAGTCCGATGGCCATTCACACCACCGCGCTGTTGGGCAAACACATGGGCGAGCACCGCTTGAGTGCAGAAGAAGTGCATGCCATGGACCACGTCGCCACGATGGTGGAAACCCCGGAACAATCCAAAGCATTGGTCAAGCACCATGGACCGATGGTGATCTTGGCTGCCAGTGGCATGGCCACCGGAGGGCGAGTGCTGCACCATTTGGCCAATTACGTCGGCGACCACCGAAACATGGTTGTCTTGACCGGTTACCAGTCACCTGGTACACGCGGTGCCACCCTTGCCAGTGGCAGCGCCACCATTCGCATGCACGGCAAAGATTTGGCGGTCAAAGCAGAAATTGTTCAATTGACCTCTGCCTCTGCACATGCCGATGCCAATCAGTTGCTGGCCTGGCTCAAAAAGACGCCTGCACCTGCCTCGCAGGTGTATGTGGTGCATGGTGAAAATTCAGCAGCGGACTGCTTGCGGCAACGCATCGAACGTGAATTGAATTTGCGCGCTGTGGTGCCTGAGCACGATTCGGTGTGGCCCGCTTGATCAGGTGTCAATCGGCTTGTTGCCGGGCCAGATACACACCACCGACCACCATGACCATGCCCAGCATGGCAAGTTGAGAAAACGATTCCCCAAACAACGCCCACGCCACCAAGGCAGTGCATGGGGGAACCAAATAAAACAAACTCGCGACATTGACTGCACTGCTTTGTCTGATCAACCAGTTCAATAAACTGACCGCCCCCACCGACAGCACCAACACCAACCAAGCCAAGGCGAACACCAACTCGCCAGTGAAATCCATGCGCCCGGTTTCAAACCACCAAGCACCCAAGCCTGTGACGACGGCAGTGGGAATGAACTGCGCAATCACGCCCGTGCGCCAATCGAACGAGGGGCACCATCGCTTTTGGTAAAGCGTGCCAAATGTGATCGCCATCAAGGCGATCACGGCCAAGCTCAATGCTTGCCAAGTAAAGACGGTTCCCATTTTGTTGGCCACCACCAGCGATACGCCAGCCAGACCTGACAACAAACCCAGCCATTGACGCTGACGCACGGTTTCGCCCAACAACCAACCGGCACACACCGCAGTCAATAAAGGCTGAAGACACACCACCAAGGCAGCCACGCCCGCGGGAAGGCCCAGTGAAATGGCGACAAACACACCACCCAAGTAACCCGCGTGCAACATCAAACCCGCCACACCGATGTGTACCCAATCGCGACCGCGGGTTGGCCATGGCGCTTTGCTGAGAATCGCAATCACCCACATCAAGCCGATGACGGCCAAGTAACGAACAAACAAAAACGTCAACGGCTCGGTGTGTGGCATGCCCAAACGCGCGCCAATGAACCCGGTCGACCACAAAGCCACAAACAACAACGGAAAAAACCGATGAAAGCGAGACAGCATGAAGGGGTCAATCCCACCATGGGTAAAAGTCGGGCATGTCTGTGGAAGCTTTGTCAGTGAACACCGGTTTGCGTTTTTCTAAGAATGCAGCCACACCCTCTTTGCCGCTGGTCATGCTGGCATAAAAAATGGCCAGCGAATCGACTTGGTGTGCTTTGAGCGGGTGGTCTTGTGCTGAATTGCGGTAGAGCATCTGGCGGGTCAATGCGATTGACACCGGGCTGTGTGCCAATATCTTTTCGGCCAACTCATAAGCTTGCGGCAACAATGCTTCGCTGCTCACCACAGACTTCACATAACGGGCGGCCAATAAAGTCTCAGCACTGAGAATTTCACCGGTATAGCACCACTCCAATGCGGTTGGCAGTCCGACCAACCGGGGCAAGAACCAACTTGAACAGGCCTCTGGCGTGATGCCGATTTTGTTGAACACAAAACCCACGCGGGTTTTGTCGCATGCCAATCGAATGTCCATGGCACAGGTCATGGTCGCACCAATGCCCACTGCAGCACCATTGATTGCACCGATGATCGGCTTTTTGCATTCATACATGGCCAAAACCACTTTGCCGCCTGAGTCACGCACCCCGTTGACCATGTCTTCGTCATCAAGCTTGTCTTGCATGTCTTGCAAGGTCGGGCGCATCTGGGTGTTGAGACCAAACACATTGCCACCCACACTCAAATCCATGCCCGCACAAAATGCTTTGCCAGCCCCAGTGACCACGATGACGCCAACGTCATCGTCTTCGCTGGCGGTCTGGAATGCATCCATCAGTTCATGTGACATCTCGACCGTGAAAGCATTCATGTGCTCAGGTCGGTTAAGAGTCAATGTCAGTATCTTGCTGTCAACTTGGTAGGTGAGCGTGCTGTAAGTCTTCATGAAAACCCGCTGAAATTCCCATTATCGGGTCATCTCAACAGGGGCACGTCGACGCGATCTTTTGTAAACCGTTTTCATACGCCAAACCAGCTTGACCAGGACATAACCCAACCCAGAGGTGCAAACAGCAAACGTTCCCATGCCCAACAGGATCGGTCCAATGTATGCAGCAATCCATTCGGATGGCAAGGCTGAAAAAGTGACATCGGATTTCGCAGGTTCACCCAACATCAGAGCACCCAATTGGTAAGCCAACCAAAGCCAAAACCCGATGGTCAAGGGATTGGTCACCATGGTCATCAATGCAGCCACGGGAATATTGGCCCGCCACCAAACACAGTGGGCGGCAGCAACCAGCACTTGACCCGCAGGAACGGCAAACGCCCAAAACAAACCCACCGCCACGCCTCGGGCCAGTGTTTCATGCTGAGCACGCCACAACTGCGCGTCAAGCACCCGGTGCGCAATGGGTTTGAGCCAGGGGTGGCTGGACAAAAACGCTTTGCTGGGTACCCAACGGCCGAATCCTCCTGTCGAACCATCGGAATCATTTTTCATCATGTTTTGCGGATAGATTAACAACCAATCCAATCTATCATGCCTGCAAATCAGTCACGCCACCTATCAGGCAAATGCGATTAGATAGTCAGTTTTTTTAAGAATATTCTTGTCAATTAATCAGCTTTAGCATGCTGTAATTCGGCGCGTTGGTTTTTTCGGATGGCATTGCATCAGCATTTGCCCACTGATAAAGCCTGAATTCAACTTTGATTTTCAACTGACAAGGTGTCTATGGAAACTATTGCCCCCCTGTGGCTGTGGGTCGTGTTCGGTGTGATTGTGCTGACCTCTTTGTTCATCGATTTTGTGGTGCTCAAAAAACAAGGCCCACATGATATTGGTGTGAAAGAAGCGCTCAACTGGTCGCTGATCTGGATTGCCTTGAGTTTTGTATTCAACGGACTGTTCTGGTGGGCCGTCAAAGACAGCAGTGGTTCCACCGAATTGGCCAACACCAAATCACTGGAATTTCTCACTGGCTACTTGATTGAAAAATCGTTGGCGGTAGACAATATTTTCGTCTTCTTGATGATCTTCACCTACTTTGCTGTGCCGTCTGCATTTCAAAAACGGGTGCTGATGATTGGCATCGTGGGCGCCATTGTCTTGCGAACAGTGATGATTTTGGCCGGCGGTTGGCTGATGTCAGAGTTTCACTGGGTGTTGTATGTCTTTGGTGCGTTCTTGGTGTTGACCGGCATCAAAATGTGGTGGGCTGCCGGCCAAGAACCCGATTTGAACAACAACCCTGCGCTGAAGTTATTGCGCAAGTACATGCGGGTCAGCAAAGACTATGACGGCGAAAAATTCTGGACCATTGAAAACGGTCAAAAAATTGCCACTCCTTTGCTGATGGT
>JACCDP010252252.1_pt1 | contig 15239 bp, 16 predicted proteins | sample 7445841 | NCBI WGS metagenome assembly JACCDP01 (sample SAMN15323441, study PRJNA562643) | freshwater metagenome | isolation source: river surface water | place: USA:Blue River Watershed | collected 2017-08-17 | reverse complement strand
GGATCAACCGATGTTAGATTCTCATAATAACTCGCGCTGTATTGGGTTCTAAATGGTTCAGTTACAACACCTTCGATGTTTAGCTTTCCAAAAGACGACTGTTGATAAAAACCCTTTAATGAATGTACTTGCGTTAAATTATTTCCATTAAACGCTTGATCGATTTGATTCACCACCACATTAGAGTTGTCAAAGGGTACGCCACTAAATTCAATGGGAACCACTAAAACGTTGGCATTTCCTTGCGAAGGAATGGTCCAAAAATCTCCAACATCATGTCCTAATAATAAATTGGTAGGTGTAAAGGGTTCAACCCCAGTAATCGATTCATATGGAAACGTTAATCGGCATGCGGTTAAGGTAATGAGAAGCAAACTAGTCGAAACAGTTAAGCGTCGGTTCATGATGAATGAGCAAAACGACTTGCCGCAGCTGCAGCAATCGCTCCTACCATGTCATCTAAAAAAGTATGGCATTTCAATCCTTGTTTACCTTCTTCATTGAGTCTTGCTACGACACCATATTTTTGTTTGTCAATAAATCCAAAGTTCGTTAACGCAATCGAACCATATAAATTACAAATGCCATAGGCCAACACTTCATCTGTACCAAATAAACCTTCGTCTCTAGCAATTACGGCTTCAAGATTTTTATTTTCAAATCGTTTTTTTTCAGTGAGGACATCAAGTTCAATTGCCGTCATTAATGCAAACTGGACTTCCCGTTTATCTAGAACAGATAATACGGATTCCATTAAGACTTTTTTGTCTAAATTTTGATGATATTCTTGTTGCAAAAAGAAAACGCAATCGACAATTTCATCAAGAGAGACACCGCGAGATTGGAGAAGTGCTATTGCTTCTGCTTTAAGAGAGGTTAATTTAGTTTTCATACTACCATCATAACAAATTCAATCGAAGGCTTTATTCTTGTGCGTGAATATGTTGATTGAGTTTTGTAGATTTATATTGCCAACGTTTCGATCGCCATCTAAACCAGAGATTAATGCCACGAATCACTTCATCGATTGCCAATGCAATCCATATCCCTACCAAACCTAATTGCAGTTGATTACCTAGAAAGATGGCTAAAGGTAGAATAATGATCCATTCAACAATGATGATGGAGATGAGTGGATAACGAGCATCACCACTTGCTTTTATAGCTCGGTTCACTACAACATTTAACACCCGACCAAATTCAAGTCCGATATCAACGAGTGCAAGGGATACCATCAAGGTAATCACCACGGGATCACTGCTAAATAAGGTCGCAATAAAACCCATGGATGTTGCCAATATTAATGAAGGAATGAGTGTTGCAACAAATGACATTCTTAAGGAATATTTAATCGTACTTTCTGCTTCAACAAATTCTCCGCCACCAACCAATTGACCCACTTTGATTGCGCTCGCGTTCGCTAATGCGGCCATGATGAAATAGGTGAACATTGCTAATGAATCAAAATATGCTTTTGCAACCAATGCATCCGTGCCATAGCCTGCCACCATGCGTGTAATTAAAATCATAAAAAAGGTGTAACTGATGTTTTCAAACACAGCAGGAGAACCAACTTTGAATAAAAGCTTTGTTGTTTTTGTTTTGAAAGGATCTACTTTTGGAAGTACAAACTTCAGTTGAAGTTTACGATGAATAAATATCGCTAATCCTGCAAAGTAAATCACGCGTCCAATGACGATGGCGATTGCGGCTCCAACGACCCCAAGACTAGGAATGCCAAGGATCGGAACGCCAAAGATAAGTAAATATGAAAATATTAAGATACTTGAATCACAAAAAATTAAAGCGATGAAAGCTTCAAGCGTTTTCCCGTGGGCATAGAGCGTTTGATTAAATACAAGAAATAAGGCATTTAATACAAAGAATGGTGCAAGGATTAATCCATATTGTTCTGCAAAAGCTTGAACTGATGCCTCGAGTTGATAGAATGAAAACATTTCTTGGTAAAAAATAAAATAAAAAATAGTGCCAATCAAGGCAAACAAGAGTCCAAAAAACAAAGAGGTAGAGAAAATGTCTTGACGACGATGGGTTGATTTTGCACCCACGGATTGTGCCATGAGAATTCCCGCCCCCATGGAAATAATCGAAAAGAATAAAAAAATCGTGTTATTAATTTGTCCAGCGATGGATACGCCCGCGGCCACAGAAGCGTCATACGCTGAAAGCATCCATACAACAAGATTTGTGACTACAATCACAAAGGTCACTTCAAGAATGAGAGGAAGTGATAGTTTTAAGAAGCTTGTGGATTGTATTCGTGTTAAATTTGGAACCACATTGTGATACCCAAGTAGAATTGTAAAGGATTTGGATTATTTTGTGACTGAATGATGATTGGATTAGAATTAGAATAAGTTTGGATCCTCAGCGTCCAAGTCAATTAGCTCATATTCTTCTTTGTTAATCGGTGCTACCAAGATAATCGATTCTGTTAAAACTTCCATTTGAGCTGAAATTTCAAAATCGTAATTATAGGTCCATTCTAGTGAATAAGGATCGCCTTCAATATATCCATATTCATCAGCCTCAAGATTTTCCGGATCATAGACTGGTAATCTAAGTTCAAAGCGATATTGATTTTCAACATCGATATCAATCCATAGACCTTCTAAGAGGTTGGTCAAAAGGTTAATACTAAAGGAAATTTGAAATTGGTTTAGCGTAATGGCTGCCAAACTTTCCTCTAACCATTGATCAAGTAATAAATTTTCTTCTTCATTTAATTCGTCTCTGGTGGTGGATCCAAGATACATGTTTTCAAAGAGGATAGGTAAGTCTTCTTGGGTAATTTCATAACGAATCGATAATGTCGATCCAGATAAAGATTGATCTAATAGGTTGAGTGCATCAACCATCGGTAAAGATGCTTCAATCCAGAGATCGATATTTTCTTCAGTTAATTGCGGAATGAAATTTCCTGTTGCGGCTTGTAAATCAAATGGTGTTTTAAATTGGGTTGGAAATTCACGATTTTCAGATGGAAATAATAATCTGGCGATGGTTGTGGCATCTTCAGAAAGATCAACGTAAGCGAAACCTTCTTCGATATAAAGCTTGGCGGTTTGATTTTCTACTACAATCTCATCACTCCAACTAAAATCTTGATCCACAGCACTACTGGAAGAAATGACTGCAAATCTTTCGAAAGCAACATTTAACTCTGCATTGCCATTTCCGGTTTCGGGTGTATTCACCGAGAGCTCTGCATTTGCTGCAACTTGAAACGTATTTTCAGTTTGATAGTTTGGTAACACAATTTGAGAATAAACTTCTGCATTCACATCTAAATTCGTTCTCATTGCATTGCCAGGGTTTGTCATCATACTGGCTAATGAACGAAGTAATGTTCGGTTTGGTTGGTTGCTGAGCTCATCAAAATTTACTTCTGAATTTTCAGATTGAGAAGGAAAAGAAACGCCACCACAAGCTGTGAGTGCAAAGGTTGTAAATATTGCAGTTAATAACTTCGTTTTTTCCATATGTCTACCTGATAAATTAACTCTAACACAATTTTATTGAATTATTGTTTAGATGCTTGAATTGAATGAGGTAAAATAGAAAAGAATATGAAAACGAATGGTTTAGGTGTTTCTCATGCAAAAATCATCCTCATTGGTGAACATGCGGTAGTGTATGGGCATCCAGGGATTGCTTTACCTTTCCTACCTTTAGAAACAAGGATTCGTGTGTCTTTGACTGACGAAGATTTTTTATCTTCAAGTTTGTTCAAAGGTTCGATGACCAATTTACCTCAAGAACTTTTATTCATTAAATTTATGGTGGATGAACTTCGTACATCTATGCATTATGGACCTGTATTAGTTGAGATTGAAAATCATATTCCTAATTCTGCTGGGATGGGAAGTAGTGCAGCGATTAGTGGTGCACTTGTTCAAGCCTTATATGATCTTTCAACAACACCCTTAACACCTAAGCTTCGTTTTGAAAAAACCCAACTTGCAGAAAAATTAGTTCACGGATCGGCAAGTGGTATTGATGCATTAACTACTACCAGTGACAACGCTTGGTATTTCATTAAGGACAAGGAACCCGAACCATTAAATATTAAATTACCTGGATATTTGGTTGTTGCAAACACAGGTATCAAAGGTAGTACAAAAGAAGCAGTTGAAAAAGTTGCCAAACTTTTTACTCAAAATCTTGCTCAAGGTCATTTGGAATCATTAGGTTTGATGTCGATATTGGTTAAAGAAGCGATTGAAAAATCCAGCATCGAAGAGATTGCAAAATATATAAACCAAGCTCACTTTCACTTACAAGAACTTGGTGTGTCTCACCCTAAGTTGGATGCGATGGTAGAAGAAGCGCTTCAACTTGGTGCGCTGGGTGCTAAGTTAACGGGTGGCGGTTTAGGTGGCTCTATGATTGCACTTGTGGATTCTCAAATCATCGCTCAAAAGATTATTCAACAATTTAAGAAAAACCACACACAAGAAGTCTGGATGATGGATTTACAATCATGAAAAAAGTCATTGCCCGTTCACCTGTTAATATTGCCCTCATCAAATATTGGGGAAAGGCAAATGAACTACTTGTGTTACCAACAACCACATCCGTTTCATTAACCTTAACGGATTTGTGGACTGAAACTACTTTTGAAGAAGGAAGTTTTTCCTTTGAACTCAATCACAAAGCTGCTGATGAACAAGAAACTAAACGCGTTAAAGATGTTCTTAAACATTTTCGAGACGATCAAGTGGTGATTAAATCCAACAACAATTTTCCAACTGCTTCTGGATTAGCTTCATCTGCTTCTGGATTTGCAGCATTAACGGTCGGTCTCAATAAGTTTTATGATGCGAATTACACCCTACAAGAATTGGCAACTTTAACGAGAGTGGGGTCAGGAAGTTCCTGCAGAAGTTTGGTGGATGGATTTGCGATTTGGCATCGTAATGGAACGTTAGAATCGATTGCAAATCCTTTTCAAAACCTGATGATGATTGTGGTTTTAATTTCTGAGGACAAGAAAGCTATTTCAAGTCGAGAAGCGATGAAAATAACGATGAAAACCGCACCCACGTATGCAACTTGGACCCAGACAAGTGAACAGGATTTCCAACAGATTCGAACTGCAATTATCGACAAACAGTTCGATCGTCTTGGTCAAATCATGGAAATGAATAGTGAAAGACTTCATCAAGTGATGAAGGACTCAACGCCTTCAATCGTCTATCAACAACAAAGTTCACTTGACGTTTTAAAACTTGTAAAGCATGCAAGGCAACAAGGTTTGGTCGGATATACCACCATGGATGCAGGCCCAAATGTTAAAATCTTAATTCATCAAGATCAATTAGCAGATTGGCAGCAATTGTTGAAAACAAACATTCAATACCGATTCTTAGTTTCTAGAATCGGAGGTAAAGCTGATGCCCAGTAAAGTTACGTTCTTTGCTCCTGGTAAATTATTTATTGCAGGTGAGTATGCCGTAACTGAAAATCTTGGAGAGGCCATTATTTATCCTGTTTTAAAAGGCATTACCGTTTCAATTCAAAACCAAAAAGTCTCGAGCATTTTGAATCTACAATATCCGGGAGAAAATATCACATTTACTTCCATTCATGAAATTAAAAATCCTTATTTACGACTGGCAATGGAAGTGGTTCGACAATGGATGATGGCAAAGCAGATCGGTTGGAAAACCTTTAAAATGACAATTGATTCTTCATTAGTATCTGAACAAGGTAAGTATGGTTTAGGAAGTAGTGGAGCGATAACTGTGGCTGTGATTGGAGCATTATTAAAATTTTATGGTGTTGATTTTACACCACTTCAGTTATACCAATTAGCCGTGATTGCCACGATTCAAAATTATCAAGACACATCCTTTGGTGACATTGCTTGCAGCAGTTTTAATCAACCCATTCATTATCGCAAGTTTTCAAAAGCAATGATGTCGATGATTAAAACACTCCACGTTGAAACCTTGCTGAAGATGGATTGGGTCGGATTAAAGATTGAACCTATTCGCAATCCAATTGAGAAACCCTTGGTCGTTTACTCAGGATCATCCGCAAACTCATATGATATGGTCAACAAAGTCAAACCGCACATCCATGAAGCATGGATTAAAAAGAGTAATTTACTTCTGCAAGCCTTATTGAAGGGACATGATTCTAAAATGATTTCCCAACTTCAGGAACACCTGATGAAGTTATCGAAGATATCCGGAACTGAATTCGTGACGCCAGGCATGGAAAAAATTTTTGAAGTTGCTTCTGAATTAGGCGGAACTGGCAAAATGTCTGGTGCAGGTGGTGGTGATTGTGTCATCATCTACTTACCTCGTCAGCAACATCCATCGTTTAAAGCCAAGATGAAAGCACTCAAGTTTTTAGTGCTTTCCGATATAATTTGATTATGAATCGAAAAGATGACCACATTCAATACGCCTACGCACAACCTTCAAAACCAAATGATTTTGATTTGATTAAGTTTGTTCATCATGCTTTTCCTGAGATCAACGCAGATGATATCGATTTATCGGTTTCAATCTTTAACCAACGATTTCCCTTACCTTTTTATATCAATGCGATGACAGGTGGTAGTGAACAAGCCAAAACGTTAAATGAAAGATTTGCCATGCTTGCGAAACATTTTAAGATTCCTCTGGCAACAGGATCGATTAGTGCAGCGCTTAAAAATCCATCTCTTACCGAAACATTTAGTGTCATTCGTCAAGTAAATCCTGATGGTTTTGTGATTGCCAATCTAGGTGCAGGTCAAACCGTTGAAAATGCACAAAAAGCGATTCATTTATTGAAGGCTAATGCCTTGCAAATTCATGTCAATGCAGTTCAAGAAGTGGTAATGCCTGAAGGTGACCGTGATTTTGCAGGTTGGTTATCGTCAATCCAAAAAATAAACGAACATATTTCAGTTCCCCTCATTGTGAAGGAAGTTGGCTTTGGTATGAGCAAAAAGACGATTGGTCAGTTATTGAATTTGGGTATCAACTTTATTGATGTCGCAGGTCAAGGTGGTACTAACTTTGCAATCATTGAAAATCAACGTCGAACAAAAGCATTTACGAGTTTTGATGATTGGGGCATTTCCACGGTCCAGTCCTTAATCAATGCAAGGGTTTATCCACAAGGAAACTTCATCGCAAGTGGCGGTATTCGTACACCCTTAGATGTGATTAAAAGTTTAGCACTTGGTGCAAAAATCGTTGGTTTGTCTGGATATTTTTTACATCTTGTAAAGGATCATACTCACGAAGAAGCGGTGGAACAATTAAATCAATTTATCGAAGAATTGAAAATGATCATGTTGGTCTTGGGTAAGCAAAACATCCTTGCATTAAAAGATGCAGAGTTGATGATTCCACCATCACTTTCTCAATCCATATGAAAAAAAATATTGAAGAATCTTTAGTTCGGTATCTTGATGGATTACCAAACTCAACATTAAAAGAAGCTGGACTTTATGCTGTTAAAGCTGGTGGTAAACGATTTCGACCATTGGTTGTTCTCTCACTCATTGAAAGTTATGGAATGGATCCATTGCCTTACATTGATATTGCTACTAGCATTGAAATGATTCACCTCTATTCATTAATTCATGACGATTTACCAGCAATGGATGATGATGTCTTACGACATGGTGTTCCCACCATCCACAAAAAATTTGATGAAGCTACTGCGATTTTATTAGGAGATGGGTTATTAACGAACGCCTTTGAACGTGTTACGGATTCTAAACATATTCAAGATCAACAAAAGGTTAAAATCATACAACTCCTTTCCACAAGAGCAGGGCTTAATGGCATGGTCTATGGTCAACTTTTAGATATTGAAGCAGAAGGTAAGCAGGCCAATGTCGATCATTTAACCCTGATTAGTCGTCATAAAACTGGCAAACTCCTTGAAGCTTCCTTTAGAATGGGCGCGATTATTGCTTCACCTCAAGATGAAGATCGATGGGGTCAAATTGGACTTAACCTTGGTTTGATGTTTCAAATTCAAGATGATGTGTTAGAAATTACTGCTACAGAAGCAGAACTACAAAAATCTAAATCGGATGTTACATTAAATAAAGCAACTTTTGTAAGCCAGTTAGGCTTACAACAAGCAAAAGATATGATTCAATCGCTATATCAAAGCGTTCAACAAGATTTAAAATTTTTAAAACTTAAGAAACAAACGATTGTTGAATTGATCAATAAGATTTATGACCGCCGTTATTAACGTCATAAATGAATTCAGTTTTACCTTTAAAGATACGGTCAAAATTTAATTTTGTTTTTTGAAGAATCACATTATCTTGTGGAATCAAAGGGTGTTGTTGTAACCAAACCTTTAATTGATCGACCAAGTTAGCATGAGGGACCACTGCATAATGCAAGTACGTGAATGGAATGATAAAAGCGTTCTTTTTTAAATCTTCATTTCCTGGTTTATCTAAAATTCCTTGAATATGGTTTTGATTTAAGCCTTGTAGCCAATCTTTAATTTCGTTTTCACGATATTCAAAAATGACATCCGATAAAAAGCGTTGCATCAGCATCATCGCTTCATCAGACTCTAGTGGATGTAATTTAGGATCCATAATTTATATTTAACCAATCACTTATTAATCTTATTTTATCCGAGTATTGGTCAAATGGAACATCGAATACCTTAAAATAATAAGTTTTTTCACTTTCAGTTGGAAATTGATAATCATGGAACATTTTATGGATGGCTTCTTCAGGAAATTGTTTCCATTTACGGTTACGATTTCGTTCTAATAAAACTTCCAATGCGGGTTTTTCAAAAGCAAAGTACACGATGGGAAAACCTTTAAACCGGTTGACAATCGCCCCACGGTTTTCAATGGTGCGTAAGGTTGCATCGAGTGCGACTAACGCGCCTTCTTTTAATAGATCCTCAATACGCTGGTACGTTAAATCCCAAATTTCTTTTTCTCGTTCAGGTTTAAAGTCATAACTTTGATAAAGTTCCATTCGAATATCATCCGTGGAAACAATTTTGAGTACTTTAATTTCTTTATTAATTAAACCTAAAAATGTAGATTTTCCCGTAAGTGCTGGACCAGAAAGAATGATCAAAATACCTTGCTTCAAGTGTGTTTAGCCTACCCTTTGATTAATTTTTCACGAATGAAATTGGAAAGGAATTCAATGATAAGGACAAATAAAATAATACCCCACAATGCACTTGCAGCATCGTGCCAACGGAAAGCCGTCATCGCAGAGATCAATGTGAATCCAATACCACCAGCCCCAACCAAACCTAACACCGTTGCATTCTTGAGATTGATTTCGAAACGGTGCATGAGTGTCGAAACAAATGATGCCAACAACTGTGGTAAAACGCCATAAAGAATTTTCTGTAAGATTGTCGCACCTTGAGCGTCAAGTGCTTCTAAAATGCCTTTATCAATATCTTCAATTGCCTCAATAAACAACTTTGCTGTCATTCCAATCGAAAGTACAGAAATGGTTAACACCCCTGCAAATGGACCAGGACCCGTAACCCGAACAAACATAATGCCAAGAATAAAATACGGGAAAGTTCGAATGATGGTTAACGTTGTTGTACCAATTAAACTTGCTTTTTCACCGACGATATTTCGTGCTGTCAGTAGGGCAAAGGGTAAAGAGAGTAAACCACCAAGAAGCGTACCAAGTAGGGCAATACCAAGGGTCTCAAACATCAAATACCAAACGCTATCAACATCAAAACTTAAGAAAGCTTCTAAATTTGGTTCAAATAAAGAACGTAAAATATTTCTTGCAATAATCGCGCCATTTTCAGAGATGCCTTGGAAATTTAATACATCCAAACTCCAAATTAACAATAAGAAAATAACTAAGATTATCAATACATTTCGCAATGCATGTCGAGGTCTTTTTTGATAAACAGATTGTACAGTTATGATACTCATTGAGATTGTCCTAATCGCTTGCGAACATAACGAGAAAGGTTTTCCGTGATTAACACAAGAATAAGGAAACCCACTAACATAATGGAAACCTTACCATAACCTCTTAAACTCATCGCATCATTGAGTAAAATACCAATACCACCTGCACCAACGAATCCTAAAATTGCAGAGTATCGCATATTGATTTCAAAGCTATACAAGGCGATCGAAACAAATTGTCCATAGATTTGAGGTAGGATGCCTGCGGCAAAGGCTTGGGGTTTGGTTGCCCCTGCAGATTGAATGGCCTGAAAAGCACCTAAATCTAAAGTTTCAATATTTTCATAAAGTAACTTTGTGCTAATTGCAAATGTGAAAACGGTTAACGATAAAGCTCCCACAAACGTTCCATATCCAAATATAAAGGCAAAGATTAATGCATAGAGAATGGAAGGCAAGGTTCTAACCAAGGATAAAAAGAATTTCACCACGATGGTTATTAATCGATTATTAATCATATTTTGGGATGCTAAAAACGCAACCGGTAAGGAGATCAATGAACCGATGAGGGTTCCAATAAATGCCATTTTGATCGTATCAAATAATGGATCAATGATGTTTGGAAAATAATCGATATCAAAGTTGGTCACCATACTTCCAAGAATCGTAAAAAAATTAGGGATGCGAGAAATAAACCATCCAAAACCAATCATTTCAAAATATTGACCCACAATAAATTGATAAAAGAAGATGATGATTAAAAATAAAATGGTTAAATAAACCCAAAGATAGGAGACCGGTTTAATTGAAATCGATCCATCTTTTAAAACAAATGTTCTTTTGGAAAGGGTTAACTTATCGATTAATTTTTTCATCTTTAAATAAGATATCTTCGTCATTGATGTCTCGACCGTAAATGTCTTTAAGAATGCTTTCCGTTACCTTTGAAGAAGGACCATCAAAGACCACAAGTCCTTTTTTAATACCAATGACACGTTTAGCAAATTTAAGCGCTAAATCAACGTGATGCATATTCACCACAATGGTGATATTTTCTTGTTCGTTGATTCTTTTAAAATCTTTCATGATCATATTGGCCGTGATGGGATCTAATGAGGCAACGGGTTCATCTGCGAGGATGATTTTTGGTTTTTGAGCAAGGGTTCTCGCTAAGGCGACTCGTTGTTGTTGACCACCCGAGAGTTGGTCAACACGACTATATGCTTTTTCCAACACATTGACTTTTTGTAAGGCTTCTAAGGCTAATAATTTATCAGCTTTTGAATACATACCAAATAACGTGCGCCAGAAACCCATTTCGGGAACGCGTGAGGCAAGAACATTATTTAAGACGGTTGTTCGATAAACCAGATTAAAGGACTGAAACACCATCCCAATCTTACGACGAAATTTTCTTAATAGTTTACCGGTTAAAGGTCCAACATCAACCCCATCAACCTTAAGGGATCCTTCTGTAATGGGAATCATTTTATTCACCAAACGAATCAAGGTCGATTTTCCAGCACCACTTAAGCCAATCACGGCAACAAACTCACCTTGTTCAATATTTAAATTGACGCCAGTAAGCGCTTTTGTTCCATTAGGATAAGTTTTTCCTGCATTTATAAATTCAATCATGTTTTTTTCCTAAAAAATAAGGCTTGAGTTAAGCTCAAGCCTTATTATACAAAAATATGAAGTGTGAAACTAAGCGATTAACGCATTAGCAGCTCTAGCACCATCATAGTCAGCATCATTCGCTAATGCATAACCTTCATGGCTATAAACTTTGAAAATATCTTTGACGACAGCAAAGGTTGCATCGTCTCCTGGTAAATCGGTTGTATCTTGAACTAAGTTAATGAAAGCTTGTTCAATTGCAGCTTGTAAGTCATTATCAACGGTACGCTTTGAAACGGTAACGGTATCGTTATAGATTCCTTCTGTTACAAACACAACATCCGTTTCAGCCCAGATGCTTTCGGTACGACCATAGTCGCCAGTCCATTGGGTTGCATAGTCACGTCTAAAGTCAGCATAACCGAATGCGATGTCAACTTGACCTGATGCTAAGGCAGCAGCAGCACCGCCGTAACCTGAAACTTGAATCACATTTTCAGTTGGTAAGTCACTTAATTTTTTGTCATAGAGTTCCATGAATTCTAAAGTTGGATAAATTCTACCAGCAGAGGAAGTGGCCGATTGAACACCAATTTTTGCATTTTGGAGATCTTCCCAAGTAATTTGATTTCCAGCATTGATAATGGCGGCTAATTCACGACCCTTATCTGAAGTTCCTGCAACACCGATTGAACGGTAGTAGGTAACTTGATTTGAAGAATCACCAACGGTTGGTTCTCCATCATTCCAGTCTTGTGGATCTTCTGAGTCTTTGTTTAAACCACCACGGGTTGCAGTTAATGCAACATCCATGTTGTCACCATCCTTATAAATGGCATACGTACCACCAGGAATTAAACCAACATCAGCGGTTCCTGCATCTAATGCTTCACCGACTGCTTCGTAGGAAGTTCCAACGAAAGCACCAACAGTTTCAAATTCAAAACCAAGTTCAGCAAGTTCAGCTTTTAAAACGGAAGGTAAGAATGTAATCCCTTTGACTAAGGTGGCGTTATCTCTTGAAGGAACAAAGAAAACGCTTAAATTCGTCTTTAATGGAGTTCCTCCACAGGCAGAGAGCGCGATGACAGCAGCAGCACTAATTGGAAAGAAAATCTTCTTCATCTTTTTCTCCTTTACGGTTTAATAACCGATTTACAAATCTATTTTAAAAAAAGAAATAGACCTTGAAAAATTTGAATTGTAAAGTTTTGTAAAGTGAAGGTTAGATTATAGTTTGATGGTTTGAGAAGAGGCTTTTTCTAAGCGGTTCATTAACGCTGTTCCAATACCTTTTGTGGAGAAGGTGTGGGTGTAAATGGTTTTTATTTTAAGGTCATCTAGGGTTCTTAAGGTACGATATAAAGCTCTTGCAATGGTTTCTAAGGTTGATTGAGGACCTAATGCGAATGTATTCATCGTCAAGGATTGTAATTGACCACAGACTTCATTACTACCCATGAAGACAGCTTCAGGATCTTTTACTTTTTTTAAGAACTTCACAATGTCTTCAGCGCTGCCATCTAAAATAACCACATCACCAAATGGTTTGTAATGTTGGTATTTCATACCAGGGGATTTTGGGGTTTTATCTACTTTGCTAGATGAGATGACCACCATGCCTAATACATTTTCAATCGCTTCAACACTGACTGCGCCAGGTCTTAAAATTGTGGGAATTTTTGTCGTTAAATCAATAACGGTGGATTCAATCCCATATTCAGGAATACCACCATCCACAAAGACGGCCACCTTTCCAAAAAAATCTCGATAGACTGCTTCAAAGGTGGTACCGGATGGTTTGCCAGATATATTCGCACTTGGCGCACACAACGGAACACCAGCCGCCTTGATGACTTCTCGAGCAAGAGAGTCCTTTGGCATTCGAACGGCAACAGTTGGCAAATTGGCCGTAATCAAATTGGGAACGGCATTTGATTTTGGCAATACCAACGTTAAAGGGCCAGGCCAAAAAGCATTAATGAGTTTTTTAGCATGAGCATTCACTTCTGTAACAAGTGAATCTAATTGGGATAAATCGGCAATATGGATAATGAGAGGATTATCTTGTGGTCGACCTTTTGTGGTAAAGATCTTTTTAACCGCAATTTCGTCATAGATGGAAGCACCTAAACCATAAACCGTTTCCGTTGGAAATACGATTAATTCGTGATTTTCCACAGCTTTTTTAATTAAATTTTCTTCCAGTAATGGATGTTTGATAATCGTTGATTTCATAGGCATATTCTACCATTAATCACGCTTCCATAGTAAGATAGGAGGGTAAATGAAAGAACTTAAAAGAATCTTATTGTTAGACCCTTCTATCGCCACATTCAATGTAGGGGATAAAATTATTTCTCAATCTGTTAGAGAACATTTAAAACCATTAATTGATTTTAGTTTTGTTATTGAAGCATCCACTCATTTACCAGTCACGATGTACCTTAAAAATATATTTTATAGTTATGATTTTGATTATCGTTTTGTGTGCGGATCTAATTTGATTCGTGGCAAAATGAATCGCATCATTAAGTTATGGGACATTAATTTAAGATCAGCAAGTATTGTTTCTCCACTCATTTTAGTAGGCGTTGGTTGGTGGAAAAAAGGCGATTTACCAAATCAATACTCTAAACTTTTGTACAATCGTCTGTTAGACAAAAAAATGATTCACTCGGTTCGTGATAATTACACCTTAAGTCAATTTCAACAAATGGGCTTTAAAAATATTTTGAATACATCTTGCCCAACGATGTGGAAACTCACCAAAGACCATTGCAAAGATATTCCCCAAACGAAGGCTACCGATGTTGTCACAACCCTAACGGATTATGATAAAAATCCTGTTGCAGACCAACAAATGCTTAACATTTTAAGTAAAAAATATCGCAAAGTTTACCTATGGTTACAAGGGGTTAATGATTTTAATTACGCTAATTTATTGAATCTACCAAGTAATTTAGAACTGATTAATCCAAATCTAGAAGATTATGATGCCATCCTCAATAATCAAGATATTGAATACGTGGGAACAAGATTGCATGCTGGAATTCGCGCCTTACAGAAAAAAAGACGTACGATTATCTTGGCGGTCGATCATCGGGCTTTGGAAAAGAAAAAAGATTTTCAATTAACCGTTCTTGATCGTAATGATATTCATTTACTCGAAGGTATGATTGATGACCGATTTAAAACCGATATTAAACTTCCTCTCGACAACATTCAAGCTTGGAAAAATCAATTCATCCATGTTAAGTAAGACTGCTACGATTGTCTTATCTCAAGTCACCTTACACGATTTACCCTTAATTCAAGGCGATATAATTGCCGTTGATAAAGGCTGCGAGATACTCATTAAGAATAAATTAAATATCACATTCGCCATTGGCGATTTTGATTCAATCCAACCTAAAGTATTTAAAAAGCTTCAGCAAGAACAAATAACTTTTCAATCATACCCAAAAGAAAAAGATCAATCCGATGCTGAGTTAGCGTTAGCCTGGACCATTGAACAAGGTTATGCAAGTATCCGTATGATTGGATTTGCAGGTGGAAGACTTGATCACTATCAAGCCATCATTCAGATGCTGTTTCGATTTCAGCACCCCGGTGTTGAGCTGGTCACACCAACCCAATCCATTCATTACTTATCTAAAGGAACCTATCAATTGCATCAAGAAAAGGGAGAAAAATATTT
>JACCDP010629874.1_pt1 | contig 15242 bp, 22 predicted proteins | sample 7445841 | NCBI WGS metagenome assembly JACCDP01 (sample SAMN15323441, study PRJNA562643) | freshwater metagenome | isolation source: river surface water | place: USA:Blue River Watershed | collected 2017-08-17 | reverse complement strand
TCCGTGGCCCGGAGCTATTGCGGGTGGAGCGTGCGTTTGAGGGGGTGGATCCCAAGGCGAAGCTGACCCCGAACGAGGTGTTGGAAAAGCTGCAGGCGTCTTACGATCCGTCGGACCTTGAGCTGGTTACCTTGAACAGTGCTGAGTACAAGAGCATGGACAACCCGTGGTCAGCAGACCCCCAAGACTCCATGCAAAGCACTGTCGTGCTGCAGCGCCGTGCCCCGGAGGGAACGAACTTCAGTCCCGAACGTGTTGCTGCGGCAAAACGCAGCCTGCAAGAACTTGACGACATGAGACGGCCAAGCTTCTTGGATAACCCCGATAACCTTCTTTCCATCGCGACAAGAAACGGCGTTGCTGAGGTTTCTCGGCCGCTGCAGCAGGTGTTTTCCGGGAAGACCGATGACACCTCTCAGTTTGTTCTTGAGCGCTTGGATAACATGGAAATGGCAGTAGAAAGGCGCGCTAGGGGCATTGATGAGCTGATGCAGGTATTTTCGGCTACGGATAAAGAAGTCCCTCAAGGCTTGTTCGATGCAGCCAAAGATAGGCTGCTGCGGCAGGGAGGTGTTTCTGGCCAAGCGCTTTTGGATAAGGCTTACGTAGACGCTTTCAAGGCGAACTATAGAAACACTTTGGACAGCATTGCTCTTGGGAGTGATCAGCCGGACAGCATATTGTCCTTTCCAAGGCCGGACGACGTGGCAACTCCTGAACAGGCAAAAGCGTTTGTTGCATTAACTTTGCGCCCTGCTATCAACCGTCGCCATGAAGAACTGTCCTTTCAAACCAGAGAGGAGGTTGCGAACCAGCTTCGTCTGCTCAGCGGGTCAGAGGACGTAAGGAATCGACTTCAGGAATTCTCCAACGTATCGCAGACAATGCCCTCCGGCGTAAACCCGGAATACCGTGGGCAACATTCCTTGCTTACCCAAAACTTGCCCGGGGTCGTATCGTTCAGCCGAGCAACAGATGTCCGCACCGAGATCCCGGGAATGGGGCAGGTAAACGGCATCTACCTGCATGAGCTGCAGTCGGATCTTCTGGATGACTTGCGTAAGCGACAGGGCGGCATACCCCGTGGCGCGACGCAAGAGGAGTTGCAGAGGATCATCAGCACCACGCAGGATCAGGTGGAACCCGTCTCAAACAAGATTCGGGAGCTCAATGAGCAGCTTCAGGACATGCCCCCGAGATATAGCGAAACAGGGGCCACAGAATGGACGCTGCTTGTAAACGAGATCAATTCGTTGCAGAACAAGAGAGACGCTCTTTTGGGCAACCTTGCGCCGGTATATGACAGGTTGGAAAGTCTTCGCGAGGGCAAGCGTAGCCGTGCTGATCTGGACGAGATTTTCCCCGGGATGACCACGGACTCCAAGTCAGTGCAGACGATGATGATCAAGGCAGCGGTGGCCTCAGCAGCGCAGCGCGGGCTTAACTTTGTCGCCCTGCCCTCGCAGCTGTACTCAGGCCAGCCTCAGTTGTACGAGCGCTTGCCTCAGAATGCGCGCGACGTGGTGAAGGACCTTGGCGAAGGCTTCGCGCTGCAGCAGATCAACCTTCGTAACCGTGCCGGGGAGTTCCCTGTGTTGGCCATCACGTGGGATCAGTCCACGGCCGAGGGCCGCGAAGGGTTGAACAGGGTTCTCACCCGTGGGGTTCCGTTCAAGCACGGCGGTGAAGTCGCCACGCCGCCCGATGACTTGAAAAACCTGCTATCCTTCTTGGACAAAAAACCAGCCAGCAAACGGAAATAACCATGTCCTCCATAGACAAAGCACTGAACCTTGCTCCGGAAACTGACATCCTTGTGGTGGAAGACGCAGAAGCCCCTGACATTGAGATCCTGTTGGACGAGGAAGGCGGCGTAGAGGTGGCGTTTGACGCTGAAGCGGATGACGTGGACTTCTACGACAACCTTGCCGGGCTGATTCCGGACCGAGACTGTGCTCGGATTGCGTTGGACATGATGGGTTTTTACGAGGCCGACAAGTCTTCGCGTCAGGAATGGGAGTCGCAGTACTCCAAGGGCTTGAGTTTGCTGGGCTTCCGCATGGAAGAGCGCACTCAACCTTTCCGAGGGGCCTCGGGTGCAGTGCATCCGATGCTGTCAGAGGCGGTGATTCAGTTCCAAGCACAGGCGTTGAAGGAGCTGATGCCGGCCGAAGGCCCTGTTCGAACCAAGATCATGGGCAAAGAGACGCTGGACAAGGCCCAACAGGCCAGTCGTGTGCAGGATTTCATGAATTACCAGCTCACCACGGTCATGAAAGAGTTCACGCCGGAGATGGATCAGGCACTTTTCTACCTTGGTTATGGTGGATCGGTGTTCAAGAAGGTGTATTTCGACGCTCAGTTGGGGCGAATGGTCTCAAAACTGGTGCTTCCGGACGACCTTTTCATCCCGTATGCCGGTTCTTCGGTCATGCAGCAGTGTTCTCGCATCACTCACCGCATTGCGATGTACGAAAACGACTACCGCAAGCGTGTTCTTGCGGGGGAATACCTTGATGCGCTTGATTTCCCGGACGACAACAACCTTCCGCAGAGCGATATTGAGGCGCAGACCAACCGAATCGTTGGAATTTCGCCCACCACTGAGAACGAAGACCTCTTCCTGCTGGAATTCCACGTGTATTTGGACATTCCGGGGTTCGAAGACAAGGGGGAGGACGGAGAACCTACCGGGATCAAGCTTCCGTACGTCGTCACGCTGGAAGAAAACAGCGGAAGGCTTGTTGGAGTGCGTCGAAACTGGGAAGAAGGCGACCCGCTGAAGCTGCGCAAGGAGTTTTTCGTCCATTACGTGCTGGTAGAAGGCCCCGGAGCGTATGGCTTGGGCTTTGTTCACCTCATCGGCGGCCTTTCCAAGGCGGCGACCAGTGCACTGCGTCAACTTCTGGACTCGGGAACGCTTGCTAACCTGCCGGCGGGCTTCAAAGCCAAGGGCGCGCGCATCGCTGACGACAGTGACCCGATTCAGCCGGGCGAATGGCGTGATATTGACGCCGGCGGCGCGGAGTTGAGTGCGTCTTTGTTGCCTTTGCCGTACAAGGAGCCCAGCCAGACGCTGTTTGCGCTTTTGGGGTTCACGGTGGACGCCGGTCGTCGTCTTGCCGGCATCACGGACATGCAGGTAGGGGATGGAAACCAGCAGGCCGCCGTCGGAACGACGATTGCACTGCTCGAGCGTGGGGCGTTGGCCATGTCGGCCATCCACAAACGTTTGCACTACGCACAGAGCCAAGAATTCGAGATGCTGGCAGCGGGCTTTGGCACGTATTTGCCCGACGAGTACCCCTACGACGTGCCGGGGGCCTCCCGGTACATCAAGCGTCAAGACTTTGACAACCTTGTCGCGGTACTTCCGGTTGCTGACCCGAACATCTTCTCGACTGCGCAGCGGATCCAGCTGGCACAAGCTCAGCTGCAGCTGGCACAGCAGGCGCCGCAGATGCACAACATGTACGAGGCCTACTACCGGGTGTATGCCGCCTTGAACGTGCGTGACATCGACGGGATTCTGCATCCACAGAACACGCAGATGCCCAAGGACCCGGCGCAAGAGAACGCAGATGTCTTGGACACCATGCAGTTGAAGGCGTTTGCCGGTCAGCAGCACGACGCGCACATCCTGTCCCACCTGATCATGGGACTTTCTCCCATGCTGCAGGCGCTGCCGCAGGCGGCCATTGAGCTGCAGAAGCACATCTTGGAACACGTGCGCATCAAGGCCGAAGAAGACACCGAAGCGGAGCTCTTCCTGCAGTACGGAGTTGATCCGGAGGGCATGGTGTCTGACCTGCAACGTGAGGGCATGGTCGCACTCAAGGCTGCGCAGTACATGCAGCAGGTTCGCGACATGCAGAACGGGCTGACTGGTCAAGGTGGGCAGCCTGACCCCGTAGTGATGCTCAAGGAGAAGGAAATTGCCTTGCGTGCACAGGTAGAGCAGAATAGAACGCAGGAAGCGCAAGCGCGTCTTCAGCTGGACGCTCAGAAAGCACAGCAGACGATGCAGGCCTCTCGGGAAAGGATTCAGTCTCAAGAGAAGATTGCTCAGACAAGAGCCGACACAGCGCAGCAACGTATTGTTGCGGCAGACTTCATGCAGCGGAGACGAGACAATGCCACTCAAAAAAGGCAGTAGCAAAAAGGTTATCAGCGAAAACATTGGCGAGATGGTAGGAAAGTACAAGCGTACTGGCACCATCGGCACCAGCAAGCCGTCCAGCGCGAAGAAGGCTGCTGCTCAGGCAGCGGCCATCGCCTACGAGGAAGCTGGGAAGTCCAAGAAGCCGAAGATGGCAGCCAAGGGCGGAGAGATGAAGAAGCCCAAGGGTGCCTTCATGATGGTGAAGCGCAAAGACGCCAACCAGAAGACAGCGATTTACTAAGACAACAGGTTTTCGGGAGGCACCTCAAGTCCTCCTGCTTTCATGGGAACTCCATGCGTACCTTTGCAGAAAGCATATTGCGTGAGCTCGAAAAGACTATTCGCGACACTGAAAACATGGTGTTGGGCGGCGGCGTGACTGACATGGAGCGCTACCGTTTCCTTATGGGCCGTCTTGAGGGGTTACGATTCTCGCAGCAGTCCGTGAAAGATCTTCTGAAACGACATACTGACGACGAATTTTAACTACCGAAAGGCCAAGGAGCACTATGGAAACTGAAAAACTCACCGCATTGGAACAAAAGCGCTTATTGAAAGCGGCCGAAGAAGAAAAGCGGCCGAAGAACTTTGGCGATGTTTTCAGCGCCGAGGGAAAACTTGATAACGCTGTTCTGGAATCCTCTCTTTCCATGATTCCTGCCCCTACCGGGTGGCGGATCGCGGTGCTTCCTTACCGGGGAGCGCAGCTTACGAAAGGGGGTATCGCCCTTACACGAGAAACACAAGACAAGGCGGCAATAGCCACAACCTGTGCTTATGTTTTGAAGGTAGGCCCACTGGCATACCGGGACGAATCCAAGTTCCCGGACGGGCCGTGGTGCAAGGAGGGGGATTGGGTCATCTTTGGCCGCTATGCAGGGGCTAGGATCCATATCGATGGCGGGGAAATCAGGTTCCTGAACGATGACGAGATCATCGGCACGGTTAACAGCCCTGATGACGTGTTGCATTTCTGAGGAAACGATTATGTTGAAGCAAGAAGAGCAGTTGGAGTTTGACATCGGGAACGATGAGGAGCCGAAGACAGTGAGCTTGGGCGAGGATGGGGATGCGGAGGTTTTGGAGAAGCAGGAGCCTCCCGCTGTCATCACCGAAGACACTGGCTCTAAAGAAGAGGTCCGCGCGTACAGTGCAGAGGTCCAGAAGCGCATTGACAAGCTTACCGCTCGGCTCAGAGAAGCGGAGCGTCGTGAGAACGCTGCGCTTGAGTATGCCAAGAACGTAAATGCGCAGAAGGAGACACTCGAGCAGCAGTATCGGGCTTCTGACAGTGCTAGGCTGAGCGAGACCAAGAGCCGTATTGAGACCCAGATGCTGGCGCTGAAGCAGGTGATTCGCAAGGCACGCGAAGAGCATGATCTGGACACTGAGACAGAAGCGCAGCAGCGCTTGACTGCCTTGATGTACGATTCCTCTCGTTTGGCAGAAGCGCAGACCCGCGTGACGTCGGCCCCGGTGGTAGAGACAAGACAGGCGCCTGCGCCGGTTCAAGCCCCTGTCCCCAAGCAACAAGTGGAGCTGGATCCTCGAGCAGAAGAGTGGGCGGAAAACAACCCGTGGTTTGGCAGGGACGTGGTAATGACCAGCGCTGTTCGTGGCATCCACATTGACCTTGTGCAAAATCAAGGATTTGACCCACAGACAGATGAGTACTATGATGAGATCAATCGCAGAATGCAGGGAATGTTTCCAGAGAAACTGGGCAAGCCCGCAGCTGCGCAACAACAATCCAGAAGCAGCCGGCCCGTGCAAACGGTGGCTTCTGCAAGCCGGGCAACCGGAGTAACCTCTGCACGCAGGCTCGTGAAACTGAGTCCAAGTCAGGTAGCGATTGCCAAAAAACTAGGTGTTCCTCTCGAGGAATACGCCAAATATGTGAAGGAGTGAGCATGAACGACGAAAGCCTGAGCGTACCGTCTCTTAACCGTGCAGCTCGCGGGTCCTCAACCCGTGACAAAACTGCACGCCGCAAGCCGTGGGCTCCCCCTTCTCGCTTGGATGCGCCGCCGGCGCCTCCCGGGTATAAACACCGCTGGATTCGAACTGCAGCTGGTAATCAGGAAGATCGCACAAACGTGGCAGGCAAGCTCCGCGAGGGGTATGAGTTTGTCCGTGCTGACGAGCATCCTGACTTTGCCGCGCCTGTCGCCGAAGACGGACGACATGCAGGGGTGATAAGCGTGGGCAATCTTGTGCTTGCCCGCATCCCGGAAGAAACGGTCGAAGAACGCAATGAATACTACCACTCCCGGGCACATGATCTTCAGACAGCTGTGGACAACGACATGTTGAAGGCTAACCAGCACGACAGCATGCGTATCCAACGCCCTGAGAGATCATCTAGGACTTCCTTCGGAAGTTCTCAGACCCGGTCTAAATAACCTGTATAGGATAGGACACGACAATGGCAAACGTAGACAAAGCATTTGGCTTGCGTCCGCTCGGTAACCTGTCGGCCACTGGTGCTCAGAAGCAGTACGGCTATGAGATTGCAGACAACCAGTCCGGCGCGATTTACCAAGGCGACCTCGTTACACTCTCTAGCGGCTACGTCGTAAAGTACGATTCCAGTCTGCACACCGCAGCGCTGGGCGTGTTTAACGGCTGCAGCTACATTGATCCCACTAGCGGAAAACCGACTTGGAAGAACTTCTACCCGGGTTCCGTCAACATCACAGCAGGGGTGATCACTGCTGAGGTCGTGGATGATCCCAACCAGCTCTTCCTGATTCAGGCGGATGAAGATGTTGTGCAAGCGGATATTGGCCTCAACGCCAACATTGCTTACACAGCGGGCAGCTCCACTACGGGTGTGTCTGGCACTGAGCTCGACTCTTCCACCATCGCCAATACGGCGACTTTGGCGCTGAAGATCGTTGGCTTCTACAACACCCCAGAAAACATCCGTGCCACCAATCACGTTGATGTTGTGGTTAAAATCAACACGCACCTGTATGGCAGCACTGGTGTTGCCAACACTGCGCCTTAATAGGAGCTGACCAATGGCTATTTCACGTGCACAACTCGTAAAAGAGCTCGAACCCGGACTGAACGCTTTGTTCGGGCTTGAGTATCAGAACTACGACAAAGAACATGCCGAGATCTACGACATCGAAACTTCTGATCGGGCTTTCGAAGAAGAAGTGATGCTGTCCGGTTTTGGCACTGCTCCGGTGAAGACTGAAGGTTCTGGCGTTGCTTATGACGACGCTCAGGAAGTCTACACTGCACGCTACACTCACGAGACCATCGCACTGGCGTTCTCGCTGACAGAAGAAGCCGTAGAAGACAACCTCTACGACCGTCTGTCTGCTCGATACACCCGCGCGCTGGCCCGTAGTATGGCGCAGACCAAGCAGATCAAGGCTGCAGGGGTGCTCAACGGAGCTTTTACCACTTCGGTGGGCGGCGACGGCAAGCCCCTGTGTGCGGACGACCACCCGACTCTGAGTGGTCCGAACCTGCGCAACGAGCTGGCAGTGCCGGCAGACCTTTCCGAGACCTCTCTGGAACAGGCTCTGATCGACATCGCGGCCTTCACTGATGAGCGCGGCCTGAAGATTGCTGTTCAGGGCCTGAAGCTGATCATCCCGAAGGAACTGATGTTCACTGCTGATCGCATCATGAAGTCCACTCTGCGCGTAGGCACTGCAGACAACGACATCAACGCGATCCGCAACATGGGCATGGTTCCGCAGGGTTACACTGTCAACCACTACCTGACCGACCCGGACGCATGGTTCATCAAGACCGATGCCCCGAACGGCATGAAGATGTTTGAGCGTGTATCCATGAAGACAGGTTTTGAAGGCGACTTCGACACTGGCAACGTGCGTTACAAGGCTCGCGAACGCTACAGCTTCGGCTTCAGCGATCCGCGCGGCATCTTCGGTTCGCCCGGCGCTGCATAATAGCGGCTTTGGTATGACCAGAAGGGCACCTCCGGGTGCCCTTTTTATTGGCTGGACACTATGGCCCAACCTTGGTATAAAGAGCCCATCCCCGGACACATTACGCGCTGCAGACCGACCGGGCGGACGACATGCAGACTGAAGCGCATTACTCGCATGTGAGGATTTTGCTATGTCTGGGACTCATTACTCTGGTCCGATGCTTTATTCAGGTGCTAACAAGAGCACCTATTTTGCAGGCCTCGGCGAGATGCCGATTGCCTTCAACCTTTCCACTTTCTCCCTTCTCGACGACTTTGTTGGTGTAGCTATCGACAGCACCAACAACTGGACAGTCGTAAAAGATTCGGGTGCTTCGGTTGCCATTGTTGCTGACACCGTTGGCGGTGAAGTAGCTCTGACATCTGCCGCAACCACTGATGATGACGGCGCCTCCATTCAGGGCAACGAGATCTTCTCGGTGGATGCAGACAAGCTGGTCTACTTCCAGACACGCCTGAAGTGCAACGACGCCGACCAGACAGACATCTGCGCAGGCATGACGGTCAACTTTGCCACGAACCCCGAAGCCATGCTGACCGCTGCTGACCGCATCGTGTTTCAAGTAAACGACGGCGACGCTTCCATCCTGTGCAAGACCGAAAAAGACGGCACCGAGACGTCCACGGACTCTCTGGTTGACCTCGAAGATAGTACCTATGTGGTCCTTGCCTTCGCCGTTGACAGCACCAACAGCGTGTCGTTCTACATCAACGGCAAGCTGGTGGCTACTCATACCACCAACATCCCGGACGATGAGAACCTGACGTTGGCAGCCATGAGTCTTTCCGGAAGTGCTACCGGCACCCGTGCTACCACACTGGACTACATCTTCGGTGCCCAGACCCGATAAGGGGGCGATATGAGCTTTAGCAACCTTAGTTCCGTCACCAAGACGGCAGATGCTTCGGCCATTGTGGGTCGCACTCGAGTAATCGGCGTGTACTACACCTGCAGCAACACGGCCGCGTCCTTCGCTCTGAAAGACGGCACCACCTCTGCCGGTGCGGCAAAGCTGACGCTGTACACCCCTGCCGCGGCCGGGGGATACGACCTCATTATCCCTGACATGGGGATTTTGTTTGAGGACGGCGTTTTCATCGACGTGGCCAGCGCTGAAGTGACAAGCGTTACTTTACTGTTCGAAGGCGGAGCGGCGGCGTAATGGCAACGCGCAGCAAGGGCATGGGGATCAAAACCTCGGTGAAGTCGGGTAATTTCCGACCCACCAAGTCTGGGGCAGGCATGACCGAGAAAGGTGTTGCGGCGTACCGCAGGGCCAATCCCGGCAGCAAGCTCAAGACTGCGGTGACCGAGGATAATCCCTCCCCTGCCCGTGCCAAGCGCCGCAAGTCGTTCTGCGCGCGCTCTGCTGGTCAGATGCGTGATTTCCCAGAAGCGGCAAAAGACCCTAACAGCCGGCTTCGGCAGGCACGACGCAGGTGGAAGTGCTGATGAAAAAGGCCGCTCCCAAGAAGTCAGGTGTCAACGCTGCGGGTAATTACACAAAGCCGGCACTTCGGGAACGCCTGTTCAATCAGATCAAGGGGCAGGCTGTTCAGGGCACCCGAGCAGGACAGTGGAGCGCACGCAAGGCGCAGCTGTTGGCCAAAAAGTACAAAGAAGCTGGCGGAGGCTATCGTGATTGACATTGAAGCGTTTCGTATTAAAGACGGGTGGAAAGGAGATCTGTCAGGCACTTGTGTTCAACCCATGGTTGACGGGCACATGTTGGACTGCGCTATCCACGACGAAGGTCCCTGCACCTGTGGCACTCAAGAAGAGCTCGATGCGATGGGGTTGGAAGAGGCCGGTTTACGGCCAGAAGACCTTGTATGAAAGCGCCTCAGAAATCCCTGAAATCATGGACCGACCAGAAGTGGCGGACCAAGTCAGGAAAGCCCTCCAGCAAGACAGGGGAGCGGTATCTTCCAGAGGCTGCAATCAACGCATTGACCCCGGCAGAGTACGCAGCTACTTCTCGCAAGAAGCGGGAAGACACCAGCAAAGGAAGGCAGTTTTCAAAGCAGCCTAAAAAGATCGCAAGTAAAGTGCGTAGCTACAGGAGCAAATCATGAAGAACAAGATGAAGATGGTCGAAAAAGACGGCAAGAAGGTTCCTGCTTTCGCTGCTGACGGCGTAGGCAAAATGAAGAAAGGCGGTATGGCCTCTGATGCTATGGGCCGCGCCGTGAAACGTACAACAGCGGACGTAAAAGGCCGCGCAATGAAAAAGAGAGGTAAGTAAGATGGCTGGACGTGGAATGGGTGCCGCTACCAAAGGCGGCGGTTGCGTTGAAAGTGGTCCGAAGAATCGCATGCTCTCTGAGACCAGTCGAAAGACCGGCCCTGTCATGATGAAAAAGGGCGGCATGGCCATCAATCAGCACAAGAAGATGGCGATGGGCATGATGGGCGGCGGCATGGCCAAGAAGTACCGCAAGGGCGGTATGGCGTGTGATTGATGGCCACTGGCGTAAATCACTACTTTAAGGACGGACGGGTCCATCGGGGCGCGATGCATAAGCACCCTGATGGCACCCTGATGACAGGAAGCACTATGTCAAAAGCATCCAAAAAGCTTTATCACTACAGTGCTTTATCTAAATCTGCACAGCAAAAAGCCAGAGAAAGCTGGGGCAAGTAAATGGCAACTTCAGGAACGACGGACTTTAATCTCAACATAGATGATCTTGTCGAGGAATCGTTTGAGCGATGTGGCATGAGGATGACCTCTGGCTACCAGCTTACCTCTGCTCGTCGTTCCTTGAACCTGCTGTTTCTTGACTGGGCCAACAGGGGCTTGAACCTCTGGACCATCGAGGAAGCCACGTACGCACTGGTGCAGGGCAGCCGCGAGCTGACGCTGCCGACGGACACGGTCAACGTCTTGTCTGCGGTTATTCGATTGACGCAACAAGGCCAGCAGACAGACATCACCGTGGACCGTATAAGCCGCGAAGATTATCTAGAGCTCCCTGACAAGCTGACGCAGGCCCGTCCGGCGCAGTACTACGTTCAGCGGGCCAACCCCACAAAAGTGTTCTTGTACCCTGCCGCCGATCAGCCTTATACGTTCGTCTACTACAGAATTCGTCGAATTCAAGATGCCGGGGGTTACACCAACACAGCGGATGTCAACTTCCGGTTTTTGCCGTGCCTCGTGTCGGGGTTGGCCTATATGCTTTCCTTGAAGTTCGCTCCTGAGCGTACAGCAGGGCTGAAGCAGTTGTATGAAGAAGATTTCCAGCGAGCCGCACTAGAGGATAGGGATACTGCAAGCATCCACCTTGTTCCGGATTTCGGAGGGTGAGATGGCGTTTGCAACAGGTAAGTTCTCTTTTGCCCTTTGTGACTACTGCGGCCAGCGCTACCCCTATCAGGTTCTTCGCAAGAACTGGCGGGGTTTCATGGTGTGTCCAGAGGACTACGAGCCAAAAGAACCTCAGCTGGATCCGTTGAATTATCGCGGGGATGCGATAGCCCTAAGAGATCCCAGACCTGATAGAATTGAGCCCGTGGTAGTGTATCTGGGAGTGCCTGCTGATTCTGCTTTCCAAAGCATTGGTAGTGCCTCCAACACTGTAAACATGATGCCCTTCCCGCAGCAGCAAGCGGTTCAAGGGGTGGGTCAAGTAGGCCGTGTGACGATAGTGATAACCTGATGACATACGACGAACTGGTCACAAACATCCGAAATTACACCGAGGTGAACAGCAACGTGTTCACCAACGCGGTGATCAACACGTTCATTACCATGGCGGAGAACCGCATTTTGCGGGATATCGATCTGGACGTTTTCAAGAAGGAATCCACGGGCACGATGACTAGTGGTAACAAGTTCTTGAGCGCGCCGAGCGACATTTTGACTCATCGGTACATGATGATCACGAACTCCGGGGAGCAGATCTTCTTGGACTTCAGGGACACGTCCTTCATGAAGGAGTACTGGGCAGACGGCTCTGAGACGGGCGTGCCGAAGTACTACTCGGTCTGGGACCAGAACACCTTCTACGTGGCGCCAACGCCGAACAGCAATTACTCGGTTGAGCTGGGCTACATCTACCGGCCGGCGCAGCTGTCCTCGACGAATCCGACCACGTGGATCAGCAACAACGCTCCCGAGGCTCTCCTGTATGCCTGTCTGATTCAGGCCTACAGCTACACGAAGGGTCCGACAGAGATGCTCAACTTCTTCAGCGCGAGCTACACGCAGGCGATACAGGGTCTGGGCATCGAACAGCAGGGTCGCCGTCGCCGAGACGAGTACCGAGATGGTATGATTCGATTGCCAGTAAAATCAGAGTCACCGGGGCCGTAAGACATGTTCAGTATCGTGACAGGCGCAAAGTTGGGAGACGTTAAGGCTACCGCCGTATCTGGCCGTGGCTTCACTCCCGAGGAGATTGCCGAGCAGGCACTGAACAAGATCATCTCGGTCGGCGGCAACTGCCACCCGGTCATCCGCGATCAGGCTGAGGCGTTCAAAGATCAAATTCGTGGCGTGCTGGTCCACTACATGCACCAAGCTGTCAGGTCCAACCACACCACGTTGGCAAACCGTTTCCGCGCCGCAGGGCACCCGGAACTTGTGATACTACTGGAGATATAACATGGCTATTACCGTCACTACCGCAATGCCCACCAGCTTCAAAGTTGAGCTTCTCAAGGGTTTGCACGACTTTACGGCGTCTACTGGCGATACATTTAAGATCGCTTTGCTGAAATCTGCTTCTGCAGGTAGCGGCACGTACGGCGCTGCGAGCACCAACTACTCTGACATCACCGGTAACAGCGACGAGGCCAGCGGCACCGGCTACTCGGCTGGTGGTAACACGCTCACTAACGTTACTCCGACTTCTGACGGCACCACTGCGATCACTGACTTTGCTGATACTACGTGGTCAAGTGCGTCGTTCACTACTTGTGGAGCGATGATCTACAACACCAACAACTCCAACTCTGCTTGTGCGGTGTTGAGCTTTGGCGGCGACCAGACTGTGAGTTCCGGTGACTTCCAGATTCAGTTCCCTGCAGCAGCTGCAGCTACGGCGATCATTCGTATTGCGTGAGATAGGGCTACCCCATGTCTTTTTCAGGGCCTACTAGCGGGTTTGGCGAAAGAAGCTGGGGTACCAACGGCTGGGGCGGTTATGGGACTGTAGTTGGTCTCGGAGCTGTTTGGGGCAATGGTGGATTTGGTGAAGGTGCTTGGGGGGACAACTACAACGTCTCCGTAGTAGGCACAGGGGCGGTAGGTTCCGTAGTAATATCCGTGTCGGACAGCCTAGTGCTGACAGGGGTGGAAGGAACAGGTGCTGTTGGCACCGTGCAGTTTAAAGTTGATGACAGCGTTGTTGCTGTTGGCGTTGAAGGCACGGGCGCGGTAGGCGCGGTAGTAACAAATTACAGCAGCGTTCAAACCCCAACCGGTGTGCAAGGTGTTGGTGAGATAGGCGGATTTGAAGTACAGGTTGATGACATCGTCATTCCTGTAGGCGTGACAGCAACCGGAGTGGTTGGAACAGTTAACGTCTTCCTCGCGGATATTCTTGAACCTGTTGGAGTGCAAGGCACCGGGCAGATAGGCAACGCAGCCCCACGCATTACGTTTGCGGTAACCGGAGTTGAAGGTACCGGTGCGGTTGAAGCAGTTACTGATATTGTTATCCCGGTATTCACCGGAGTAGTAGGTGTAGGCGCTATCGGAACGGTTACTCCGGCGTACAACACCAATGTTGCGGTAACTGGGGTGGCTGGTACTGGTGCGGTTGAAGCGGCAGTATCCGTCGTTAAACCGGCTGTCAGTGGCGTCGCTGGAACGGGTGCAGTAAACTCTGTCGTTGTGTCGATAGACGACTCCGTGATCCCCGTAGGCGTGCAGGGTGTTGGTGCAGTAGGAACGGTGCGTATAGCAGGGTGGACGACCATTAACGACGCCCAGACCCCAAATTGGGTTAACATAAATGACACTCAGACCCCCACATGGGTGGACGTGAATAAAGCGGCTTAGGAGCTGAAACATGGCGACGTACGTTAACAATCTCCGCCTTAAAGAGATCACTACCGGCGACGAGTCCGGCACTTGGGGGACGAGCACCAACACCAACCTTGAGCTTATCGCCGATGCGTTCGGGTACAGCACGGAGGTTCTAGCGTCTAATGCTGATGCAACGATTACCATGGCGGACGGCGCTGCCGACGGCATCCGGGCGCTGTATGTGAAAATTACTTCTGGCGTGTCATTGACCGCCACGCGCACGGTGACTCTGGCTCCCAACACGGTCAGCAAGGTCTGGATCATCGAGAACGCCACCACGGGCAGCCAGTCGATTACGATCTCTCAGGGTTCTGGCAGCACGGTAACCATCGCCAACGGCACCAAGGCCATGATCTACACCGACGGCGCGGGCGCTACTGCTGCAGTGGTGTTGGCGAACCCGACAACACTTTTGGCCTCTGGTGTGTCAGGCACTCTCCCCGTAGCCAACGGCGGCACAGGCGCAACGACCCTCACCGCCAACAACGTGATCCTCGGCAACGGCACAAGCGCGGTTCAGTTCGTAGCACCCGGCTCCTCTGGCAACGTCCTGACATCGAACGGCACAACGTGGGAAAGCACTGCGCCCGCTGTAACCCTTGCGGGTAATAATGCCTTTACAGGGGCCAATACCTTCTACAACGGCACAGGTCAGACCTTTGGCACAGGCACTTCAACGCAAGACGGGATTATCGTTGCTGGTCGAGCGGGTGGTTCTTCGTCGTACCGGATCACGTTGGCACCCGCTACGCTTGCTGCAAGTCGCACACTGTCTCTGCCCGATCCCGGCAGCAACGAAACGCTGGGCTATCTAAACATCCCGCAAGTAAGCCAAAGCGCCGCCTACACCCTTGTTATAACGGACGCTGGCAAGCACATATTCCACCCCTCTGCGGACACCACGGCAAGGACGTTTACGATCCCAGCTAATAGCTCGGTGGCTTTCCCTGTCGGCACAGCGGTCACGTTCATCAACCAGAACGGTGCGGGTGTGATTACGATTGCCATCACCACGGACACGATGCGCCTTGCAGGGGCAGGCACGACAGGCTCACGCACACTGGCAGCG
>JACCDP011486449.1_pt1 | contig 15244 bp, 19 predicted proteins | sample 7445841 | NCBI WGS metagenome assembly JACCDP01 (sample SAMN15323441, study PRJNA562643) | freshwater metagenome | isolation source: river surface water | place: USA:Blue River Watershed | collected 2017-08-17 | reverse complement strand
GACGAGGCGAGAGCGCGCGCGGGAGCGAGTAGCGCAGCACAGCACGCGTGCCGTCTGACTTGCCTGCACTTTGCCCACGCCAGGAGGCGGGAACGCGGCTCGAGTACGACCACCAGGGCCATATCAAGAGCCAGGCCACCGCGCCGCGCGCGCCGGGCACCACGGTTGTGTTGAAAGAGCTGTTCAAGACGCTTCCTGTGCGTTACAAGGAGTTCCACCGCAACCTGAAGCGCGACTACGGCAAGATGCTGGCGCTGCTGCAGGCATATGCGCTCATCTGCCGCAGCGTGCGCCTGGTGGTCACGCACGCAGTGGGCCACGCGCCGCGCTCGACGGTGGTGCACACGCAGGGTGCAGGCACGCTGCGCGACAACATCATCACTGTGCTTGGCGCCAAAGCCGTGGCGGGGCTGCAGCCCTTCGAGGCGGCGCTGCCGCACGGATGCACCGCCTCGGGCTTTGTGTCGCTGCCAGCCGCGGGCGCGGGGCGCGCGTCAGGCGACCGCCAGTTCCTGTACGTCAACGGCCGGCCAGTGGACCTGCCGCGCGTGGCCAAGACGCTGAACGAGGCGTACCGCGCATTCAACGCCACGCAGCTGCCCGCGGCGGTGCTGGACTTTCGGCTGCCGACCGATTCGTACGATGTGAATGTGACACCCGACAAGCGCCGCATCATGCTGCACGCGGAGGAGGAGCTGCTTGCCGCGCTGCACGCCGCGCTGTTGGCCACCTGGGCGCCGTCGATGGAGACGTTTGCAGTGGGCGGCGCGGCGGCGACGGATGCACGGCCAAAAGGGGGCCGGGGCACCAAGCGTGCGCGCGCGGGCGCCGATAGCGGGGAGGAGCGCGAGTGGTCCAGCGCGGATGACACGTCCGATGATGACGACGGCGATGCGGCGCCGGCAGCTGCGCTCTCGGGCGATGGCGACCGCGTGCAGAGCGAAGCGCACGACGTGGCGCAGGCGCCCGCTGACGCGCGCCTCGGCACGCTGTTCACGCCCACACCGCGCGAAACGGCGTCATTGCCCGCTGCCGCGCCGGCGCGGGGGAGCGCAGAGGGTCTATCCGGGCGGCGTGCGGGTGCGACACGCGTGTCAGCCACGCACGGCGTGCAGACGAGCATCGAACGCTTCACCGCGCCGCTGCCGCCGGCTGCGGACCTGGACGCGGACGCTATGCTGCCGCCGGGCGGCGATGTGACGCAGCAGCAGACGGCAGTCGAGGCTGCTGCACTCGCGCTGGACGCGCCGTTGACGGACGCACCCGCTTCGCAGCGCAACCAGGCGACGCCCGCTTACGCCGCCGGCATTGAGCGCGGCAGCCGGACGCTGACGTTTGACATGACGGCGATACAGGCGCGTGTTTGCGCGCTATGTGCATGCAGAGTGACTTGACATCGTCTCCGCATGCCGACAGGCTGCACGCCGCGCGCAGCAGAGCTCAGCGCATCACCGCAGTAGCATGGGTGGCGCGCCGCGGCGCTGCTTCGCTGCCGCCTCTCTCCAAGCGAGCGCAGGCGGCGCCGCTGCCGAGGCCGGCGCGGCGCCAGCGGACGCGGACGCTCGCGCCACCGCCGAGCTGGAGCGTTCGTTTCAACGCAGTGATTTTGCGGCGCTGCGCGTTATCGGCCAGTTCAACCTAGGCTTCATCCTGGCTGTGCTGGGTGATGACTTGTTCATCATCGACCAGCACGCATCCGACGAGATCCACAATTTCGAGCGCCTACAGCGCACGACAACGCTGAACAAGCAACCGCTTATCCGGCCGCAGGCGCTGGAGCTGACGCCTGCGGAGATGCAGACGGTGCTGCAACACATGCCTGTGTTCAGTGCCAACGGCTTCGACATCGAGGAGGCGCCATCGCACGAGGCGGACGCCCCGCGGCTGCGCCTCACAGCCGTGCCTGTGAGCAAGAACACGGTGTTTGACGCCGCCGACGTGCACGAGCTCGTCTCACTGTTGGACGGCCATGCGCCCACGCAGGGCCCGCTGGGCTCGCTGGAGGGCGGCGTCATAAGGCCCGCCAAAGTGAGGAGCATGCTTGCAATGCGCGCGTGCCGCTGCTCCATAATGATTGGACGCGCGCTCGACGTGCAGCAGGTGTGCGCGGCGTGCGCATCTCTATTGTGCAGCGCTGCGCTTCTAATGAGCCTGCCTGCGTGTCGCCCACAGATGGAGCGCGTTCTGGCTCACTTGGCAGAGCTGAAGGCGCCCTGGCAGTGCCCGCACGGCCGGCCGACCATGCGCCATCTGGCAGACCTCAGCGCGGCCATGCAGAAGCTCGAGCCATAGACGCATGCAGTGGTAAGATGCGACTAGCTGAGTGAGTGCAGACCGATTAAAACTCGTGGCGGCGCCCGGCGCGGACGCTCCTTATTGTCGACTCGCTTGTCCCGTACCGGATCGTTTTGACTCGTTTATTTGTGGGTTCGTTGTGCCTTGCTGCCTTCATCTTCCAGAGCGCTCCGCCGCCAGCGCGTCACGCAGACGCGCGCAATGCCGTATCCATACGAGGCAGACCCGACCGTTCAATCGCTGCTGTTCACGCCCGTGCGCAGCCAGGCGTACAGCCCTGCGTTTGGCGGCGGCGAAGATGGCGGCTCCGCGCTGCGGCCGCCACGCACCGGTGGTCTGTCTACGCCAGGTACGCGTATGCCGCCCCTGCAGGTGCAGCCGCGACGTACAACTGAGCTGCGCTGGTACCGCTCACATCAGGCTCACGCTACCTGAACGTTCACGCGCCGCGCAGCGGGGTGCGTGTACGCTGTGGCGCAGCATCAAGCGTGCCGTGCGTGACGCGTGTGCGTGCGTCACGTCCCGCGCAGGGTGCGCAACGCCGGCACGCGGGTGAGCTGCCACCGCCGCCGTGCGAAAGCCTGCTGGACGCGGTGCGTTGCGCCACGCCTTGACACAGTCTCTGTTTTCTCACGCCCTGCGCCTCTCACGCGCGTGTTGTCAAACCATAGGACTCGGCGCTGCTGGCTGGCTCGCCGGCCCTGCAGCCGAGCGGCGGCGCGGCGTTTGCGCTCGCTCGCTCGCCGCCCGCGCCCGGCTACGTCGCCAGAGGCGCGCCTATTGTGTGTTGCCACGCGCGGCTGTAGCACCCTGACGGCTCCATACGCGCGCAGAGGGGTTGCTCACCAGCGCAAGCCTGCCGCCGCCAGCTGCTGTGCCAGTGCGTGTTTCTATATACTCCCTTCCTCGTGCGCGCAACTGACCCGCCCGCGCGCGCTGTGCACTCAGGAGAGCATGGTACACGCCGGCCCCGAAGGCAACGAGTACTGGGTGACGGTGTTTGGCTTCCCGCCCAACCTGCCGCAGGAGGAGGTCAAGAGCATATTGCGCGAGTTCCAGGCACGTGCCGCGCGCTGTTGCGTACTCCAGCGCATATCTGCTCACGTGCTCGCGCGCGTTGCAGAAGTGCGGCGAGATCCTCAAGTCGGGCGCGTACTCGTCGTCGCCGGCAAACTGGGTCCACCTCTGCTTTGGCCATGCGGACGAGGCCATGCGCGCGCTGCAACGCAACGGACAGCAGGTGCGCAGCGCTGAACGGGCACGATTGTAGTGCGCCAGCAACGCTGATGTTTGTTGTGCTGTGCAGATCACAAGCAGCCTTATCATAGGCGTAAAGCCGCTGGACCCGCGCCAGCGCGCCTCCGTCACGGAGCACAGCGCCGAGAACCCGCCCGTCTACCTGCACGAGCCCATTGTGCCGCACACGCCTGCCAACCAATCGCGGCCGTACCTCATTGCAAAGCCGCCAATTGGGCCGGGCACGCTCATGGGCGTCGCGCCTGACACGTCGCTGGTTGGCAAAATCATGCATTACGTGCTCGGCGCATGAGCGCTGCTGCGCACTGAAAGGATAGACAGCAGGCTGTGGGTGGCTGAGCGACCGCATATGTCATAGCACCGGCCAGACACGCCCTGCAGCGTTTCAGTCGTCCTCTTCCTCCTCCGCCGGCTGCTTGATGACCGTCTTTTTGAGGCCAAGCTTCGCAAGGAGTCTTTCGTCGGCGGTGTTCCCGTCGACGAAGTAGATTCGCCCATCCACCTCGAATGTGGCCAGCGGGCGCATTGTCTGCGGCTCACGCATGTCCTGTATGCTGAAGGTGCGCGTCTGCGGCTGCGCCAACAGGTTGAGCGTCGTCACCGTCGCATGCTCGCCATCCAGCACAAGCCGCAGCACGTACGGGCTGGCGAACCACTGCAGCAGCGCGGTGGTGAACACGCCTATGGCACGTGCGCGCGCGCGCGTCAGCGGAGACACGCGACTTGCAAGGCGAAGCACAGCGCAACGCACCGAACACGACGAGCGTTGCCGTGATGGACAGCTTCACCGCGGGCGACACTGCCTCGGGCGTGGATAGGTGCACCAGCAGCGGCGCGCCGGTGACCGTCAGAACGAGACTGGATAGGGACAGCAGCTGCGCGGGCAGGTGCGTCAGGGAGGGCGTAGCCTCACACATGGCACGCGCGCCGCGCACCTTCACGCGCCGCACAGTCACTGCCAGTGCACCTTCATACACGTTAGCGCTGTCCGGCACCGCGCCGCTCGTGGAGGCGACGGGCGGCGCCTCCGCTGCGTCGCTGCGTGCGTCGGTGCTACAAGGCCGCGCACTGACTGCTGCGGCCCGCCATCCCTGCACTTTGCGGCGCGACGCCTCCGCAGCAAAGCCGCCGGTCAGGCTGCTGCGCCACCGGCACGCGTCGCTGAGCGGCGGAGCTTGAACAGCGTCGCGGTCGCCCAGCACGTGCAGCGCCGCGCTGCGTTGAAAAGACAGCTCTGCTGCCAGTGGCAAGCACCGCGCGCGAACGCTGCCTGCGCGCCTGGCGGCGTGCAGCACGCGCATGGCACAGCGATGCGGTTGGCGGAGCGGCCAGAGCAGCGCAGAGGGCGAGGGCAGGCAGCTGTCGTGTGTCGTACAAAAATCCGTACGAAGAAACGTTGGCGCGCCGCCGTCCGCCACGACTTGTCGCAGGCTGCTGCGCATGTCGCTGGTGACGGTGCAGGTGGGCCAGTGCGGCAACCAGGTCGGCGCGGCGCTGTTTGCCAAGCTCGCTGAGGAGGCGGACGCCGGGCCGGACGACTTCCGGCGCGCAACGCGCGAGGTGCGTGAGTATGCGCACCCGCACGCGTGGGCATCGCTCACGCGCTGCGCAGGCGTTCTTCAGGCCGCGCGTGCGTCAAGATGGCTCAACCTCGCCGGTGTCCACTGCGCGCGCGGTGCTTGTCGATATGGAGCCCAAGGCGCGCGTTTGAGTGCTGCGCAGCAGCTCCCACGTGCGCGCCTGATGCCGCTTCCGCGACAGGTGGTGGCCAACACGCTGCGCGCTCCGCTCGAAGGATGCCTCACCTGGGCATACAACGAGCGTGGCACGCTCGCCTTCCAGAGCGGCTCTGGCAACAACTGGGCGCGCGGGTACAACACGTATGGACCGCAGTGCCGCGAGCGCGTGTGCGAGCTCGTGCGGCGCGAGGTGCGCCGAGTGCGCACGTCGTTGCTGGCAAAGGGCGCTCACCCGCGGCGCGCAGGTGGAGGCGTGCGACCACCTGAGCGGCTTCCTGTTTCTGCAGAGCATGGCGGGCGGCACGGGCGCGGGCCTGGGCACGTACATCGTGGAAACTGTGCGGTGCGTCACCGCCTCCGCTCCGTCCAGCACCTCTGCCTGACGCGCGCCGGCAGCGACGAGCACCCGAACGCGTGCGTGCTGAGCCACTGCGTGTGGCCCTACGAGTCTGGCGAGGTCATCGTGCAAAACTACAACACGCTGCTGACGCTCGCGTCGCTGCTGGACGCTGCCGACGGCGTTGTGCTTGTTCAGAACGAGGCGCTGCACGCCGCCGCAAACAAGCTGATGAACATAGCCAGGCGCGCAGCGCCGGTGCCGATGCGCGCCGCCCGGCTCGCTTTAACACTCGTCTTGAGCGCAGGCCGACGTTCGACGACCTCAACAGCTTGGCGTCTCGCAGCCTTGCCTCCGCCATTCTGCCAGCATCGTGGCGCCCGATAGCTGGCGCGCACGAGTCACCTTGCCCCGCCGGCGCGCTGCTCAGCCATGCCGTGGGCCGACTGTGCAGCCAGCCGGCGCTGCGACTGCTGACGCTGCTCAGCGTGCCGCAAATGCCCGCGCGCTCCGTTGATTTCACGACCTTCACATGGCCCGCGTTGCTGAAGCGGCTGCGCCAGATGCTGCTCACCGGCTCAACGCTGGAGGAGGGCATCGACTGGTCCGTCTCCACGGGCAGCAGTCACGCGAATCGCTGCGCCGCGGCCATGCTTACGCTGCGCGGCAAGGTGCGTGCGGCTGCGACCTTTCGTCGCGCGTATGCGCTTTTGAGCTGTGCCTCACCGCAGGACGCAGCAACTGCGGACGTGTCCAGCCTGGCGGAGCGTCCAATATACACGCGCTGGGCGCCGGAGCCACTCAGCGTGGCGTGGCATCCAGCCCGGTTTGCGCGCTGTGAGATGGCGGCCACGCTGCTGGCAAATGCAGCGTGCGCCGCCGCGCCTGCGCAGCGCATGCTGCACCGCGCGTACGCCATGTACGCCTCGCGCGCCTACTGCCATCAGTACGCGGCGCATGGCCTGGAGGAGGCGCACTTCGATGCGGCCTTTGCGCGCGTTGAGGACGCTGTTGCCGCATACGCGAGCCTGCGCTAAGCCACGCGCGCTCGTGCTGGCCAAACAGCAGCGGCTTGCTCGCGGTAGTGGCAGTAGTAGTGGCAGTAGTAGTGGCAGTAGACAGTAGAGTAGCTTATTGGTAACACTTGATAGTGCAACAAACACATCATACGACTTCCGGTCCTGGTCTGCGGGCTGCGTATGCGTCGCCCTGCAATGCTGCAACAAGCGCTCTGAGCATGACAGGGCCGTCTGGCAGGCTCTCCATGCAGCGCGCTGCCCATGCCACGCGGCTCATCTCATGAAGCCGGCTGGCGCAGCGCGGCACCGCGAGCTGCGTGAAGCGCCCAGACGACAAGTCTGCCAGCCGTGCGCCGTGCCTGCCTGTTGCACTCCACTCCACGCTCTCGCTCATCATCGTTGTCGACCTGCCGCTCGCGCCGCCAACACCAAGAACATTCAGGCCATTGTGAGGTGTGACAGCATCACCCACGCCGCTGCTAATGAGGCTGTCAGCAAATAGTTGCTCCGGCGAGCGCCAGGCACCCTCGCGCGCGCTGATGAGTAGCGTCTTGCCGCGCTCATACAGCAAGTCGATCAGAATGACGAAGCGCCGCAGCGCATCCTCGTCCGACCCAAGCAGTGGCACGTCGTCGAGGAGGAACACGTCAAAGGCAAGTGCAAGCGCAGCAAAGTCGGCGGCGCTGGTGCGTGCTGTGCCGCCGCAGAGCGCGTCAAATGTGAAGCGGCACGCGCGGCCACACGCTTCCGGCACCGCGACGCGACGCGACGTGCCCGACACCGGCACTGACACCGCCGAGCTTGCGCCGCCGGCGCTCAGCATTGCAAGCCAAGCCCGCGCCGCCGCCTCTCGAGTCAGCGCGCACAGCCGTATTGCGGCGTGACTCTCAGGCGAGCTTGCGAGTCTGTAGTCGCGGCCACCGTCCAGGCAGATGACTCGGCAACTCTCTCGCACCGCCTGTGCAAACGCAGGCTGAAACAGCCCGGCGTTGAGACCTCCTTTGTATAGCGCCTCGGGCGCCCGGTTGGACGTCGCGACAAGCGCAACGCCGCACCGTCGCAGCTCGCTCCACAGCCGCAGCAGGACGAGCGCATCTGCAACGTCCGTGACCTCTAGCTCGTCCAGGGAGAGCACGCGGGTGTTTGCAGCGAGTGCAGCCGCCAGCGCCGAGAAGTCGCCGCGCACGCGATGCAGCCGGCGATGCACATCCAGCATAAAGTCGTGGAAGTGCACCCGCCGCACCTCGTCGCCTTGAAGCAGGCTGGCGAGCCTCGTTTTGCCACGTCCAGGGCCGCTGTGCAAGTACAGGCCGCGCAGAGGCTCGACGCCTGTGCGAAGGCGCGTATGCACCTCCTGAAGCGCCAGCACCGCCTCACGCTGCGGCACGTCAAGCGTCAGTGCGCCTCCGGCCAGCAGCGCCTCATATCGCGTCATAGGCGGCGACGGTGTGCAGGTTGACAACATGCAGCTGCGCCTTGTTGACGAGCGCGGTTGACGACGTCTACAAAAACCACGCAGCATAGCTCTAGCCAAGCCTGGCCTCAGACGTCGCGCCCATCACTATGAAGCCTGACTGCGTTTCGCCAACCCAGACAGGGAGGTGCGCAGATGACTTGCTGGCTGCTGCTGGTCGTACTACAGTTGGTCATACGTTTGCCGTACCGGTATAATAGTACGGCACTCGTCTGCGGCTCGTCGCGCGCCCTGACTCGTGTTGTGACTCCCGTTTGCGCCGGTGCAGTGCCCTGCGTGCGGGGAGCAGAGCGCGCCTGCGTGTGCAGTCGGCGCGGCAAACACCATGCTGGTCTGCGACCGCTGCGGCACACTTCTCGAGGTGGACGCGTCCAAGCAGGCCGCCGTATGCGCGCTGTGCGGCGCATCACGCAGCTTCCAGGGTGCGCAGCACGCGGCGTTGTGCCGGCGGCTGCGCCCTGGCTGACGGCCCGCCTCGCAGAGCTGGCGCAGCGACAAGTCACGTTCGCCAGCACGCCAGACGTGCGTCCTACGCCTGCCTCGCGCGCCAGCGGCATGTTGACACGCACGCAGGTTTTCCTGCAAGCGTACGGCATCGAGCCCATGCTGCCCGACGGCACGCGCGTCTCCACTCTACAGACAGACGCGCGACGCGAACGCGCCACGGTGCGTCACCATGATGCTGCGCGACGGCTGCCATTTCGTGGTGCCCTGTGCAGCGTGGCGTCACGAGCACTCACCTCGCGCGGCGCGCAGGTTGACGAGAAGTGCATCAGCTGCGGGCACAAAGGCTTGAGCTTTCACACAATGCAGGTGCGTACAATATCGCGTGTTCGCCCAGCGTGTCTGCGCCGACGGCGTGACGCGGTGCCGCCCTGCAGCTGCGTTCCGCAGATGAAGGCCAGACTGTGTTCTATGACTGCCCGGCCTGCAAGTGCGTGCCACCCGCGCACCCCGCGCGCGGCGCCTCAACTTGACGTGCGCGCGGCTGCCAGGCACGTGTGGTCCGTGAACCAGTAAGGCCCGTCAGCATCACCGTGTGCGAGGGCGGTCTGGCCCAACATCTCGTGAGCCCCTGGCGCTTACGGCGACTCAGTCCGCTGCGCGCGACGGTGCGCCACGCACGCGCGCGTACGTGTTTGTGAACGGCCCGCGGACGGCTGCCTGTCGTGGCAAGGCGCCGGCGACATCGACGGTGCGCCCTTTTGAAGTGCTGGTCACGAACGCGGGGAACGCGAACGCCAAGGCTGCCGCGACTGCTAGCGCGGCACCCACAGCCACGTTCCTTCCGCGCATGGCGCGGGCGGCAAGAGGGGAACGAGGAGGAGGAGGGGGCGGGGCGGACAGCAGAGTGTGCCGCGGGTCCCGCCGGCGGGCATCATCATAGAACGAAATCGACGACGACACGCCGCATCACTGCAGCGCGCTATGTTCTGCCGATCTGGCGCGCCCTTCGTCGCTCCAGATATCGATGCGCGGGATGTCGGGCAAACTCGCCACCCGTCGGCACGAAGCACATGGCCAACGCCGCCAGCAGCAGACAACCTAACAGCCAGTCGCGCAGCTGCGCAGCCTCTGCTGGCAGCCCGTGCTGCAGTGGCGAGAGCGTTATGTCGTAGACGAGGAGGCCGCCGCCAGCGCCGACGCCGCGCGCCTCCACGCCTCCACGCTGCGCCGTCACCAATACAACTGGCGCTTCCCCGGCGGCTGCGTGCACAAAGCTGGCCACCACCGCACCCTCTGCGTCTGTTCGGAACTCGAGCTTCTCCACGTCGAGCAGCTTACGACTGTGCCGCACGGGACGTCAGCTTGCGCACAGCGTGACGCGCCGGCTCGGGCGGCACTGGCGCGCCTGTCGCTCGTTTTCCGGCGCTGCTTCGCGAAACGGACGCGGACGTCCGCGGGGACGGTGCCCGGGTACGAGACGCGCACCTCATACGCCGCATCTGCCTGCAGGCCGTGCAGCGCGTACCTTTCGGCGAGCAAAAATTCAGCCGCACCGCGCTCAGGTGCTGCGGAAGTGCGCACGCACCGCGCGGTGTCCTCGTCCAGCCGCAGCGCCTGCTGCATGAGTGGCACGCCGACGCTCAGCCGCTGCACGCCTTTTGGCCGCCTCGCCTCCCTACACACGGTCGTCAGCGCAATGCAACGCAGCAGCGCCCGTGAAGCAGCGCTGACGCACCAGTTTATCTCGTTCGGGTTGAGCTGTGCGGCATCGCGCCGCGGCGCGTCGGTGCGAGCAGTGCCGGGCAACACGCAGAGAAGCAACACCAGCAGCAGCGGGCGCATGCCACTCGCTATAGATGCCTTGAGCAGCGTGGAACGGAGGAGCGCAAGCGACGATTTCGTCGTCGCGGCAGCCACCTTCATCGTCTCATCGTACCGCCGCCTTAAAACCGTCGTACGGCACTCGACCACACGCGCACGCCTCCGCGCAGTGCGTATCGTATTTTAGTGGCGGTCTCTTTAGGCGAGAGGTATGGAGACGCCTGACCTTGACAAGCTGTTGTTGCGCCCTGGCTTCCTGGCCGGCCCCGGCTTTGAGCACGGCGAGGAGGTGAAGAACTTCCTGCACAACGACACGCGCGTGCTGGTGGTCGGCGCGGGCGGCCTGGGCTGCGAGCTGCTAAAGGACCTGGGTGCGCTATCGCGCTGCACGACGTGCGCAGTCGCCCTGTCGCCCCGCGGGCACCTCACGCGCCCGTCGCAGCGCTGTCCGGCGTGCGCAACATAGACGTCATCGATATGGACACTATAGACGTATCCAACCTGAACCGGCAGTTCCTCTTCCGGTGCGCGGCGTAGCGTGCCTTGGTGCTTCAACACTGCACCCCTGACACGCGGTCCGCGCCGCCGCGCGCTGCAGCGGCAAGGACGTCGGCAAGCCGAAGGCGGAGGTGGCAGCTGCGCGCATCATGGAGCGCGTCGCGGGCGTGCGCGTCACGCCGCACTTTTGCCGCATAGAAGACAAGCCGCAGGACTGGTATCGCGACTTTCACGTGATAGCGCTGGGTCTAGACTCGCTGGAGGTGCGCCCCGCGTGCCTCCCTGCGTGCTCGGTTGACGCCTGACGCTGCGGTGCCCGCGCAACAGGCGCGCAGCTACATCAACGGCGTCGTCTGCAGCTTCCTGGGTGCGCGCAGCGCGCGCGTGCTGTACGCCGCCTGCGGCTGACGCGGCCCTGCGCCTGCGCCAGAGTTTGAGGCGGACGGAAGCCCCGATATGTCTACGATTAAGCCGATGGTGGATGGTGGCACGGAAGGCTTTAAGGCGCGCCAGAAGCCGCCCGCAGGCGCCCGTGCACACAGCTGACGCGCGCGTGTATGTGTGCATGTAGGGCCACGCGCGCGTCATCGTGCCTGGCGTGACGCCCTGCTTCCAGTGCACAATGTGGCTCTTCCCGCCGCAGACCAAGTTCCCGCTCTGCACGCTGGCTGAAACACCGCGCACTGCGGCGCACTGCATTGAGTACGCGCATCTTATCGCTTGGGGCTCCGAGCGGCCTGGCGAGTCGTTTGACGCTGACGACCCGGAGCACATGAAGTGGGTCTACGACGCCGCGCTCATCCGCGCCGAGCAGTTTGGCATCCCGGGCGTGACGCTGAGTCACACGCAGGGGGTAGTGAAGAATATCATCCCCGCCATCCCGTCGACGAATGCGATCGTCGCCTCCGCCTGTGCGCTTGAGGTGATCAAGATCCTCACCATGTGCGCCGCGGGCATGAACAACTACATGATGTGCGATGCGCGCGTCGCGCGCACTGCAACTGCCTCGCGCAGGCGTGTTGACCCCTGCATGCGGCTCACAGGTTCAACGGCACGCGTGCCGTGTACACGCACACCGTCGCGTACGACCGCGACGCCGCGTGCCACGTGTGCGGCGCGGGCACGCCGCTGCAGATGCCGGCGCAGACGACGTTGGCGGAGCTGATTGACACGCTGCTTGCGCGTTTCCCCGAACACCTGTCCGCGCCCAGCGTCAGCCATGAGTCGCGGCCGCTGTACGCGCGCGGCGTGTTTGAGGAGGAGACGCGGCCGAACTTGGGGCGCGCCATGGCGGAGCTGCTGCGCGAGGGAGGGGCGGAGGAGCCACTGCAGAACATTCTGCTGGTCGTGAACGACAAGCGCAGCGCCCGCCCGCTGCGCTTCCGACTGACGCTGGAATGAGGGCCACGCGCACGCAACTAGATACCTTGCAGACCCGCCTCCTCCACCACCAAAGCCAAAGACAAAACAAAGACACGCGTGCGACGCCCTCTGCTGTGCACTTTTTGCCAATAAACCTCGCTCGCAAGCTGGATGTAGCGTGCACGCCGTTACTCCAGTGTCATGCAGCAACAGCAGCGGCCTCGTCCGCCGTCGCAGGTCGATGACGCTGCCGGCCTTGACGTCTAGCTTGATGATGCGCTCTGGCTGGGCAGCGGCTCGTCGCCAAACACGCAGGAGGAGTCGGTGCTGCACCTGTCTCCGGCAAACTCGCCGGCGCGCCCCGCCGCGGCGCACGACTCGCCGCCATACTCGCCTGCGACGGAGGACGCACGCCCCGCGCGGCCTGCGCTTGCGCGCGTCGCCAGCGGCGTGATGGACATCCCCAGCCCTGCGGAGGCGGAGGAGGACACGCGCGCGCTGCTGGTCGGGCCGAGCCAGCTGCCGCAGGCGCAAGCGGAGCCGGGGCCGCAAACGGAGGAGGAGGGCAGCGCCACGCCCGGCGGCTCCGCGCGCAAGCTCGGCCCCGGCGACTTCCTTATTCTATCGCTGGTGGGCCAGGGCGCCTTCGGCAAGGTGTTTCAAGTGCAGCGGCGCGACACAACGCGCGTCTACGCAATGAAAGTCCTGCGCAAGGCTGTCGTGCTCGAGAAGAACCAGGCTGAGTACACGCGCACTGAGCGGGACGTGCTGACGCGCGTGGAGCACCCATTCATTGTGACGCTGCACCACTCGTTCCAGACCAGCAGCAAGCTATACCTCATTCTCGACTTCATCAATGGCGGCCACCTTTTTTTTCAGCTGTATAGGGCAGGCATCTTCGACGAGGCGTTGGCACGCGTGTACACGGCGGAGCTGGTGCTGGCGCTTACGCACCTACACTCGCTGGGCATTGTGCACCGAGGTGCGCCTTCTCTGCTGTGCCGCCCGCTGCACAGGCAGCGTGCGCGCATGCTGCGTGCGGCTAGGCGCAATATGTTGCCATAGCGCGCGGGCGCGCACTGCTAAGCTGTGCCTCTCCCTGCTCCCGCCCCCTGTTGACAGATTTGAAGCCCGAGAACATCCTGCTGGATGCGGACGGTCACATCCGGGTGACGGACTTTGGCCTTGCCGCCGTCATTAGAGACGGCAGCCGCAACAACTCGCTGGTGGGCACCATCGACTGTGCGTCCACCTTGTGCGGCTTTGCATGCCAGCCAGGACGCATTCTGACCTGCGCACTTGTGCAGACATGGCGCCTGAAATTATTTCAGGACGCGGTCACTCGAAGGTGTGCTACGAAGCCGCTCGCGTGCTGCTGCAGCTGTTACTCTGGCCTGACGCGCGCCGCTGCGGCCAGGCGGCGGACTGGTGGAGCATGGGTGTGCTGCTGTTCGAGATGCTCACGGGCGCTGCGCCCTTTCGCGCCAAGAATCGTGCGCTGCTGCAGAAGAAGATCCTCACAGAGAAGATCAAGTTCCCACCCTTCCTGACCCATCAGGCGCACAAGCTGCTCACTGCGCTCCTGCAGCGCGACGAGGCGCGCTTCGTGCATGCGCGCCGCGCATGCGCCCGCACGCGCTTCTGACGGCCGTGCCGCGGGGCATAGGCCAAGCGACTGGGCAGCGGGCCACAGGGTGCTGAGGACGTGCAGCGTCACGAGTTCTTCAAGGTCATCAACTGGCGCAAGCTGGAGCGCAGAGAGGTGCGTGCAGTGCCGCGCCGCAGGCCTTCTGATACGCACTGACAACCCACCTGGCGCCCCCGCGCAGATCACTGCACCCTTCAAGCCTGCCGTTGCGAGCGAGCTGTGCACTGCCAACTTCGACGAGATGTGGACGAACATGCCCGCGCTCGACTCGCCCGGCGGCACGCCTGACGTGGGCCACAGCGTTTTTGTGGGTTTCACCTTCTGCCGCGAGTCGATGCTGCTGGCTCGCGGCGGCGGCGCAGAGGGACAGCAGCAGCAACAACCGAATCCGAATCCGCAATAAGCACGCGCGGCGCAGTGTGAATGTCAGATGTGCGCACACGCTCTGCTGTTGCGTCTGCGCGCTGCGGCGCTGCTCACTGCTTGGGCGGCACATTTGCCTCGAGCAGCAACCGCAGCTTCTCCGCCTCCGCCACGGACCTGATGCGCAACATGCTGCGCGCGCGTTCGCGTCGCGTCAGTGCCTGGCAATCAGCTGTAGCGCACGCGTAGCGCCCAGGCGCACGTCAGAACAAGCTGGTTTGCCGGCTCCGACGGCGCTTCGCCCTCCTTGCCCGGCTGGCTGGACTGCTCCACGAAGTTGACGAGGCTCATGATGAGATTCTTGTCCTTGAGCATGACTTTGAGGCCGGGGTACAGGTTTGCGTTCAGCATCAGCTTGCCCGTGTCGTTACGCACAAGCAGCCGCGCGCCGTGTGCGCCATCCTTCTGGCGGCGCAGCTGCAGGCTGCCCAAGCCGCGCTCCGACCAGCCATTGTCCTGTAAGCCCGTGCAGGTGTCAGCTACTTGCGAGCCGTGCGTGCGATGTGGCGCTGTGGGCTGCGGCCGCGCCTTTTTGAAGAAGACCTTGCATTTGCCCTCGTAAAGCACCTGCTCACCGTCGTCCTCGGCGGAGCGCTTCTCGAGCGAGGGGCTGGGCGGCCGCTCAGGCTCGTCGTCACCCTCTGAAAGCGTGGACGCGTCAGCCAGCGCACGAGGAGCGCGTCCTGCACGCGTACAACGCACCCTCCTCCGCCTGCGGCTGCGGCATACCGCCCCCGAACGCGAACGGGTTTGACGCAGCCGCGGCACCCGCGCCAAACGTGAAAGCGCCCGGCGCCGGCGCGCCGAAGTTGAAGCCGCCCGACGGAAAGCCAGCCGCGCCGGCGGGCGGCTGCGGTGCAAACGGCAGTGGCGCGGGCGGCGGCAGCTGGAAGCCGCTTGGCGCGGGCGCGCTAGGCCACGCCG
>JACCDP010852490.1_pt1 | contig 15246 bp, 14 predicted proteins | sample 7445841 | NCBI WGS metagenome assembly JACCDP01 (sample SAMN15323441, study PRJNA562643) | freshwater metagenome | isolation source: river surface water | place: USA:Blue River Watershed | collected 2017-08-17 | reverse complement strand
GGCGAACCGGCTGATCTCAACCGTTCGCGAGCCGTCTCAATGCTTGCTCGTGTCGCATCGTCAGTAGTGAGCAAGATCGCGGGGACCTGCGCGCCAGCGGATGCGATTGGTCCGTGGAGGAGGTCTGCGGCGGAGTAGCCGTCTGCAAATGTTCCTGTTGTCTCCCGAAGCTTGAGGGCAAGTTCAAGTGCACTCGGGTACTCAAAGCCTCGTCCAACGACGAACGCGCGGTCCGCGGCAAGCAGCGATCTGAAGATTGGCCGATCGGTCGCACTGGCAACCCAAGAGCTCGCCGCTGCATGCGCGTCGGCCATCCGTTTCGAGAGCGCCTCGATCTCATTCGACCATGCGTGATCACGTCCCAGCGTGCGCGCCGCCGCCGCCGCAATAAGTGCAACGCTGACCAGCTCTGCGAGAAAGGTCTTGGTGGCGGCCACCGCACGCTCTGGTCCCGCATCAAGGTAGGCGGTCAGTTCAGCCGCCGCGGCGAGGTCTGACTTTGCGTCATTGGTAAGGGCCACGGTCAGTGCGCCCCGCCGTCTCGCAGATTCAACCAGTGCGATCATGTCTGGACCGGCACCCGACTGACTGAAGGCGAGGAGGGCGCTCTGTGGCGAGGAGCTCTCGATGCGGTATTGGGTGAGCAGGCTCGCGGCCGCAAGAGCGACCGGGACCCCGAGCGCGTGTTCAAAGAGGTATCGCGCATAGATCGCGGCGTGATCGCTCGTGCCTCGACCCGCCACCACGAGCACCGCGGGCCCTCTCGCCGCAAGCGCCTCGCCGATCTGCTCAAAACGCCGTCGGTCTGCCACCAACCGGGCGGTAACGCTGACCGATTCAGCGATCTCGGCGCTCATGATCGTCTCGCCTGGCCGCGCTCCCATACCCCTCCCGTGTTCATCGTTCGCTCGACGCTCCCGTGAGGTGAGGCTACCACCCTCCTCATGTCTCCTGGTCGTGCATGGTGCGGGAACCCTTCCCTGGGCGGCAGCGTTAGGGTGGTGACGGCATATGCCGCAGTAGTCGCCAACGCGGCGAAGGAAAGGGGTAACTCCACATGCGCAACCGACTCCTCAGCGCACTGATGCTCGTAGGACTTCTTGGGATCTTCGCCCCCCCCGCCGCTGTGTACGCCAACGCCGATGACCCGTGCGCCCCGGCGGAGGATGGAAGCGTGCCGGAGATGTGCCAGGGCGGCGTCGCCTTCCCCGAGATGCCGGGCTACCCAGAGATGGGCGGAGCGTTCTTCTCGGCGACCTTCACACAACTGGTCACTGGCGACGAACTCTCTCGGGCACTCTTCAACGTGGAGAGTGGCAGCATCACCTACGCGGATGGCAACCTCAGCGCCACCGTTGGCTGCAACAACGTTGTAGGGTCGGCGGCACTCACCGTCGGAGATCTTGGCAATATGAGCGGTGGTGTGCCGACCACGCTCGTCCTTGATGGTCCGCTCGCCTCCACCAAGATGTACTGCGACGGCCTGATGGAGGCCGAAGCCGCACTGAGCAGCATTCTTGAGGGCGATCTCCTTTCCATTGTCGACGACGGGATCACCAGCTCAAACGGCATCATCCGTATCGAAGGCGGCGTGGCGATTGCGATGGCCGATGTGGTTGGGCCCCAGTACCCGCCGTTCACGATTCAGGTTGATGGCAACACCTATGACGTGTCTGGCGGGTATGTCGTCATTGATGGAGATCAACTCAGTGCGTCGGTTGGCTGCAACACGATTGGCGCAGGAGTGACAGTTGACGGAGACACCCTCCGCTTGGATGGCCCACTCATCTCCACGATGATGTATTGCGAAGGACTAATGGATGCGGAGACGGCACTCACGACCGTGTTGCAAGGGGAGGACCTCACCTGGGTCACTCCGTTTGAACTTCGCAGCGAAACTGGCGCGGTGATCTTTGCAGTCCTCTGCGGAGACTGTGTGACACCGCCACTTGAGCCGAGTGATCCAACTGGATTCGCAATCGCCTTGACGCTCCTCTTCGCGCCGATCGCTGCGGCGGCCGTGGCGCTCTCTCGAGGACTTACAGCCAGGAGCTAAGTCGCCAAGCGATTGACAGTCAACGCATGGGAGAAGCGCTGCGTTAGGTTCGCGGCGCTTCTTCTGTGTTCGGCATCTCCTTGATGCGCCAGACGGGACCGAAGAGGAGCGGAATAAATGCGAGAGAGGCGCCTGCACCGCCGATCAGGATTGCGGCGCGCACACCGAGCGTTTCGCCGATGATGCCGCCGATGATGGATCCGATTGGCATCGTCCCCCAGACAAACCAACGCATGGTGGCGTTCATCCGACCCGACATCGCCGCGGGTGTGATCGCTTGGCGAAGGCTGACCTGGTTGATGTTATAGATCGTTCCTGAGCCGCCCATTGCGAATCCGGCGGCGGCGATGAGGGCGAGGTTAAGGGCATCGGCGCCAGCACTCCCAAGACCAACAGCAAACTCAAACGGTCCACCGAGCGCCACCGTCACGACGATCACGCGCCCCACACCGATGCGCCTGCTGAGCGGACCAGCAACGAGCGATGCGACGAGACCCCCGACGGAGCCGAGTGAGAAGGCGAGACCGATCAGCGCAGGTGACATTTGCAGTTCGTTGATGGCGAAGAGCATGAATGCGGCTCCGCCAATGCTCGAAAAGAGATTCGAAGTCGCGGTGGCGGCCCCGATCGTACGTAGGGCCGGGTGGCCGAAGACAAATCGAAGCCCCTCGGCAATCTCGCGCCGCATTGAGCTTCGTTCATGTGCAGGTGGTTCGCCCTCGCGCTCCAACTTGATGTAGTCGTCGGCCGCCGCAATCGAAGCCTCTTGATCCCTGATGCTCGCGAGGAAGAGTGCGGAGACAAGGAAGGAGGCGGCATCAACGAGCATGGCGACTGGTGCGCGGAGCAGATCAACCAAGAGTCCGCCGAGCCCTGGCCCGAGGAGTCCAGCGGCGGAACGACTGAACTCAAGCTTGCTGTTTCCTTCGACAAGATCGTCGCGTCCGATCAGAGAGGGAAGGTACGCCTGGTATGCCACGTCGAAGAAGACGGTGAGGACTCCGACCAGAAACCCAACAGCGATGAGTTGGGGGAGTGTTAGAACACCAGCGAGGTAGGCGAGTGGGATTGTGAGGATCAAGACGGCGCGACCGAGATCGCCACCGATCAGCACGGCGCGTCGAGGGAGACGATCCACCAGCGCGCCAGCGAGTAGGCCGATCAGCAAGAAGGGGAGGAAGTCGGCGAGGTTGAGGATCGCCACCTCGAGTGGTCCCGCCTGCAGGAGCGTGATCGCAACAAAGGGGAGCGCGATCCCCGTAATGCTCGAGCCGAAGTGGCTGATCGTCTCTGCCGCCCAGAGTCTGAGGAATCGCGGGTTACGACTCAGAGGCTGGCGTGAATCTGTAGGCGCGTTCATCGCGCAACCTTAGAAGAGTTATCGGCGGATTGCACCCGTGAGCTTCTGCAGGATGCGGACCGCGAAGAAGAAGGCAACAAGCGTGACTGAGCCGATATAGAGAGCCCTCGCCCAGATCGTCCCGCTGTCTGTGCCGGCGGCGAGGCCGTGCGCCGTGAGGAGGCCGAAGGCAAGGAACGCGAGAAGGTGGATTGCTCGCCAGAGGCGCAGCCCGATGAAGCGTCTCGCCTTGCTTGTGAGTACGAGGAGCGCAGTGAGATAGAGCGCAACGATTCCGTACGCCACCGCATCCGGCCGATAGCTCGAAGCGAAAGGGATCAGGATCGATTCCCAGGTGAACTGAATGTAGTTGTCAAACATGAGGAGGACGGCGTGCGTGATCCCAAGGAGGAGCCCCCAGAAGCTGAGGTTCTCATGCAACGTGTCAGTCACCACGCGTCGGGCAATCACGTCAAGCGTCTTGGTCGTCATGGCAAGGCCATAGATGGAAGAGGCGGCGAGCGCGCCGTACGAGAGGAAGGCGGTGATGCGCGATGTCATCCATGGGATCTTGTCAGGCTCAACATCTGCGAGGTAGAAGACTGCCGACACCGCGTTCGGCAGCGAACCGTAGAAGAAGATGCCTACCACCGCAGCAAACGTTATCCAGAGGAGCACCTGAACGGCGCGGGGTAACCCTCGATACTTCATTGGACGTGCACCGTAGCACCGGGAGCGTCGTCAGCAGCCATCGGCCCGCTCGGTGCAAATTGACTCTGCGTGTCGAATTGCCTCAGTGCAGGCGCGGTGATGATCTTCCCGTCTGTCTGGACAGCCACGATCCTGTGCACCCCCGCCGCCTCAGCGCGGCGGATGAGGGCGGCGCCACCAATGACAATGGATTTAGCCCAGGCCTCAGCCTCGCGGGCACTCGCCCCAACCACTGTCGCCTGTGCGATTCCGCTATCTGCAGGCTCACCAGTCTGCGGGTCAATGAGATGGTGGCGGCCACCCCAGTGGTGGACACCCGTTCCTGAGGTCGCGATCCCCGCGACCGCCCCGCTCACCCGAATAGAACCGATCGTAGCCGCTGAGATCCGCGGAACCTCGATACGAACCTCTGTCTCAGCGCCGCCTCGATTCTGGATAGCGATGTCGCCATCGCCATCTACAAAGCAGCTCCGCCATTCCGGGATCACACCCGCGCGAACCTTCGCGTCGAGGAGACGAGCGAGGAGCGCGGCGGCGCGATCAGCGATCCAACCCTTCCCCACGCCATCAAGATCAAGGCGGAGACCTGCCGGTCGGTGGAGAAGCCCTCCGCGGAGGTGTGCGTGATCGTCGTGTCGCCAGTGTTCAAGTTCGAGACGCCAGTCACGACTGAGTGCTTGCCCTCGTGTCGGAGTGCCAGTCTCTGCCGCGATGCGTTCATCAAGCATTGCAACGTTTACTAGTCCACCGGTTGCCTCCCAGGCATCGGCGGACCAACTTAGTACTGCGGCCATGGTTGGCCCGATACGTACCGTTGAGCCGCTCTCCTCATTCAGGCGGGTGAGCTGCGAGGTGTGGTGCCGTGTGAGGAGTGCGGCCCATCGATCGACTCGAGCGCCAACCCGTTGCAGCACGGTGCGAAGTTCGTGTTCGCTCGCTTCACTCAAGACTTCGGTCAGGGTGACCCGGAGTCCGAGATGCCCACCCATTGCGTGTTGCGAGTGATCTACCCAGTCAGCTGGATGGGACGTGTGCCACTGCAGAGGCTCCAGATCAACCCCCAGATGGTCGCGTCGGTGGCGGCGTAGGCGCTGGCGTTGGCCGCGGCGTTGGCCGCGGAGTGGCATCGGGAGCCGGTGTCGCGATCGGATCAGGCTTTGGTGTAGCAGCAGGAGTTCCGCCACTGTCTGGCGACGGTTTGACCGCGGCAACCTCACCCGCTTGCTGCACGATGGCACCTGCTGGCGGTGTCTCGCCTGGCTTGAGATAGATGTAAACAACTTTCGGCTTTGGCTTCACCGCGACGACTGTGCTTCCAGGTGTTGGTGACGCCACGACCGTTATTGGATCGAGCTGGACAACCGGAGCACCTTCTGGGGCAACCTCCCCGGGCGCTAGATACACGTATGCTGGCGAAGCTTCGACCGCGTCACCCGTAGTCGCTGGCTCATCCGTGACGCTCGCGCCATCGAGACTGAACCCGCCAGTCGCAGACGCCACCATTGGACCGACGATAGTTGCCAAGAGCGCACTGCCCGTTGCCGCACCAAGTGCCCCCCACGCTCGCTGGAGCGGCTTCGGGTCTGGTCGACGCTTCTCGGCCGCGGGAGCAAACGCTCCCTCCTCTACCGGTGCGAGTCGTTCGGACTTATCTCTTGCCATCGTCGTTCTCCTTTGTCCTGACGAATCTAGTCGTCATCGCCCTCTTCAGGGCCTTCGTATTCGCCATCCTCTTCGTACTCGTCTTCGTCTTCGTATTCGGCCTCGTCCTCGTATTCATCCTCGTCTTCATACTCATCAATTTCATCTTCGTAGTACTCGTCGCCATCCTCATACGGAGGCATGGACATTGAAGGATCTGGCGAAGCAATCTCTGATGCGGGAGTGGCACCGTCGCTAGTCGGTGCTGGAAGGATCGCAATGACGATCGGATCAACAGAGGCTGCCGCAAAGGGGAGTCCAGAAGCTGCCACTTCGACCACCGGCTGCTCCACATAGATGGTTTCACCCGTTGCTGGAGCGAACTCATCGCTTGCCGGGTTGGCAGCCAAAATGCCGCTTGTTGAGATTCCGACCGCGAGGGTCGCCGCTGCGGTGATCCCTCCACCAATCAGTGAGAGCCAGTTCATGCTCATGTCATCCTCCTTATTGGCCAGGCCTACTGCCTGCGTTGACCACTATGGGGAGCTCCAATTAGAGCCTCCTGTGAGGTAGATGAGAAGCCTCTAAGGAATCGAGCGTTCACGAGGGGGGCACGAGGCGGTAGGCGATGTGCCCCAGGGGTTGGGTGGGGTGGCCAGAGGGAATTGAACCCTCATCTGCGGCTCCACAAACCGCGGTCCTAACCATTGAACGATGGCCACCATGCCCAGCCGCAGTATGCCGCATCGGCCCTCCCCCTTCACGAGGGAGCGTGGCGGGTCGACACATGGAGGGTAGAATCGTCTGAGAAGGGGAGGGCTCAGATGCAGATCAGGCGTTCGATCCCAGCGGTAGCGCGGATCCCGGCGGCGGAGCACGGTGTGACGCTCGGCGACTTCTTCTTCCCCGTCTTCCTCGGCGAGCGACTCGGGTCGCGGCTGCAAGGGCTCGCCCTCGCGGTGGTCGGCGCGCTGTTCATTGGCGCCGCGGCGCAGGTGGTCATTCCGCTTCCTGGCACCCCAGTCCCGATCACCGGGCAGACGTTCGGTGTCCTCCTGGTCGGCGCGGCACTCGGCGCGCGACGCAGCGTGGCCTCGCTCGGTCTCTATCTGGCGCTCGGTCTCGCCGGCGCGCCACTCTTCAAGTCCGGTGGAAGCGGCATTGAGCAGTTTGCCGTCAGTGAGGCTGACGGCGCGCTCGCGCTTGCGCCAACCGGCGGGTATCTGATCGGCATGCTCTTCGCAGCCTGGATCGTTGGGCGACTCGCCGATCTCGGCTGGGATCGCAGCGTCGTCGGGACCGTTGGCGCGATGCTGATCGGCAATCTCATCATCTATGCGTTCGGTGTCAGCTGGCTCGCCGCGGCGTTGCAGATTGGCACAGGTGAGGCGATCAGCAAGGGGGCAACGCCGTTCTTGATTGGTGATGCGATCAAGATCGCGCTCGCCGCGGGGATCTTCCCGAGCGCCTGGTGGTACGTGAACAACGGCCGCAGCGCCGGTCCGCGCTGAGCCGTCGCGCCATCCGCGCGGAGGCTGCGCCATGACCCCTCAACGAGGCGCACTCCTCGCCATTGACCTCGGCAGTACCGCCGTCAAAGTGCTCATCCTTGATGTGGAGAGCGGCCGCCCGCTTGCGCTGACCCGTCGCGCGAGTGGCGCAGCGCTGAGCGCTTCGAGTAGCGACGTTGAACAAGATCCGAACGCCTGGTGGGAGGCGATCCGGTCAGCGGTTGGCGAAGCGCTCAAGAGCGCAGGATCTGGAGCTGAGATCCTCGGCATCTCCGCCGATGGACACGGCCCAACGCTCGTACCGGTGAGAGAAGATGGGAGTTCGGCGAGTCCAGCGCTGCTCTGGCGCGATCGTCGCGCCGCTGATGATGACGCACAACTTGCGGCACTCTTAGGGCGAACCGGCTGGCTGCTTGCAGAGCTGCCGAAGGCGCGCTGGTTCTTACGCGAGCGCGCGGCGGCGGCGAGGGAGACTGCGTGGCTCCTCTCCACGTGGGATGCGCTCGCCTTTCGCCTGAGCGGTGAGGCGGTCACCTCCTTTTGGGATCCGGCACGATCGCTCCAACCCGCGCAGCGAGCGCAGCTGCTGAGCGAAGTTGGCGGACTCGACGAGCGCGCACTCCCACCAGAGGTCTTTCCAGGTACCCGAATCGGTTCGCTTCGTGCGGGCGCCGCGAGCGATCTGGGACTCCCAAGCGGGATTCCAATTGTCTCAGGGACGAACGATGGAGAGGCGGCGGTGATTGGCGCTGGGCTGATGCACGTGGGTCGTGGAGTGGATGTTGGTGGTGCCGCAGGTGGGGTTGGAGTCTCGGTCGAACGAGCGACCGCCGAACGCATCAGCGCGGAGGTCGGTGGCGCGCTCTGGTCTGGCCCGGCGCCAACGTCGTTTGGAGACATTCGCATCATGGGTGGCGCACTCGGTGGGACTGGCCTCCTCCTGGACTCCACGATCGCCGAGGCGATTACGCGAGGGGGCAGGCCCGCCGAACTCATTGATGCGGTTGCCAGCCTCCCGCTTGGCGCTGAGGGTGTGCGCGTTGAACGCCGCGGCGAGGAGGTGCAGATCCTCGAGAGACGCGCGGAGGCGGATGGTACGGCAGATGAGCGTCGCAGCGATGCGCATCGAGTTCGCGCCGTGATGGAGTACGGAGCGCTCGCCGTTGCCGCGCTCCTTGCACCCGCGCGTGCCGCGGGACTTCCGCTGCGCGAGATGTGGCTCTCCGGCCCCGCGACCGGTGCAACGAGCGGTCTCTACACTGCACAGCAGAGCGTCCCGCGAGGAATTCCGCAGATACGCGCCGACATGCTCGGCGTGCCAGTGGTGCTCCCGCGCATCCCTGAGGCAGCGGCCGCGGGGAGCGCCGCGCTCGCTGGGATTGGTGCGGGCCTCTATGCCTCGCTCAGTGAGGCGGCGGACCTGGTCGCCGTTGCGGAAGAGCGAATTGAACCGGAAGCTGCGAGTGCTGCAACAGCGGCGAGCCTACTCGAGCAGTTCAGGCGCGCGTAAATCGGCCCGCGCGATCGCGCGCGGCTAGACCGTTAAACCTGAGACGCTGCCTTCGCTGACGCCGCCGCGGCAGCTCGACCAACCTTTGTCGTTGAGGCGGCGCCATCCTCAAGTGGGAAGTGGCAGGCAACCGCCACATCGAGTGCGCGTGGCGACGCAGCGAGGATCGGCTCCTCCGTGGCGCAACGCTCTGGATTGCCGAGTTGTTCGCGAAGCCAGCAACGTGTGCGGAAGCGGCAACCGGACGGCGGGTTGATTGGCGACGGGATCTCGCCTTCAAGGATGAGACGGTCGGCGCTGTCGTGTGCCTCAATCTTTGGCACGGCGGAGAGGAGGGCAATCGTGTACGGGTGTTGCGGCTTGGTGAAGACCTGATCAACGGGACCAGACTCCACCACCTTGCCGAGGTACATCACCGCAACGCGGTCGGCAAAGTAGCCAACGACATCAAGGTTGTGACTGATGAACATGTAGGTGAGCTCCTGCTTCTCTCGAAGATCGGCAAGGAGGTTGAGCACCTGGCTCTGGATGGAAACGTCAAGCGCAGAGACCGGTTCGTCAAGGACGACGAACTCAGGGTCAAGGGCAAGCGCGCGGGCGATACCGATGCGTTGACGCTGTCCACCCGAGAATTCGTGCGGATATCGCACCGCATACTCCTGCGGAAGCCCAACGATCTCGAGGGCAGCATGCATCCTCTCCTTGCGTTCGCTCGCGGTACCAATCGAGTGGGCGACGAGTCCCTCTTCGATCTGATCGCCAACGGGGAGTCGTGGATTGAGCGAGCCGAACGGATCTTGGAAGACGATCTGCATCCTGCGGCGCAGCTTGCGCTGCTCTTCCGCGCTACGGTCGGTCAGCTTGGCGCCATCAAACCAGACCTCACCCGCGGTCGGCTTCTGCAGGCCGAGTGCGACGCGGCCGAGCGTCGTCTTGCCAGAGCCCGACTCGCCGACGATAGCCAGCGTCTCACCGCGAGCAATGGTCAGGTCCACGCCATCGACCGCCTTCACCGTCTTCCGTTTTCGAATCAGGGGGATGGCGCTCCCAATTGGGAAGTGCTTCTTGAGACCGCGGAGCTCGAGTAATGGCGCCGACGTTCCTTTTGGCTTTCGCGTACCGCTCACTTCGCACCTCCAGCAATCTCGTCGGCACGGAAGCAACGGACCGATCGATCACTCCCGCGCGCAGTGAGCGCCGGCACGGAGGCGGCGCACGCCTTCACCGCAAAGCGGCAGCGTGGGTGGAAGCGACAGCCACTTGGGAAGTTGGCGGGTGACGGGACGGCACCTTGAATCGTGGTCAGCCCCTTTCCACGGCGTTCGTACGACGGAATCGACGCGATCAGGTCGAGCGCATATGGACTCGCAGGGGAGCGGAGCACCTCTCGTGCCGGGCCCTCCTCGACGATCTGCCCGGCGTACATAACGGCAATACGGTCTGCAGTCTCAGCTACGACGCCAAGGTCATGGGTGATCAACATCAGTGCCGTGCCGCGCTCCTTCGTGGTCCGACGGAGCAGGTCGAGCACCTGGGCCTGAATGGTGACGTCGAGAGCCGTGGTCGGCTCGTCGGCAATGATCAGCTCTGGTTCGCCGGCGAGCGCCATCGCGATCATGGCGCGTTGGCGCATGCCGCCGGAGAGTTGATGTGGGTACTGCTTCACCCGCTGAGGTGCTTGGGCGATCTCCACCAGCTCGAGATATTCGATCGCCTTCTTGTTCGCTTCGCTCCATCCGGCGCGGCCGTGCGCCACCAGCACTTCGGCAATCTGTTCACCGATAGTGGTGACGGGATTGAGTGCGGAGAGCGGCTCCTGGAAGATCATGGAGATGCCACCGCCACGAATCTTGCGCATGTAGGATTCAGGCTTGCCGAGCAGCTCCTCACCCCGGAAGAGGACGGAGCCGGTGACGATTGATTGATCCTTTACAAGGAGACCGATCGTAGCGAGTGCAGAGACGCTCTTCCCAGATCCTGACTCGCCAACCACTGCGAGGCACTCGCCCTTGCCGATGGAGAACGAGACGTCCTGCACCACTTTGATGACGCCGGCGGCGGTCTTGAAGGAGATGTTGAGGTCTGTAACGGCGATTACAGGTGTTCCCAGCGCGATACTCACTTTCTACCCCGTGGATCTAGCGCGTCTCGGAGCGCATCACCAATCATGTTAATCGACAACGATGTAAGAATTATAAAAAGACCGGGGAATGCGATCCACCACCAGTTTCCCTGCAAGAAGAATGTTGTCGACTCGGATAGGATGTTCCCCCATGTTGGAGTTTCACCAGAAACTCCAAATCCCAAGTAGCTCACAAATGCCTCGGCGATAATTGCTCCACCAACCGCGAATGGGACCGACACGACGACTGGTCCAAGTGCGTTGGGTAGAATGTGTCTCATTGCAATTCTTAGGCGACCGACGCCTAGGGCACGAGCGGCTTCAATGTACTCCATCTCTCGAATAGCGAGCACTTGGCCGCGGACCAGCCGTGCGATGCCCATCCAGCCAAAAGAGATAAACACGATGATTAACGTGTACATTCCAGAGCCACCGGCATCTTGGAAAATTCTGGCTAAGACAAGAATGACAAATAATGATGGAAGCATTAGAAACACGTCAGCGATACGCATTAGAATCGCATCTACGCGTCCCCGAAAAAACCCAGCAATCACTCCAACTAGGACCCCAATTGAAATGCTCCCAAATGCAGTAACGAACCCGATAAACAATGACGTTCGTCCACCATTGGCTACCAAGGTCATCACATCTAGCTGAAGCATGCCGGTTTCTCCGAAGGGTCGACCCCATGCTGGTGGGCGTCCAGCAAATACGATTTCATCGCGAGTCGGCACCGCATAAAAATCGTAGGGCAACAATATGGAGCCGATAATCACGAACGCAAATACAAATAGCAGCAGAGCGAGCCCGAGGGGTCCCATTCGAGCTCTGAAGAATCGCGTGCGGGCTTGAGCCCATGGACTTTCTGAGACTGAAGCAGTCATGGCTCGCCCACCTGCGGGCCTTGTCGCATTTGAAAGTTTGCCTCTTTTCACATCGTCACCCTTGGGTCTAGGGACGCGTAAAGCACGTCGGAGATGAGGTTACCGACTGCAACTGCAAGAGCACCAATCGTTAAGATCCCCATGAGAAGTGGGTAGTCAAGGTTGTTGATTGCAACAAGAGTTAGTCGGCCAATCCCCGGCCATGCAAAAATTGTTTCGGTGACAAGGGCTCCCCCTACGAGGAACGGGAACGCGAGACCTAAATTTGTTGCGAATGGGATTAGGCCAGTCCGCAAGATGTGTCGGAGGTTGATCCGCCGTTCACTTAAACCTTTAGATCTCGCAGTCCGTACGTGTTCCATGCTCATCGCTTCGATGATGCTTTGCCGGACGTAACGTGAATCCCCAGAAATGCTGACGATTACCAATGTGGCCGTAGGAAGCACTAGATGTGCCGCCAGGTCGCCAAGGACAAGAAGGGGATTTGAGGCCAGCAGTGACCAGAAGTCGGGAGTGCCAAACGTCGGCATATTGCGGGCGTCTGTCATGCCGCTGACGGGAAGCCAGTCAAGCACCACTGCAAACACCCAAATCAAGGCAAATCCGAGGAGGAATGTTGGGACGGAATACAGTACGTAGGTTACGACACTAGCCGAATTGTCGATAATTCCGCCGTTCTTTAGTCCAAGGAAGACACCAAGTACTACTGCGATTGAGAGCCAGATTGCAGCTGCAAGCGAAGCAAGGATTAAGGTGGGTAGGAGCGCGCCGGCAATCCGATTTGCAACGGGCTCACCATCGCTTATTGAATAGCCTAGATCTCCGTGGAGTAATCCTGTGGAAACTCCGGAAAGTGGGGTAGGCAAGATACTTGGGAGACCTGTCGGCCCAAGCAGTGATACAGGAAGATCAGCATCCCTTCGACACGCTCCCAGCCAACGACAGTATTGCTCAATCGCCGATTTGTCTAAACCGAGAGCACGTACGTAGTTATCAATCTGCTCCTGGGTGTACCTAGGGTTTGCTGCGTACTTCTGCTCTGGCCCGCCTGGCGCCGCGAGTAGAAGTGCGTAAATTAGCACCGTCGCACCGAGCACAATGGTAAGGCTCGCGGCGATTCGTTTGACGATGAACTTCAGCACACAGCCTCGCTTCTCTGTTGCTCGCTAGTTGCAGGTCCCCATTATGCAACAGGACGGGGCTTTCGCCCCGTCCTGTTGCAACGGAATCACAAACTGAACTTCAGAGTTTGCTAGTTCGCGATCGAGAGATCTCCTGAATTCCAGAGAGGTCCTGCAGAGGTTGGATTCTGGAGGAATCCTCCTACTCGAGAGCTGACCAGCTCAAGGCCCATCCAGTAATAGAGCGGAATCTCAATATACTCCTTGTTCAAGATGTCCTGAACAACGCCAGCAAACTTTGCCTGCTCAGCAAGGTCAATCGTTCCCTTGAGCGCCAAAAGCGCTTCATCCATTTCAGGAATATTTACGCGACCGGCATTATCAACGTTCGGTGGCACCGCGTCCGAGAAGTACGTGACGTACATGCTCGTTGGATCGATGCTTGTGCTGTAGGCGTGCATTGCAACGTCAAAAGTACCACGATCAAGGTTGCAGTCCATACCTTCAGCATCGGGCCACGCCTCAAAGATTGTGCTACCGGGTTGATACACGAGCTTGATGCCGATCTTCGCAAGATCCGCTGCTACAAACGCCGTCTGTGCCTTGCGCACAGTCTTGCCAGTGGTGCAGAGTTGAAGCACTGCGGCTACGCCATCCTTCTCTACCACACCATCACCATTTGAATCGACCCAGCCCGCGTCGGTAAGGGTCTTCTTCGCAGCAGCAAGATCAAATTTTGATGGAGTTCCTGCTTTGTAGAACCAGGAGATGTCAGGGACGCTGCTCTCTGCAACGACTCCGCCCTCTCCAAGAACTCGAGTCCACATGCCCTGCTTATCCGTGGCCTGCGCGATTGCCTTTCGGATCGCTAGATCCGAAGTTGGGCAACCCTTTCCACCGCGTGCACTGTTGATCTGTGCGCTGATCGTGCACAGATCGGGTGAAGTGTTGAATCGCAAAAACTCATATGTGAAGGTCTTCTGAACGAGCTGTTCTGTACCCAAATCTTTCGTCGTTGGGTAGTCGTTGCCCGTTAAGTCGGTAACGATATCGAGCTCACCTGCTCGGAACTTGGCAATACAAGTCTCAGTCTGACCGCAGACGACGTACTTTAAACGCTCCAGTTTTGCAGGTTCGCCTGTGTACGGATTGGTCCACTTATCGTTACGAACCATCACGGTTTCAACACCAGGTGTTCGAGACTCGACTTTGAATGGGCCGCTGGTTGGAATTCCTGGGAGATCTTCGTCACGGAACCCTGCCCCGAGGAGCATGTCCGTTGCTGGGTCTCCGCATCCGATGCAGAACTTCTCAAAGTAGTGTTTTGGCAGGATTGCCGGACCGCTATACACACCGCTGAAAACTTCAGTGAAGTGTTGAACGACCGTAAGGTCGTCAACGCATTCGATGGTACTAATTGTGTCGCCAGTTACGGCAGGATTTGTATAGTTTCCTGGCAGAAGGGTCCAGTCGTGTGCATAGCTGACGTCGTCGCAGGTGAGCGGCACTCCGTCCGACCAGGTGCGACCTGGGCGAAGTTTCCAGGTGACAGTCATTGCATCGCCGTTTTCACCAGGAAGAAGAATTCCGCCGTTTTCAAGTGTTGGAAGTGATTCAGCGAACCACGGAATGTACTTCGCCTCGTTGGTTACCTTTACGAGAGGCTCCCATAGGGTGGCGGAGATGTTGGCGTCCATTACTGTTCCGCCGTAGAGCAGGTCTGTCATGTCTTGGTAGTCACCGACGAGGAGCGTGCCGCCTGCTGCCCCCGTTCCAGGTTTGTAAGAACCTTCAACCGTTGGCGTTCCACCGCACGCGCCTGCGATCAACGCAGCGCTTACGAAGAGTGCCGCCAGTGCGGACTTCTTTCGCATGTTTCCTCCTTCGATCGGCGCCCGTATCCGAGCGCCGTGTCTCATGAAGCGCGATCTGCGCTTGGGCGTAGGGTATCCGATCAGCGGGGGGCTCTGGAGCACGCGGTGCGAAAGTCCTGGGTCGCGAAACGGGAGGCGTATCGGCTGGTGGCGTTACGGCTGGAGGCGGCGGATCTCCCAGCCCTCTGCGCGGGGGAGGTACTCGAAGCGGTCGTGGAGGCGGCTCGGGCGCCCCTGCCAGAACTCCCAGCGATCGGGGGTTAGCAGGTAGCCGCCCCAGAAGTCTGGAAGCGGGATCGGGGCGTCGTCTGGGTACGCCGCCACCTCAGCGGCGAGGGCCGCCTCAAGCTCGGCACGGGAGGGGGTCGGCTGGCCCTGCTGGCTGGCACGGGCGCTGAGTTGGCTCTCCCGGGGTCGGCTGGCGAAATAGGCGGACGAGTCGGCTGCGGCCAACTGTTGCACGTGACCTGCGCAGCG
>JACCDP010761104.1_pt1 | contig 15246 bp, 12 predicted proteins | sample 7445841 | NCBI WGS metagenome assembly JACCDP01 (sample SAMN15323441, study PRJNA562643) | freshwater metagenome | isolation source: river surface water | place: USA:Blue River Watershed | collected 2017-08-17 | reverse complement strand
GCCGCCGCCACCACCACCACCACCGTAACCACCGCCGCCGCCACCGCTGCGGGGCGGGCGTGGCTCCATGGGACGGGCTTCGTTGACCACCAGGCTGCGACCGCCGAGCGGTTGGCCGTTCATGCCGCTGATGGCAGCTTGCGCTTCCGCATCCGACGCCATCTCGACAAAGCCGAAGCCTTTAGAGCGACCGGTGTCGCGTTCCATCATGACTTTGGCGCTTGTGACGGTGCCAAATTGACCAAAAGATTGTTCCAGATCGCCATCACGAACGGAATAAGGCAGGTTGCCCACGTACAGTTTGTTGCCCATTCAGGGACTCCATAAAAACAAATAGAAAAGCGATGGAGTCCCGATTGCACCTGTCCACGAAAGCCAAGAAGCGAAACTGACCGATCACCCGCACACTGTGTGCCCACCCTGTGGTTACACCAGTGCGAACCATTATGAAACAGATTAGGATGAAAAGCCCAAGTATTTCAGCCTGGTAAATGCGTGAAAACCCTAGGATGACAGAAATCACCAGCTGGTTTCTCTGTCGGGACTGGCACTGATTTTGTGAATGCTCAAATCCGCGCCTTCAAACTCATCTTCTTGGCTCAGCCGCAAGCCGACAAAATAGCGAATCAGGCCATACAACAGCAGCGACGACAACACCGCCCAGACGACACCGAACAGCGTGCCCAGCACTTGGGCCAGCAAACTGACCCCGCCCAGGCCGCCCAATGAGGTTTGGCCGAACACACCAGCTGCCAACCCGCCCCAGGTACCGCATAAACCGTGCAGTGGCCAGACACCCAGCACATCGTCAATTTTCCAGCGGTTTTGCGTCAAAGTGAACATGTAAACAAACAAAGCCCCGGCAACCGCACCCACCACCAATGCGCCCAAGGGGTGCATCACATCGGAGCCGGCACACACAGCCACCAAACCGGCCAGCGGGCCGTTGTGCACAAAGCCCGGGTCATTTTTGCCCACCCACAAAGCAGCCAAGGTGCCGCCCACCATGGCCATCAAACTGTTGACAGCCACCAGCCCCGACACCTTGTCCAAGGTTTGCGCACTCATCACGTTGAAGCCAAACCAACCGACACACAACACCCACGCGCCCAGCGCCAAAAAGGGAATGCTGGATGGCGGGTGCGCTGAGATGGCGCCGTCTTTGCGGTAGCGGTTGCTGCGCGCACCCAGCCACATGACCGCGGGCAGGGCGATCCAGCCGCCGACCGCATGCACCACGACCGAGCCGGCAAAGTCATGGAACTCGGCCCCTGTGGTTTGCAACAGCCATGCCTGCAAGCCAAAATTGCGGTTCCAGACCATGCCTTCAAAAAATGGATATATAAAACCGACGATGACAGCTGTTGCAAGCAATTGAGGGTAAAAACGCGCACGTTCTGCAATACCGCCCGACACAATGGCAGGGATCGCGGCAGCGAAAGTGAGCAAAAAGAAAAACTTGACCAGGTCGTAACCGTTGCGTTCGGCCAAAACCGTCGCATTGACAAAAAACCCGGTGCCATAAGCCACGGCATAGCCGACCAAGAAATACACCACCGCGGAAATGCTGAAATCCACCAAAATTTTCACCAGCGCATTGACCTGGTTTTTTTGCCTCACCGTTCCCAGCTCCAGAAAAGCAAAGCCGGCATGCATGGCCAACACCATGATGGCGCCAAGCAAGATGAACAAGGCATCAGCGCCCTGTTTGAGTGCGTCCATGTGAACTCCTGGGGAAAAATGGTCAATAAAGGTGCGTTTTCAGCCGCAAAAACGGCATGCACCAAAATTAAGCAAAAAGCGCACCGCGCAAGCACAGCAAACAGGCAAACCGTTTTGCCCTCTTTGCAAATCCCAAACGGTGCGCGGGTTATATACTCGTCAACAGCGCCGATTTGCCATCGCTTGCGGGCGCTTTAACAAATTCAGCTAAACACGTCATGCCGACCGCTTGCGTATTTAGCAAGGCCAGAACCGACATGACATTTGCTGTTACCCCTCAATCCCTGAACTTTGACCAGCCCTTGCAGCTCAAGGGTGGCGGTGTGCTCAGCGCTTACCAGTTGCACTACGAAACCTATGGGCGGCTGAATGCAAAGCGTGACAACGCGGTGTTGATATGCCATGCCTTGAATGCCTCTCACCATGTGGCGGGCTACCACGAGGGCCAGCCAAAAAGCACAGGTTGGTGGGACAACATGGTCGGTCCGGGCAAGCCGGTTGACACAGATCGTTTTTTCGTGATCGGGGTCAACAACCCCGGGTCGTGTTTTGGCTCTACCGGCCCGATGCACACCAACCCGCAAACACAACAGGTGTATGGCGCAAATTTTCCTGTCGTGACCGTGGAAGACTGGGTGACTGCCCAAGCCAGGTTGCTCGACGCCTTGGGCATCGAACAGCTGGCTGCGGTGATGGGTGGCAGTTTGGGCGGCATGCAAGCATTGAGTTGGAGCCTGCAATACCCCAAGCGGATTCGCCATGCGGTGGTGATTGCCAGCGCCCCAAATTTGAACGCAGAAAACATCGCGTTCAACGAAGTGGCCAGACGCGCCATCACCACCGATCCAGATTTTCATGGCGGCGATTTTTATGCGCATGGTGTGGTGCCCAAAAGGGGGCTGCGGATTGCGCGCATGTTGGGCCACATCACGTATTTGAGTGACGATGTGATGAACACCAAATTCGGCCGCGCCTTGCAACATGGCGACGCGTTCAAATACAGCACGCAAGACATTGAGTTTCAAATAGAGAGTTATTTGCGTTACCAAGGCGATAAATTCAGCGAATACTTTGACGCAAACACCTATTTGCTGATCACCCGCGCGCTGGATTATTTTGACCCCGCATCCGCGCACCAAGGCAATTTGACGGCTGCCTTGGCCGCAGCAACCGCCAAATTTTTACTCGTGAGCTTCACCACCGATTGGCGTTTTGCGCCGTCGCGCAGCAGAGAAATGGTGCAGGCCTTGGTGGCCAACCAGCGCGACGTGAGTTATGCGGAAATCGATGCGCCGCATGGCCATGATGCTTTTTTGTTGGACGACCCGCGCTACCTCAAAGTGGTGAAGTCTTACTTTGATGGCATCCAAACCAGCGCAGCGGAGGCCGCATGACCAACCAATGGGTGATCGAGACGCTGGCTGACATGGTGCCGCACGGCAGCCGGGTGTTGGATTTGGGTTGCGGCGACGGCGCCTTGCTCAGCCACTTGCAGCAACAGCGTGGCTGCACCGGGTATGGGGTGGAAATTGACGCTGCGAATGTCGCCGCGTGTGTCAAGCGCGGTGTGAATGTGATTCAACTCAACCTCGACCAGGGCTTGCGCATGTTTGATGACCAAAGCTTTGATGTGGTGCTGCAAATCGACACGCTGCAACATTTGCGCAATGCGCAAACCATGTTGCTTGAAACCTTGCGCGTGGGGCGCATGGGCATCATCACTTTTCCCAATTTTGCGCATTGGTTCAACCGCTGGAGTGTGTTGACAGGGCGCATGCCGGTCACGCGCAAACTGCCTTACCAGTGGTATGACACACCAAACATTCGCGTGGGCACGTTTGCAGATTTTGAAGCGCTGGTCGATGAATTGAAACTGACCAAGCAGCAAGCTTTCGGGTTGCAGGACCAAAACACCGTACGATGGTGGCCCAATCTCAGAGCAACCACCGCTGTGTTTCAACTCACCGCAGGCACCCACCCATTCCCATGAGCATGATTGCAGCACAACACAGCTTTCTCCACGCGCTGAGGCATGTCGACATCGGCCAGCACAGTTTGGCGCTTTATGACTGGCCACGGCCCACCCTGCCTGCCAAAGCCATGGTGTTGCTGGTGCATGGTCTGGGCGAACACATGGGGCGTTACCAACACGTGGCGTTTGCTTTGCAGCAAGCGGGCTATGCCGTGATCGGTTATGACCATGTCGGGCATGGCATGTCAAGTGGCAAGCGAGGTGACATCGATCACCGGGGACAGCTGACAGAACATCTGCGACACATGGTGTCGGAGGCAAAAGCCCAAAACCCGCAGTTGCCGTTGGTGTTGTTGGGTCACAGCATGGGCGGTTTGGTGGTGCAGCGCGCAGTCGCAGCCGATGCCAGTTTGGCAGACGCCGTGGTCATGAGTTCGCCCGGGTTGGCCGCGTACACCAATGTGTTTCAAAAATTCCTGTTAGCGGTCTTGCCCCAATGGTTTCCACATGCAAGGGTTGACAATGGGTTGAAGCCAGAAGGTTTGGCCAGAGACGCACAGGTCGTGCGGGATTACAAGCACGACCCCTTGGTGCACCGCTGGATTTCTGCGTCGTTGGCCGCGTGGGTCATTGACGAAGGTTTGGCTGCGCTTGAACAGGCGCCAGACTGGCAAACAGCGTCATTGTTGTTGTACGCAGGCCAAGACAAATTGGTGAACCCGCAAGGCAGCGCTGCATTTGCGAAACGCGCGCCCGCCACCGTGCTGCAATCCCATTGTTTCAACGTGATGTACCACGAGATATTCAACGACCCAGAAAAACAGGTCGTTTTACAAAAGTTGATCCAATGGTTAGATGCCCGTTATGCGGGCACTCAGAGCAACTGAGACAACACCACCAATGGCGCGGTTTCAGCGCGCAAGGTGTTTGACCCCAGCGACACAGGCATGAAGCCTTGGCGCATCGCCAACCCTTCTTCTTCCTCACTGAGACCGCCCTCTGGGCCGCTCAAGACACATAACGACGTTGGTGGTGATGACCACCAGTCACGCCAATGTTTTGCGTTCGAATGAAGCGACAGCAAAATATGATGGTCATGCGAAGCACGGTCATGTTGTGACCACCATTGGGCCCATGGTGCAGGCACATCGATCTGCGGCAACCGGTTTCGGCCCGATTGTGCACAGGCCGATTGCGCGATGCCCAACCAGTGTTGTTGGCGCTTGAGGGCGCGATCGCCTTGCAGTTTCAACACCGTGCGTTGCGTCATCAAGGGCGTGATGCGAGAGACGCCGAGCTCGGTGGCTTTTTCAACCAGCCAATCCATGCGCTCATTGGCGGGCATGCCAACCACCAATTGCGTGCGACAAGCGGGCGTCAACACGTCAGGCGTAAAGGCCTGCACCGTCACTTCGACCTGTTGGCGTCCCATGTGAAGGATTTGCGCTGGGTAGCTGCCGCCTTCTCCATTGAACAACACCAGTTGCATGCCGGGCTGCAGCCGCAACACTTGGACATGCCTGGCGGACTCGCCAGCCAATGCCAACGTGTGGCCTGGTTGCAGGGGGCCGCGCACAAACACACGGGGCACGCCCGTCATAACCGACCAAACGAGATGCCGACCGCAGGTGCTGTGTTTTCAATCTGGTCGATCAGCTTCAACAGCGGGAACAGCTCGCGGTAACGCGATGCGGTCGCTCGCAAATAGGTGATGAACCTGGGCGTGTCCGCCAGGTATTTGGGTTTACCGTCACGGATACCCAGGCGCGCAAAAATGCCAGCGACTTTGAGATGGCGTTGCAAGCCCATCCATTCCACCGAGCGATAAAACGATCCCATGTCTTGGTGCCAGTCTTCGAAATCCAACAGGCCGGCGCGTCGCGCTTTTTCCCAATAGCGCACCGTCACATCCAGGCACAGGTCTTCTTCCCAGCTGACAAACGCGTCGCGCATCAAGCTGGCAATGTCATAGGTGATCGGACCATGCACCGCATCTTGAAAATCCAGCACACCCAAAGGAGTGGAGGGGTCTGACGAAGCGCTCACCATCAAATTGCGCGGCATGAAGTCGCGGTGAACAAACACCTGAGGTGCCGCAAGGTTGTGTGAAATGACGCGGTCAAACACCGAATGCAGTGTGTTCAATTGGTCATCGCTCAAGCGGACCTGTTTGTGCTCGCCCACATACCATTGTGGAAACAACATCAATTCACGGCGCAACAAAGCCGCGTCATAAACAGGCAACACGTCAGGGCGTGATGCCAGTTGCAGTAGGACGAGCGCATCGGTGGCTTGTTCAAACAACCGGTGGCGTGACCCGCTGTCAGCCGTGGCCAGCACTTGCATCATGGTGTGTGTGCCCAAATCGTCGAGCAGCATGAAGCCGTTTGCTTCATCCCAATCCAATACCTGCGGCACGCGCAGGCCAGCTTGTGCAAACAAACGGGCGATGTTCACGAAAGCAGGGTTGTTTTCTTTGTCTGGCGGCGCGTCCATCAAAATGCAACTGCCGTTGTTCAAACGCGCTCTGAAATAGCGCCGAAAACTCGCATCGGCACTGGCCGGTACCACGCTGTCTGGCACCACCCCATGGGTTGATGCCAACGACACGAGCCACCCGCCAAAGGCCAACTCACGCTGGGGGTCCGGCCATCCCAACGCATGGATCGCCGTTGAAACAGGGGAAGGGAGGGAGGAATCAGGGGGATGTGTGCTCATGGATAATCCAAATTCTACAAACTGCGCTTTTTCTTGCGTTCTTCTCCCCTATGTGTCTGTGCTCCCCGATATCGAGGTTTGTCTGGTGTGTGTCCGTGAGTTGGCTCTTGGCAGGCACGGTTCAGGCACAACCACAGACGCCAGTTTTGCAGTCAGAGGAAGAATGGCAGGGGCCGGATGCCGTTGAACCCAGCAGCTTACCCATTGCACCCGAGCGCATGAACTCGCCCGGCCTGAACCTCAAGCCCAGCAATGTGTTGAACAGCAAACCCAGCAGCGCCGAGCAGCGCAAGACCCCCTCCTACATCCAAGCTGAAAGCATCGATGGGCGCACCGATTTAGATTTACAGATGCAAGGAGAGGTTGAAATCCGACGGGGCAGCTTGTTGATTCGTGCGGACCGGATTGATTATTACCAACCGAACGACCAAGCGCGGGCCAAAGGCCATGTGTACATCAACCGCGGCGGCAACCGTTACTTGGGCAGCGTGCTTGACATGCAACTCGATGCGATGGACGGATATTTGCTAGACCCCGAGTTTTTCTTTTTGCGCGGCAACGGTGAAGGACAAGCAGCCAAGCTGCAGTTCATCAACGACAGAAAAGCAGTGGCCACCCAAGCGCGCTTCTCGACTTGCAAACGCAAGCCAGGACCCGACTGGTTACCCGACTGGTTCATGAGGGCCGACCAAATCAGTTTTGACCAAGATGCCAACCAAGGCGTGGCCACCCACGGCAGCCTGGTGTTCAAAGGGGTGCCGATTTTGTACGCGCCGAGTTTCAGTTTTCCGCTCAACAGCGAGCGGCAATCCGGTTTCTTGCCGCCCACGTTCGCGGTGAACAATTTGGGCGGCGTGGAAATGAGTTTGCCGTATTACTGGAACATCGCGCCTAACCGGGACATGACCGTGACCACCACACCCATGACCCAGCGCGGGGTGTTGTTCAGCAACGAATTCAGGTATTTGGAGCGCAAAGAACCCCAAACACCTTTCAAAGGCATGGCCAGGTTGGACCTCATGCCGGTCGATGAATTGCGTGGCACCAGCCGCTGGGGCGTGAGCTACCAGCACATGGGTTTGCCTGACGCCAAAACGCCGGTCGTTTTGAACCTCAACATCAACCGTGTCAGTGACAACAATTACTGGCAGGACTTCACCACCAACACCGCCGACCCATTGGTGCAACGTTCGTTGAACAACACCGCCAGTGTGGCTTGGGCCAGTGGCCGGTTCAGCACCACTGTCGCGGTGTCTAAACTTCAAACATTGCAAGGCACGGATGCGACCACAGCGATTGCCCCGTCTTATGACAGATTGCCTCAAGTCAACGCCAACTATGTGCGACAAGACTTGGCGGGATTTGACTGGAGCGTCAACAGTGAACTGACCCGCTTCACGGTGGACCGGGACTTTTATTGCTCGTTTTACCCGTCCAGCGCGTATTGCTACCAACCCAATGGCTCGCGTTTGGTGGTGAACAACCAATTGAGCCGGCCGTTCATCACGCCCTATGGTTATTTCACCCCCAAGGTGTTGTTGAACGCCAGGCAGTACCAGTATGACGAAGCGTATTACGGGACCTATAAACAAAACGCGGTCGGCAGTGACGCGGCTGCCGTGGTGGTGCCGTCATACAGTTTGGACACGGGCGCGGTGCTTGAGCGGCCTGTCTCCGTGCTGGGATTGAACTGGAGCCAAACCTTGGAACCCAGGTTGTTTTACGTCAAGACCGCCTACCGTTACCAAAGCGATTTGCCCAATTTCGATTCAGGTGCCAATGATTACAACTTTGCATCCGTGTTCACCGAAAACACGTTTTCGGGACAAGACCGCATTTCTGACTCGCACACCTTGACCTTGGGTGCGACCTCACGCTTGATCAACCCGACCACAGGCGCCGAAGGGGCGCGGTTTGGCATCGCGCAGCGCATCCGGTTGAACGATCAAAATGTGCAGCTGACACCGACAACCAAGGCGCTTGAACGTGGCAACAGTGACATCTTGGCCGGTGCCAGTTTGTATGTCACGCCGCGACTGTCCCTGGACACGTTGGTGGATTACAGTGACCAATACAACCGCATGGAAAGACAATCGATCGGGGCCAGGTACAACCCCAGCGGATACCGGGTATTCAACGCGGCTTACCGTTACCAACGCGAATCCTCCGAAGTGGTAGACATGAGTTGGCAGTGGCCCATCAATGACTTGTGGCGGGACTTTGGCATTGACCGCCAACAAGGGCAGGGCTTGGGCGGCGGTCGCCTCTACAGCATTGCCCGATTCAATTACAGCTTGTTGGAAAAGCGACTCGTGGAGTCCATGCTGGGGCTGGAATACGATGGCGGCTGCTGGGTCAGTCGGTTTGCCTTGCAACGCACCCAATTGACCTTGAGCACGGCCACCACCAGCTTGATGTTCCAATTGGAATTCAACGATTTTTCAAGGTTAGGCTTTGGCAACATGAACGCGGCCAGAGAAAACATTTCCCGCTACCAAAACCTTCGTGAATCTTTCAGGTTTTCTCCCAGTCCGTTTGCCCAATATGATTGACCACATGCGTTTCTTATTTCAACCTGTCTTGACGACCGTGGTGTGTGCATGTGTCTTGTTCGCTCCCGGCCTGACATTGGCCCAGACGCTCAAGCCGACACCGACCAAGCCAGGCGCTGAGCGCTTGAATTTGAAATTGCCGACAACACCTTCCGTGTCTGAACCGCTGGAAGAGGGCTTGCGCCCGTTGGACTTCATTGTGGCCGTGGTCGACAACGAACCGATCACCAACCTCGAGGTCAACAACTTGGCCGCCATGGTCGACCCCGCCGCCAACAAACTGGGCAGAGAGACTTTGTTGCGAGAGGCGCTGGAAAACCTGATCAATGAATCCGCGCAATTGCAAGTGGCCAGACAAAGCAACCTGCAAATCTCCGCCACCGAACTGCAACAAGCGATTGAAAGCACGGCCAAACGCAACCAAATCACGGTAGAGGAAATGCAGCAGCGGTTGAAATCCCAAGGCATCACATGGGAACGGTATCGCGCCCAAATCAAACGCCAAATGCTGCTGCAACGGGTGCGTGAAAGGGAAGTCTCTGGCCGCATCAAAATCCAAGACCATGAGGTCGAGGCATTTTTGCAAGAAAACATGAAAGAGACGGACAACAGCAAAGCCGATATCCATATCGCGCATATTTTGATTGCCGTGTCCGACAAAGCCACGCCCGACGAGTTAACGCTGGCCTTGAGCAAGGCCGAGGAGGCGTTGCGTTTGGCCAAGTCCGGCGAAGACTTTGGCAAGTTGGCCGCTCAATATTCGCAAGCACCCGACAAGGTCAATGGCGGCCAACTGGGTTTGCGCAACCCGGACCGCTATCCGCCGTTGTTTGTCGAGGCGGTGGTGTCATTGCCCGTGGGCGGGCTCGCCGGACCGATTCGCTCCGGCGCAGGGTTTCACGTGCTCAAGTTGCTCGAGCGCCAATCGCCGAATGCATTGCCTTCCACCATCACCCAAACACGTGCCAGACACATTTTGCTGCGACCGGGCAACCAACTCAGCCAAGACGCAGCGCGTGCGCAACTCGCGGGTTTCAGAAAACAAATCGAATCGGGTTCAGCCAAGTTTGATGAGTTGGCGCGACAGCACTCGCAAGACGGCAGCGCCACCCAAGGCGGTGACTTGGGCTGGGCCAACCCGGGCACCATGGTGCCCGAGTTCGAAAAAGTCATGGACATGTTGAAGCCTGGCGAAATCAGTGACCCGTTGGTGTCACGTTTTGGGGTGCACTTGGTTCAGGTGTTGGAGCGTCGCGAAGAGCCACTCACCATCCGCGACAAACAAGACATGGCGCGCAATATCTTGCGCGAGCGCAAATTTGACGAGACCTTGAAAAACTGGGAGCGAGAAATGCGCGGCCGTGCCTATGTGGAATACCGTGACCCGCCGCAGTGACGGGTTGAGCCGGCCATGATGCCGCACCTGGCGCGCAAACGCTTTGGCCAGCATTTTTTGACAGACAAGGCAGTCATTGAGCAGATTGTTCAATCGATAGCGCCGCACCCGGGCGACGCCATGGTGGAAATCGGTCCTGGTTTGGCGGCGATGACCCAGCCATTGGTCGAGCGACTGGGCCAACTCCATGTCATCGAACTTGACCGCGATTTGGCCAAGCGTTTGCGCCAGCATCCCGGCTTGCAAGTGATCGAATCCGATGTGCTCAAAGTGGATTTTTCCGCCTTGGCTGCGGACATGCAAGTGCCTCGCCTGAGGGTGGTCGGTAACTTGCCCTACAACATTTCCACGCCCATCTTGTTCCATTTGCTCGACCATGTGTCGGTGGTGGCAGACCAGCACTTCATGCTGCAAAAGGAAGTGGTCGAGCGCATGGTGGCCCAACCCAGCACGTCGCACTATGGCCGCTTGAGTGTGATGCTGCAATGGCGTTATGACATGGAGATGCTGATGTTGGTCGGCCCCGAGGCGTTTGAGCCACCGCCGCGTGTGGACAGTGCCATTGTGCGCATGTTGCCTTTTTCAGAGGCGGCGAGCGTCAACCAAGCATTGCTGAGTGAATTGGTTCAGGTCGCTTTCAGTCAACGCCGCAAATTGTTGCGTCACACCTTGGGCAAATGGTTGGAAGACAAAGGGTTTGATGGCGCGTTCGATGTTCAGCGCCGCGCCGAGGAAGTGCCGGTCGCGCAATATTTGGCACTGGCACAACAACTCAGCCGCTGACAGACGTCAGGCCTTGTCCAGCGACGCCAGCAGTTGCTCGCGCATCAACCGTTTCATTAATTTCCCGTTGGCGTTGCGAGGCAAAGCGTCCATGGTGATGGTGTAGCTTTCAGGCACTTTCTCGCGCGACAAGCGAGGGCTGCAAAACGCGGTCAACACCTCAGCGTCCACCGGCTCACGCACAGACACAAACGCATGCACACGTTCACCCAACACGGGGCAAGGCTTGGCCACGATCGCGCATTCCGCAACCGCAGGGTGCTGGTACAGCGTGTTTTCCACTTCAATGCAATAAATCTTGTAACCGCCGCGGTTGAGCATGTCTTTTTTGCGGTCCAAAATCCGCACATAGCCTTGCGCATCGATGCTGCCCATGTCGCCCGACTTCCAATAACCGTCGACAAATTCCTTGGCGGTGGCGTCGGGGTTGTTCCAATAACCGGCCACCACCATCGGGCCTTTGATCCAGATTTCACCCATGCTGCCGTCAGGCACGGGTTGACCCGCGTCATCCACCACTTTCATGTCAGCACAAACCACAGCTTGTCCCACGGTGTCGTTGTGGTGTGGCGTCATGCCAGGCGGCATGATGGTCGCGGGTGAGGTTGTTTCGGTCGCGCCGTAGCAATTCATGAGCACCAACTGCGGCAAGCTGTTGGCCAAAGCTTCGATGCTGGCCACGGGCATGGGCGCGCCACCAAAAGCGCCGATGCGCCAGTGGCGCAAATCGGTGGTGCTGAAAGTGGGTTGCAACAAGCACAAGTTGTACATCGCAGGCACCATCAAACTGTGCGTCATCTGTTCGCGTTGGGCGAGCTGCAAAAACCAAGCTGCTTTGAAGACAGGCATGATCACCAACTTGGCCGCGCAATGCAGCATGGTGGCGACCAAGGCCACCAAGCCCGTGACATGGCTCAAGGGCACGGCCGCGATGCTGACATCGTCTGCTTGGATGTCCATGCCCGCTTGAAAATGCATGCACGAATGCACCATGCCCAAATGGCTGAGCATGGCGCCTTTGGGGCGGCCGGTGGTGCCAGAGGTGTACAGAATCACGGCGGTGTCGTCCTCATGGACCGGCGCGACCTCAGTCAACGCATCGGCATGGAGCAGGTCTTGCCAGGCCAATGAACCCTCACAGGGCTCTACCGCCACACGCCAGCGCAAGCTTGGCAAAGACGGAGCCGACGGCAAGACGTCTGACAAATCGGCTTCGTGCACCAGCATCACCGCTTCACAATGGTCCAACATGTATTGCAAGCCCGGGGTTTGCTCGCGAATGCTCATTGGCACGGTGATCGCACCCAACCGTGTGGCGGCCAGCAAACAAACCACAAACTCGATCCGGTTGCCCAGCAGCAAAGCCACCCGGTCACCGGCTTTCACGCCCAAGCGCCGCCAGCCTGCCGCCAATTGGCCCACGCGTTGGTTCAGTTGCGAATAGGTCAGGCGCTGGTCTTCACACACCAAGGCTTCATGCTCGGGTCGGCTGGCAAGCGCGTTGTCGAGCAAGGCATGCAAACTGCGCGGTCGGTGGCTGAAGCAACGCAGTGCGCGGGTGGGATGGAAATGGCCTTCAGTTTGAATTGGCGGCCATTGCACAGGCACAGGTGTCATGGAACGTCTTTCTGCAAATACACCCATCGCCAACCGTCAAGCCAGGTCAATAGGCATCAATGGCCCAGGCGCAACGCCATCGCGTCTTTGGTCGCTGGCAATTCGGGTGGCAGGTGGTAGGCCAACTGCGCAAACAAGGCTTCGTGCAATTGCAGTTCTTCACGCCAAGCAGCAGGGTCGATCTGCATCACCGAATCGAATTGCGCGGCAGAAAACGCCAAACCGTGCCAAGTGATTTCGTCGTACGTCGGGCTGATGCCAAACACGTTGTCGCGGCCATGGGCGCGGCCTTCCATCCGATCGATCATCCATTTGAGCACGCGCATGTTTTCACCATAGCCGGGCCACACAAACTTACCGTCTTCACCTTTGCGAAACCAGTTGACGCAAAAAATCGCAGGCAAGGTGGCGCTGCGTGTTTTCAATTGTTCACCCATGTTCAGCCAGTGTTGGAAATAGTCGCTCATGTTGTAGCCCATGAACGGCAACATCGCAAACGGGTCGCGGCGCACCACGCCTTGTTGTCCAGCGGCGGCGGCGGTGGTTTCCGAACCCATGGTGGCGGCCATGTAGACGCCTTCGGTCCAATTGCGCGCTTGTGTCACCAACGGCACGGTGGTTGAGCGTCTGCCGCCAAAGATGAACGCGTCGATGCGCACGCCAGCCGGGTCGTCCCAAGCCGGGTCCAACGCGGGGTTGTTGGTGGCCGCCACGGTGAACCGCGCGTTCGGGTGGGCTGCTTTGGCGCCGCTCTCGCGGGCGATGTCTGGGGTCCAGTCCTTGCCTTGCCAATCGATCAAGTGCGATGGCAATTGCCCGCTGTCTTTTTCCATGCCTTCCCACCAGACATCACCGTCATCGGTCAGTGCCACATTGGTGAAGATGACGTTTTGGTCCAGACTGGCCATGCAGTTCGGGTTGGTGTGGAAATTGGTGCCGGGGGCGACACCGAAATAACCGGCCTCGGGGTTGATGGCGCGCAATTGACCGTCTGAGCTGGGCTTGATCCAAGCGATGTCGTCGCCGATGGTGGTGACCTTCCAGCCGTCAAAACCGCTGGGCGGCACCAGCATTGAAAAATTGGTTTTGCCACAGGCGCTGGGAAACGCCGCGGCCACGTGGTATTTCTGGCCTTGCGGGTTGGTGAGGCCAAGGATGAGCATGTGCTCGGCCAACCAGCCTTGGTCGCGCCCCATGTGCGAGGCGATGCGCAAGGCAAAACATTTTTTCCCCAGCAAGGCATTGCCGCCATAACCGGAGCCGTAAGACCAGATCTCACGGGTTTGCGGGTAGTGCACGATGTATTTGGTGGGGTTGCACGGCCAAGCCACATCGGCTTGGCCCGGGGCCAAGGGCGCGCCGACGCTGTGCACACAGGGCACGAAATCACCGTCTTCGCCAAGCACATCAAACACCGCTTTGCCCATGCGCGTCATGATGCGCTGGTTGACGGCGACATAGGCGCTGTCTGACAACTCGATACCGATGTGCGCGATCGGTGAGCCCAAGGGGCCCATGCTGAAAGGCACCACGTACATGGTGCGGCCTTTCATGCAGCCTTGAAACAAGGGCTGCAATGTGCGCCGCATTGCTTGCGGGTCCATCCAATGGTTGGTGGGGCCGGCGTCTTCTTTGCGGGCAGAACAAATGAAAGTGCGGTCTTCCACGCGCGCGACATCGCTGGGGTCAGAGCGGGCGAGAAAAGAGTGGGGTCGTTTGGCCGGGTTGAGTCGGATGAAGGTGCCAGCGTCCACCAATTGTTGGCACAGGCTTTGGTACTCGGTGTCTGACCCATCACACCAGTGGACATGGTCTGGTTGGCACAAATGGACCATGTCTTGGACCCAAGCCTTGAGTCGGGTGTGTGTCACATACGCGGGTGCGTTCATCGGGGGACTCCGTACAACAAAAGCAAAAACGCCCGGCGGTGGGCGTTTTGTCAAAAAGGCAATGGATTCAATGCCAAAGAAACAATCGATCAGGCCATGAAGACAGCGATGAATGCCAGCATGAAAATCAGCACAGCGCCGCCAATGGGTAAGACGATGGGCATCAATGGAACAATCGACTCCACAACATCTTCTTCGGTGTGTGGGGCCTGGGAATGGTCGGACATGGTGGCTACCTTGGGTTCAAAACAGACGGTCATTCTAAAACACCGAGGCTGACCACAAACTGTCTGTGAAAATACGGGTTTTGTTGATCCGCCATGTCCGACATGGCGGCATGTTTTTTCTCCTTGGGCCCATCCATGAGCGTTTTTGAACCACAGCCATTCACCCGCGGACAGGCATTGCCTGGCATGTTGAAAAACCGCATCGCTGTCTTGGATGGCGCCATGGGCACCATGATTCAGCGCTACAAGCTCAGCGAAGCTGACTTTCGTGGCCAGCGTTTTGCCGATCACCCCAAAGACCTCAAAGGCAACAACGACTTGCTGCCTTTGACTCGGCCGGATGTCATTCTCGAAATTCATGAGCAGTATC
>JACCDP010971729.1_pt1 | contig 15248 bp, 14 predicted proteins | sample 7445841 | NCBI WGS metagenome assembly JACCDP01 (sample SAMN15323441, study PRJNA562643) | freshwater metagenome | isolation source: river surface water | place: USA:Blue River Watershed | collected 2017-08-17 | reverse complement strand
TACCATAAATAAGTTTGTATCCCTCTTTGGTAGGATGATCAATTTTGAAACTCTTGCTGTTAGCAGCAAACGTTCCATTAACCTCCAAATTGTACGTTGGTGACACAGTATTGACACCCACCTTGCCGTCAACCGTTACAGCAACTCTAGTTGATCCACTCGTCTCCAAATGCAAACTGTGAGTGTCGTTTGTTCCAATTACCGCAGTAGAACCAAAACTGTTACCACCTTGTATAAACGCATTTCCATTTGGTGATACAAAACTTGCAGTTGTAGCAGTAGCAGCATTACCCTGAACACTGCCTGTCAAATCGGCATTAATTGATGAACTGTTTATCCACTTGTTTATAACATGATCGTACACCAACGGTTGTAACGCAGACGGGGTAGTTATATTAACATCGTCAAGATCTGTAAGATTCGTTACAATCGTTCCACCGCCACCTCCACCAGATCCAGCCAAACTTCTAAACAATCCAGACGGTATGAGTTGATAGTTATTGGCAGAGGTTAAATCTGCGTTTCCTTTAATAATTACCGCACCAAGATAAACTGCATTTTGTTTGGTATTGTCCGTTTCTTGAAACTGTTCGTATGGAAAATTATCTAATGCTTCACGTATTGAAAAATACACAGCGGTTCCATAATAAACAACAATACCCTTAGTTGCGCTATTAGGATACCAAAATATACGTTGTACACTATACGATCCACCAACAGATGCCAAACTACCACTACCATCTGGATTATACAGTGTAGGATCAATACCAGTATATCCTAACCCACCATTTGTATCTTGAACAAATGACGAGCCAGATTGATAGTATCTGAATATCTTGGAAACATTTGTTCCAGCATCATAAATATGACTCGGATTATCCGGATCGACTTCATAGTTTCTACCATCAGCAAACGCTTCACCACTTGTAACTGTCAATCCATATGATCCGCTTACAACAACATTTAATCCAGCCAACTTCAATGGACCAAACGCCTTTAAAAAGTCATAACTTCGTTGTTTATAACCATACGCAACGTTGGGATAGTTAATCTTAGCATTGATCGTTGAAAGATTTTGGTGAATAATCGTTCCCAACGAAATTGAATCATTATACTGAGAATTTGACCACGGAGATGTTTGTTGAATAATCGCACCGGTTCTGTCAATACCAACGTATGTTTGAATATGCGTTGTTCTATACGTCAATGATTGATTAGTAAACGCATTCCATTTAACTCTGGTAACAGTAGGATGTGGTTCACGTATAGTTAATGCATTCAAATCAACTACAATACCTTCACCCTCGGAGATGTTAAATGTAGTCGATGAACCAGTAGTCAACAATCCACCATACAACAAGCCAGTATAAAGATTGCCCTCAATCCATTTTAGACGAGTAACGTTTCTATACTCACCGTCATTTTGTTCAAAATATAGATCATTGGTACTACCGCTAACATATACTCTGGAAGCAGTCATCGTTGTTGACAAACTACTTACATCAATTGGATGTAGTTGGAGATAATCCAAATCAATACCATTGCTCGAACTAATGTTATTGAAATATGCGTTACCAGAAGAATCAACTCGGGTTACTCCATTTTGAATCAACCCACCATAAAACTCAATATCTTTGGATCCACTGTTGATCTTTAAAAGATATCCACCACCAGATGCATAGTCATAGATCGCAAAATCACGTGCAGTTGACGCATTTAATCCAATCAATGCCGTAGTACCATTATTAGCAGAAGCGTCTGTAAAATACAATCTGCTACCGATTGCAGCATCACCTGAACTATCTCTCTGAATTAGACTGCCGGAATCATCGTTTTGAGAATACGCTAAAGTACGAATTGTGGAACTTCCGTCAAAGCTAAGAACAGTGTTGGGAACGTCAGCGACTCTAACTTCATTGAAATGCGTATCGCTTGAATTTCTCTGAGTCAGTATCAGATCGTTTTGATCATATGGACTTGGCATACCTAATAAATATCAACTTAATATAATTACATCCAATATAAACTAAAACGCCCAAGATTTAGATCTCGGGCGTCTTTTATCACTTTTAGTTCACAAGTTAGAATACCGCCAACGATGTACGTTTCCACTTACCATTCGTATAAATGTAAGCAAAATCATTGTCGTATCTAATCGTACCCGGAATACCCACATCATTGGTTGTACTTGGAGCAGTACCACCGATTTGTAGATTCGTAATACTTGCACTGTAAGCAGTCAAAATGTTACTGATGTTACCATTACTTCCACTAAACACACCCACTGTAGTTAATCCATCAACACTCAAAGTTCCAGTGATATCAACGTTACTTGCACTTACGTTATTTAACGTTGACAAGAAATTGACGGTAATATTGTCAAATGTAGATCCACCAATTGTAATGTTACCAAAACTTGCAGTAGCAGCAGTAATGTTACTTGCAGATACTTGACCCAAAGTGGTTAACCCCGTTACACCCAACGTACCAGCAATCGTGGTATTTCCAGTAGAAGCATTAACAATAAACTGACCACTGTTGTAGTTCAATGAATATCCATTTTCCAACAACAACGAGTTTTCAAGAGTATCACCAGTTTGAGCACGTGGCAAATATCCATAGGTCAAATTGTTCTCAGAACCAAATGAACCAGTAGGACCACCCATCAATTTGTTGGTAACTAACGGATTAGCAGAATCACTAATGAACCAATAATCGTTTTGACTATCCCACAACAATGATGCGGTTGCTTGATTCAAACTTCCACTGTCAACTACATCCAATCCACCATAACGTTGGCTCGGAGTCAATACATTCAAACGAATACGGTTATCACCAATATCAACTACACTTGAACTGATGTAGGTCATTGCACCTTGAACAGTCAAGTTGCCTGGTACCACAATTCCACTGCCACTAAATTGTACGTTGTTGATGTATACTGACGAATTTCCTGTTGTAGAAACAGTCAAATTACCACCACTCGTTGATGTCAAACTTGGATTTGCACCAGCAAGTGTCAAGTTACCACTCAAATTAGTACCTGATGCACTAAGAGCTTGCAACTGAGTCAATTGACTTGCGGTCAAGGTGGTAAAACTACCAGCTGCTTGAATGTTTTGACCAATTGGAGCAGCATCAATTGAGCCTGACGCAACCACATTACCGGTAGCATCCGTCTGAATAATCAGACGTGAACCTGACAAATACTGTTCTTCAAACGTCGTATTAGCAGCGTCCCTTTGATGTAAAATTATAGAATATGGATTTAGTGTAGGCATATAAGTGAACCTTGAATCTCTTTATAAATATATTAATTGTTTAAAAAACCGTTTTAAATTTCATAGTTGTTTAACGGTTGACGCAGCCATTCACCATTTGAATAAATGTAATGAAATTCATTGTCATATGCCATCCATCCCTCTTCACCATAATCGTTGGGTGATGTGGGTGGTGTATGCCAAGTAACATTTGGATCATTCAAAGTGCCCGACAAATCGATTTGATAAGTCTGAAATGTAGCATTCATTTGTTGTATGCCTACATCAGCATTCCAAACTGCAATTGGTTGACGCAACCATCTACCATTGATATAAATGTAATGGAAGTTTTCATCATACGCCATCCAACCTTCTTGACCGTAGTCATATGGTGTATTTGGTGCAGCATACCAAACTGGATTATTGTAAAACACAGTGGATTGATATGTCTGAATAATTGTTTCAACCTGTTGAGCAGACAAATCCTCATTCCACGAACTAAATGTAGGTGATGCAAGTTCAGTACCATCTTCAACCATCGGATTAACGTAGTGATATGGTATAGGCTTCTTGTATGAGTTTTCTCTGACCTCTTTGTTGATTTTGGCCATTTCGGTACCAGAAACAACTTCGCTGGTAACAATAACTCTACGTTGAGTAAGAGTTTTTGTGGTAGTAAGTTTCTTGTTCTCAAATGAATCTGGTAACAGATAGGCTTGAACAGTCATATTGAATGTTGTTCGTACCATTCTATCTTTACCCGAATTTACTTCGGTGGTATTGGAATAATCATTGATGTAAACTCTAAACTTGAATCGTTTTGGATCACCCCAATATTCTTCAGCAGCAAAATTGATCTTTTCAATCAATGAGTTCATTTGTTCAACATATTCTGTCCACATCATAAACTCATAAGTCAATGTTACATGGTCAGGCATCGTAACATTCAAGATTTGAGCAACTGGAGCACTTGCACTTGTCAACAAAGAAAACTTGTCGTATTTGTTTTTTTCATCAAACTTTTTAACAACTTGAATGTCCAAATGACGATTCAATGTTGCCAAATTTTGATTTTTAGCAACAGTGTTTCTCTTGTACATGATAGCAGGCAATTGAAGTTTGCCTTGATTATCACGAATACCACCATCTGTTTGAATAGACTTCCAACGTTCTGGACTTCCATAAAACATTGGAACTTTTACGTTTTCACCATTGTCTTCAACAGTCAAGTTGATGACTTTATCCATATATTCAAATATGGCTGTATCAATATCGAGCAACGTAATTGTAAAGTTCTTGAACTTGTCTTGATCTCTACGAACTTGTGTTGCACGATTGACAGTAGCTTTGACTTCAGCAACATTGTTGTCTTTGTTTCTGAAATTTGGAGCTGGATTATCTGGATTTCCTTTCCATGCCATACGTTATACCTGTCTCTCAAAAATGTTTAGTTTACTCAATCTGCTATAGTGAGTATTGCAAATAAAACTGTGACTCTTGGTATCTTGTCCACCCAAGAATTGTTCTTGAACTACGTTGTCGATTTCGTGATAACGATCATTAAAGAAAACGATATCACCAATTTGTGGAAAGAAGTTCGCCTGTTGACACATCTTTTCTCTAAACTTGAACACCACCGTTTGATCACGATCCGGTCCAAATCCTTCATCTTCACCACTAATATCGCCACGGTCAATCAAACAACTAATGTCAATGCCGGGATAAAAAGTCTTACCCTCAGATGGTGCACTTTCACCATACAAGTTAACTTTGGTCTCAGATGCAGCAATCTTAAAAACAGTGACCAACGTTTCAATAATATCACCCATCAACTCAGCATTGATGGAATTGATAAAATTGATGTCACGAGCGCTAAAATATCTTCCTCTTAGTGATGCCATAGATTATCCTATATAAATCATCATTGGAACTTTTTTCAAAATCTCAGTGCTCTTGTCAGCTTTCATTGCTTGTTCTTCAATCAACTTTGAAGGCAATGATGCTTCCAACATCTCACGAAGTTGTGTGAGTAGAGCCTCTTTTTCAGTGCTTGCTTCACTACGTAGTTCAGCACCATCCAAAGTAACTTCACCACCCGGAATTGGAATGGTACTATACTTTTGACGAATCGCACCCAACATTTCTTTACACAATGCCAAGTAATACTTGCGTATCCATTGTCTGCCCGGAGCATTGATCTTGCTATAGATAACATCCTCATATGGAACATTACTAAAGTCAGAAATTTGATCAGGTATACTACCAGATGGTGTATTTGAGGAACCTGTGTAATATAGATTTGCATCTCTATCACTTTCCAACGCATACTCAAAATACACTTTGTAGTTGTTGGTTGGAATTGGAAACAACTTCAATTTGTTGTTCACAATTTCAAAACTGTAACTACTCTTACGAACCATATCGTTGAACTCAATTGCTTGACCACGAAGCAAATCTTCAAAAATCGGTGTCATCAAAAATTGAACAGCAGGACTATATCCAGCAAACCCCATTTCATTCAACACGTTGCTGTATGACATACCGGTCATACTAAATGGATCGTAAATACGAGCAAATGCAGGAGGACCATGGTGGAAAATACGTTTCACTTCGATACGATTTCCAGATCCAGATGCTTGTTCATACAATGATTGTAAATCGTATGTTTGTTGACCGGTAACAACATCAATGCTACCTTTCTTCCAATCAACATTACCACCCACACCCACTTCACTGCCGTATCCCTTTGACAACTTAATCACATATGGCAAAGGATCGCCCGTCATAGAACGTCCATTAACTACGGTTGATGTAGATTGTCCAAGCAGTGACAACAAATTGTTACGAATGTTGAATTGATTGATTTGTGAACCATATTCTGTTACAGCTTCTTCAAATGCTGCATAAAAGTTCAAATCGATCATTTCGATGTCTTCGATGGGATAACCCAAACGGATCGCTGCCCAGACCGCACTGCTACTGCAATCGGCCACAAAACGAGCATCAGTGTCGTAAAACCCAAATGGCGTTCGTCCCGGCACAGAACTACCGCTGCCGGGCCATCTTACTCTATCTTGGTCTAAATTAGCACTCATTTGATTTAAATTTATTTAGGTAACTCCCCAGTAGGAAGTCGTTTCATGTCGGTTCTGGAATATCCAGCTTTAATTCCACGTTTCTTCAACGCACTAACTGCTTTGGATGCTGGTGATCCTGCTGCTTGCATTCCGTGAATCAATAACGCAAACGGTTTATCATCTTTATAAGCATGAGTATCATCATGATCGATTTCCAACCCAGTATGTTCAACACCAGCTTTGTCTTTCCATACATAACTGTCAGCTTCTTCCGGTGACATTACCACTGCTGCAAATTTCAAACCCTTTTGTTTGATTTCATCATCGTGTTTTCCTCCTAGAGAATGTGTAATCAAAAAGTTGACAGGCAATGACAAATCTTTAAAATATGGATAACTCTTGGTGTATGCATAAAAAACAATATCTGGAAATGCTTTGGCAACCAAAATCCACCCGTCTAAATATGTCTTACTAAAAAAGTCCCCACCAATGTGAATTCGAAAATACTTAGCACTACGTGATAAATTTTCAGAAATTGCAGCAATCATTGATTTTGCAAAAGCAACCGGACCACCACTTTTCAAACGGGCTTTTGCTAAATTTTCATTATATTCTCTTTGCAAATAAACATCTGGATACATTAACTCTTGACTTGCAGAAAAACATTGAAATTCAGAACTAGGTGACCGTTTCAACTTAGATGTTTTTGTCTTTGGATCACGTTCAACTTTAGTCAAACACTTTTTAGCAAAAGGACATGTGTATCCAGATCTCAACGAAAAATTATAATGATCGATTTTTGCGTTTGGTGGACTTATTCTGAAAATAAGACAGGGGTCGTTAAAATCGACTCCTTCCAACAGCAATTGTGCAAAAATCTGATAACTTTCATGAATCATACCTTATAAATATTCACAGTTTTGTTATTCTTACAATAAGTTTACCAGTTCCTTTAATAACTCTGTGATATGTTTCTTTTGGTATAAATAACGTATTTTCAAGGTGTATTGGAAGTTCATTGTCCATCTGAAACTCCCATCCATGGTTCTCTATAACCTCAACTATACGATCTTCTCTGTCTTTATGCCATTCTAATTCATGATCATCAACATCTTCTGAAAATGTACGAAGATATTGATTGTTACCCAAAACCGTCTCTGTATAAGGATGACTCACAGATTGATATAATACTTACCCTGTGGACCGCTGTATTTGAATCGGGTAATAGGAATAACAATATTCAATCCGTCTTTGGTATGTGGAAACTTACCCTTTTGAACATACGCAAGTGTCATATGAGGATGATAATCAGGATAACTATCTTCGTTTGGCAATCGATCACATCTGTTTCTCAACTCCATCAATTGTTGATTGTTCTTATCCACATCAAACTTAACCACGTCGTAATTCTCATTGTTAAATTGACTCAATGCTTTCAAAATGATGTTAAATGGTTTTACGCCTTTCAATATTGTAGCAACATCTTTACGTTGCAAATCAGGTAAAAATCCATACTTCAATGTGACATGTGGTTCTTCATCATAACCATATGTTGGATCATTTGGATCAGTATACAATATCTCTGGAGGTATTGCAGTCTTACCAATACGAACAATGTGAGGACCATAAGTTGGTTCCACCATTGCCATTAAACATCCTTTTTCTACGTGTCTATTCATATTTCATTTTATCTAAAACTTTGATTATCGAAGGTTTGTACACAATCAAATGATATAGCCGATGTCCATCCATCGAACCTTCTTTTGTTGTTAACTGAGCATCATAATACTTGGATAACGTCTCCAAATACTCTTTTGCTTCATATCTATAGAAATCCCGAGCAAGAATCTGATAAGAATCAAATGCATCTTCGTATCTCAAATATGCATTAACAGCATTGATCATTGCTATTCTTGGATTTTCATCAAAGTTAGACAATGTATATTCTTTATTTGGACTATTGTTAATCAAATCAACCAACACCTTTTTATTGGTTTTGGTACTAGAAGTATCACTTTTTATGATTAACTTTTTATAGTCAATGTGACATTTCAATATGATACCATTGGGTTGTGCGTATGCTCTTGCATCATTCAAATTGCTGGTAAAATAAAACCCCGGTCCTTCTTGATCATGTGCATTTTCTCCACCAACATAATCATATGAAAACGATTCACTGTCTACAGTTCTTCCGTGATACCAAATTTTCTCGTTAGGACTGGTAGTAGGCCATTCTACATTTTCAATCAATCGCTTTAACTTGATCATATATTACCAGTATCTTCCTTTACCCTTGGTTCCCAAACTCTTGATTCGGTGACTTCTGCAACTCCAATATCCTGCTGTTGTACGATCCTTCTTTTGACTACACTTGTGACGTGCTCTAAAACTCTTTCTACGAGCTTTGCTACTAGCACGAATTCTCATTTTTGGATCACCAAAACTGACCTTCTTGATGTTACCATTTTTTCCTCTAACATACACAGCAAACTTCTTGGCACCACCGGGAGTTCTAAATGGTCTGTTCAAATGAACAGTACGACCACGGTGCTTAACTTCATGTAAATGATCTTCTTCTTCCTCAAGAGGAGCATCAAGATAAACTTCACGTCCTTCATACATACCCACTTGACAAAGATCACTTTCAATCATCTCTAGGTCGTCGTCATTGATTTCAATCAAATCTTGTTCATACAAATCACGTACTTCCTTGACCAATTCAAAGTACTTTTCAGTATATTCACGAAATACGTTTTCGCATAAAGATAATCCTTTATCCAAATGAAATTGAAGTTCTTTACTAACTACACATTTACCTACCAATTTCATTGGTTCCGGATTGTAGTTTTCGCCAGCAATAATTCCTGATAGCTTGATCATAAAAATAAGTATTAAAATTCGATTTCTTTGTTGCGTTTATCATCGAAAATTGATATAGCACCCAACTCTGCTGCTTTGTTTCTCAAAGACTTTAGTTGTGCATCACTAGGCAATCTTGGTCCATAATCAAAATTAAGTGCCTTATCTAAATGGTAATTGTATGTTACTCTGATCCATCCACGTTTAAACAGTTCGTCAATAGGACCGTATGCTTCACAATTGATACCGTGTTCTTGACAATATTGTTTTGCAAACTTAAAGTGTCCCTCTTTTCCAGATTCGTCTCTGTACACTTCGTGAAACATACCACGGGAGTCCAACCAGTACGCACTCCAAAATCTGCCATGACGACCTTCCCAAAGATATGAAAAAAATGATTTATACTCCATAGTATTAAATATAAACTATTAAAACAAAAACCCCACTCTTTCGAGTGGGGTTTCGTTTAGACTTTATCGTCTACCCAAGATTATACTTGGTCGAGATCGCCGACAAGAATCTTGCCGTAGAACTCAGGACGTACAATCTTCTTGGCGTAGCGAGTCATCACACCACGACGTGGAGTGAAGTTGACTGGATCATAGACCAATGGGGTTTGTACGAGTGGGATGTATGGAGCATACACAGCACCGGTTTCTAGGAAGTTATTTCCACGGAAACCAACCAAGATGGTGTTTTCAACCATGTATGGGTTCTTGTAGACTTGGAAACGACTTGCGAAGTTACCAACCTTGCTTACACCCATTGCGAACTTGGCGCTGTCACCATCGGTGTTGACAACGAAGCCTGGAATTGACTCCAAGATTGTTGCAACGTCTGGTGAGCAGACGAGGAAGTTAGCACCACCACGTAGGGTCAATTGGTGAATCTTGTTTGAGACCTTTTGGATCTTGTTACCAAGAGTTTGGAACCAAGTTGACTTGGTGTAGTAACCGCCGGTACCAGCAGTAGTTGTGTCAGTGATGACACCGCTGTCGCTGATTTCGCGGTTAATCTTTGCGCTCCAACGTGAAGTGGTTACACTTGGAACGTTGGTGATCAACATGTCAAGGATTTCGAGGTCGATTTCCATTGAAACGTACTCACTCAAGAGAGCAGTCAATTCTGCTTCTGCGTCGATGCTGTGGTAAGCATTCAAGTCCTGAGCAAGTTCTGGGGTCCAGACTGCCTTCAACTTACGAGTCTTAGCAACGATTGGCTCGCTCTTCAACTCAAGGTTGACTTCAGGAATACCGATTGAGCTCAAGCTGTCGGTTGTGGTCTTGTCTTCGAAGTCACCACGGTTACTGTCCTTAGGTTGTACACTGTAGTTCACAGTCAAACTTGCGGAAGCAGGGTTTGAACCGGAAACAACGAAGGTTACTTCTGAACCATTGATTGAGGTCAATGATGGGAAGTAGGTTACGATACTAGCAGCGGAGATGGTGAATGAACGAGCACCGTTAGCGTCGAACACGTTACCAGCAGCACTTGAAGCACTGTACAAGTTGGTTGTGGTCAAAGTGAAAACTTCGCCAGCAGCAACTGAAGCGCTATAGTTTGCATCAAAGTTAACTCCGCTCAATGAACTTACAGCAGCGCGGGTAGCGGTGATGTGGTTGATTGATTGGTCGTTAATTGAATAACCGAAACGGCCTGCACCGTAGAGACCACCGGTTGCACTGTCGGTTGAACCAAGCTTGGTGCCGGTACCACCGAATAGTGAACTGTAGTTGGTTGAAGTGTCCTTACTGAAGGCACCGTTGTTGGTTCCATACTTGAAGTCAAGATAGAAGATAAGACCGCTTGGGAGGTTCATTGGTTGAACACTCACAAACTCCTTAGCTGCGATTTCAGCAAACACACGGCGAACGAGTGGGAGAGCAACGCCTGCCCATTGTTCACTGTTTGAAGAAGTACCGGTTGCGGTAGCTTCGTCAAGAAGTTGCTTTGCTTGGTTCTCAAGAAGGATTGACATATTGGCCTTCTCGACGCCGTTTAGGCCTTCGAGCAAACCAGTTTGATCCCACTTTGATTGCAATCCACGGGTCTTAGCCATAAGCTCAGCCTGAGGATTCATATTTGTCGTTAGAAGTGACTTTACATCAGCACTCATAATATATTTTTCCTTGTAGTTTAATTTGTTTCAGACGTTATTACTTTTTAATGCCAGCGAGTGTCTTGAATCTCTCTGCCATTGTGTTTGTACCTTCCACAATTGGTTGTGAAGGTTTAGTACTTGCAACTGCCTTACTTGCCAAACCTTCGGTGATAGTAGTTGCAGCTGTATTTTTCTTCTTAACAACTGATCCACCCAAATTAAACGATTCGGCCATAATAGCATAGGTTAACTTGACTTCACGTACACTCGTAGTGAGGTCAAAATTCTCAACAACCTTCATCTTTTGTTGATTGTTCAAACTAAATTGCTTGAACAACTTGTTGGTATAAAGCAACTTGGCATTCAACAAGTTGACTTCATTGATTTGGTTGCGCAAAATCTCAACGGTCTTCAACGCTTCATCACGTTGTGAGGTAACTTCTTGAATCTGTTCTTCCCAAACGGATTCATCTTTTTCACCTTTTTCTTCGCCGTCTTTTTCTTCCTCTTCGCCGTCTTCCTTGGCTTCGCTCAAACCTTCTTCGGCTTCAAGTTCAGCGAGAAGTTCTTCAAGAGAAATTTCTTCTTCAGCAGATGCTGCTGGTGCGGTTGCGTCAGCTGCTGGAGCAGCCATTGGATCTACCGGAGCAGCAGGTGCTGCTGGTGCGGTTGCATCAGCTGCTGGAGCAGCAGGTGCCATTGGAGTGTCTGATACTGGAGCAGCAGGTGCTGGAGTATCTGACATTTGAGGAGCTGCTGGAGCAGGTGCTGGTGCAGCAGTTGGATCCATTGGAGCAGCAGGTGCTGCGGCAGCAGGATCAACTGGTGCTTCGCCCTCTTCTTCCATTGCATCTTTTTCAAGTTCAGCAATGATTTCTTCTAGTTCAGCATCACTGATTGAGTCTTCTTGAGCCATACCATCTTCTTCAAGATGTTTTTCACCACCGTGCATCTCAACTGGTTTATCAGATGCCATAGGGTCTTCGGCTGCTTCTTCCTTTAGTCTTTCTGCGAACAATGCTTGTACACGTTCACCAAATGCTTCTTCAAGAGCTACCTTTGCATTAGCAAGAGCAGTAGCACGAACAGCCTTGGCGTCCGCAAGCGCTTCTTTTAATAGATCGGACATATTATATTTTCCTTGTGGTTCTGAAGTTATTGGGGAGGAACTTCAATCGAATTTGTATTATTGTGGCAGCAAAGACGTTGCCGCATTTTGATATAAATATATGTGTTTTTACAAAACATTAAAAAATCTTCGTATTTGTATAGTATTAACGTCTATTTATACTACATCACGATTTATGCCTAATAACTCAAAAGAAAAGATCAAAAACCTCATTAAAGATCTACTTCATGAAATAATCACAGAAGATGAGAGAGTTGTTATGGCTGATAAAAAGGACATAACGTTATTGCCTCCCAATACGTTTGAGTCATATTTGAAACTGAGTATTGGTGTATCATTTACAAATGAAGAAAAGTTGGCAGCAACAGTTCCTAATATCAAAACTCCTTTTGCTAGAAACATTTTTGAAATAAGATACAAGAGTACCGAACAGGTATTGAATGGTGGTAAAATGGAATCAATCAATAAAACCACTGTGATTAAGAAAATCAAAGTGGGTAATTTGTTAGCTTATAAGAGTTTCACTTTAACAGAACCAACCGAGAAACCAGAACAGTCCAAGGACGGTAAACCAGAAAAACCAGAACCAATTAAGGTAACACTGATTACATCTGATAGTTTTACCAATCCAAAAGGTGATCCCGCTCTACTTTCTGAGTTTCTCAAAAAAGTCAACGACGAAATAGGACTTTAATATATGGATACAACAAGCAGTATCGTACAACAACACAATCCAAACAAAGAAGGCAAACATCCTCATTTGATTCAAAAAATGAAGCATACTAGCCATATGCTAAATGGTCCCAAATCCGAAGAATCAACACATCCGCATTTGGTTCCTCTCAAAGATTGGAAACCATGTGATCTTGAAATGTTTGCTAGTATGGGATTCTCCGGCGAAAACGCTGGTGACGATGGTCACTACATGGAAGAAGATGCTCTTCCAAATGGATTAGATGACGAAAAGAAATTCACTCGACGTGTTGCTCGAACCATAGATAACAAATGGATGTTGGAAAAGAAAAGCATGTCTGAACCAGAAAATTCATATAGATTAGAAAAAGTATATGGTCACTTGATGGGTACTGATAAAAATCCCGGTCTACTAGATTATTTTGATACATTAACAAACGAATTGACAGAAAATCACTATTTATACAAAAGTATGAAACTCAAATCGATTTTAGAAAACATTCCAGCGTCTAAGCAGTCTCCTCCTCAATCGGATATTACTGCTGTAAGTCCACACGGTGTTGCTGAAACAACTCACCCAGAACCAGTTCATTCAACTGCTGTTCCTGTTGTTCAACGTGGTCTATCCAAAGAACAAAAGAAGATGCTTCAAGAACTTGTATTTGAATATAACAAGTATAACGAAGTTTTGGAAGCACGTAAGAAACTCATGGAAGTTGCAAATAAAATGGGCAACATCGGTGATTTGTCAGAAGCATACCTAATCGAAAAACTTCACGAAGGTAACAAAGAAGAAAATGCTTGGTTTGACGAAAAAACAATTCGTAAACATACAGGTGAAGTAAAAAAGATGACCACCGAGTTCAAAAAGATGGCAGCAGAGTGTGATGAATCTATGAGAAAAATGCAAGGTCTATATCAAGAATGTGGAATGATGTTGGAACGTTATTTCCACATGGAATAAACTTCATACTACATAAAAAAGAAACCCACTCGAAAGAGTGGGTTTTTTATTTTCTAATTACTTCTTGGGTTCTTCTGGTTTAGTTTCAGAACCTTTGTCCTTTTCAGGAGTCGTTGATTTCTTTTCAGAACTCTGTTTTGGAGTTTGTTTTGATGCATCTTTTGCTTTTTTAACTTTATCAGAGTCATCACGATTTCCAGCTACGATAGACAAATCCTTTAACAGTTCTGGATCTTTTACCGTTTCACCAGTAGCTTTAAGTTGATCAATCTTACCAAAATAATACCACTTATTGTTGGTAAACTGATAAACATCGTTTTCACCAATTCCATCGTTTCCTTTACCAACTAGTGAGTGACCATCTTTAACTGCTGCCTGAGGTTTTGCAGCAAGGTTAATATTACGTAGTTGTTGTATTAGTGCAACCAAGTCTGAAACCAACATATTGAATTCGTTGATGAATATGGTAATATCTGAAGAAGTAATAGCTTCACTCAAAAATTCCTTTCTCATCACCCCAGTATTGGTTCCCACTGACTTTCTTACAATCTGGTCAGTCTTTGTCATGATCGAATCTCTGACCAAACGTAAAAATAGTTGGACATTCTTTGCATCATTTGGATTTGCTGGATTGACCGTCATCAACTTTTGAAGACGTTGTAGTACACCTCCAGCAACAAGCGGATTCTTCTTTAGTTTTTGAAGAATCTGAATTGATGCCTTGTTCAATGGAATATTTGTTTGTGCTGCCTCTTTAACAACTCCAGCAACAGGTTGAACCGGTGGAACTTGTGGTTTCAAAGCCACATAAAACAATCCATCAATATTCTTATTGACTTTGACAGCTGAGTACTTTCCACCAACAATAATATCAAATAGATCCAATGAAGTAAGTAGAACCGGACGCAACTTCACCAAATCCACTGTATTTGGGTCAATGTTCCTTAAGAAGCCAGAGACATCGTTTACTTTTGATAAAAATGCCTTGATCATCTTAATCTGATCAGGTGTTGGAGCAGCAGTTGTAGATCCCACCTTTGGAGTTGTACCCGGAGCCGATGGATCGGTTCCATCTGGAGGAGTTGTGCCCGGAGGAGTTGTGCCCGGAGGAGTTGTGCCCGGAGGAGTTGTGCCCGGAGGAGTTGTGCCCGGAGGAGTTGTGCCC
>JACCDP010050032.1_pt1 | contig 15250 bp, 38 predicted proteins | sample 7445841 | NCBI WGS metagenome assembly JACCDP01 (sample SAMN15323441, study PRJNA562643) | freshwater metagenome | isolation source: river surface water | place: USA:Blue River Watershed | collected 2017-08-17 | reverse complement strand
TGAATTACAATAAAATAATACTGGGTATCTTATTCGGTATATTAGGACAGATAGGTACATTCCTACAATTGCAGGGTAGTTACAAATATGGTTGGTATGAGAAGTATCAATGGATTGTAATATTAGCATCATTACCTTTAGGGTGGATATACATTCAAAGTGTTAATTCATTCATAGCAGGATTTGGTGGTCAGATATGGCCTTCCCGTTTGTTAGGATTTGGTATTGGTGTAATTATATTCACATTGATGTCACACTATCTATTCAAAGAACCACTCAGTTTAAAAAATGGATTGTGTTTAGCATTAGGATTTACAATTGTATTAATTCAATTATTTGTTAAAAATTAAATTATGAAAAAATTTATATTAGGATTATTATTAATTCAATTATTTGGTTGTACTAAAGATGTGAAAATTCCAGTTACGCCAAATACAACTATTTCAACTCCGATTGTTTCAAATCCAACTATTTCTACAACGGATATTTCAAAATATGAAAAATTGCCTTATGCTTATTATATTGGTAAAACATCCTATCAATTAAAAAAACCATTTCAATTTATAAATGTAGATAGTTTAAGAATTGTTTTAGGAGTTAGATATAAAGGCATGTGGAATGGAAATGGAAATTATGGATATGTTTATGTAGATATTAATAATGATGGGCTAGAAGATATATTTTACCCATATACATCAAACGGAAATTACGAAACAAAACCAGATGTATTTCTTAACAAAGGTGATCATTATGTGTTAGATAATACAATGTTACCAAACAATTTTAGTGGAACTATTTTAACTAGAAAAACATTAGTAAGTGATTTTAACAATGATAGTCTACCTGATTTATTTTTAGTAAATAGTGGTTGGGATAACCACCCGTTTACAGGTGAAAGAAATACTTTATTATTGAGTAACAAAATCACCGGAAAATATACAAATGGTGATGTATCTATGATTCCACTAACATATTGGCACGGTGGAGCTAGTGGTGATTTAAATAAAGATGGAAATAATGATTTAATAATTGTTGGTGGTCAAAATACCAAAATATTATTTGGTGATGGAAAGGGATCATTTTCAATACAAACATATAAATATGTTCCAGGTTGGGGTAATTATACAACTGAAATAATAGATGTAGATAAGGATGGGTTGAATGATATTATTATTACAGGAAATGAAACAGCAGAATCTAAATCTTTAATTTTATGGAATAGAAATGGAAATTTTAATGAACAAAGTTTAATATGTGATCCATCAAAAAACGGATGGGGGACTGTAATGGACATTGCATGTGATGATGTGGATGGAGATGGTGTTAATGAAATATTTTTAGATAGAACTGGTGATGAAACAACTATATGGTATGGTGGGTATAATATTGTAGTATATAAAACAAAAGATAATTATAAAACATTTAAAGAAATCGATATTATAAAAAATAATTCAGTTACTACACCGGTAACTGGAAATTGGATGACTAGAATGGTTTTATATAAAAATAATAATCAGTTTATAATACAATCCGATATAAGTGATTGTTACTATTTTAAAGATTATAGAAAAAATCCTTTTACTAAAACATGGAAACAAAATCCAACAACTAAAATATTTGAATGATGAGTAGATACGATAGATTACTATTAGAAAAAGCGAGAGATTACTATTTGAAAAAAATTAAATTGTTAGAATCTTTAGATAAACATCTTACTGAGAAAGGTAACTTTACAAAAGCTCAGCAAGATTTATTACGGAAACTTACAAATGATAATACTTATTCAAAAAAGTAATATGAATTGGGAAAACAAATTAAAAGCAACTAGCTTTCTTTCTTTAAAAAACAAAGAGGGTGAAACCTTTAGTTACATTAAGTTAGATGATGCTGCAAAAATAGCGGAAATGGCTTATAATGAAGCATTGGATAAGGTTAAAGAAATATACAAAAGTGAAAGTGATATAGTTGAAACAATAAAAGATTTGAAATTATAATGCAGTTTATTTACCATAATGAATATCATGGTATAGAATTTAGTCGGTTTGAAAACAATGGTTACACATTAATTGAGATACCTCAAAGCGATAGTAGTTACATTGATAAAATACAAAATGGCGATGTATTATTTATTAAGTTAGATGATATTGATTTAATAAATGAAAAGGTTAATAGTAACTTAAAACTTACAATATTTTTACATATTAATCATGAATATTGTAATAAGTATAGACGTAATGATATTATAAAAAATAAAAACAATAATCATAACATTTTCTTTATAACTACTCATTTAGATGATGAAACATTAGAATATGATTTATCACTAAAATCAAAGTGTCTATCATTTAAAATGGCATTCTCAAATGATATAAAAAGCAATTCAGTTAGGAGTAAAAAGTTTAATTTTTTTAATCGTTCTGTTAATTTACGAAGATTAAAGGTATTTGAATTATTGAAAGTAAATAATATAGAATTAAAAAATTGCTATTATACATTTGGTAATATAATAAAAAGAAATACTTTTAAAGATGTAACCAATATTAGTGAATTTTTTTATTTTAGAAGTAAACCTGGTGGTGGTAGAAGCAATGATGATTTAACGATTGATATTGATTTATTGGATTCACATAGAGACGAATTTCTTTTATTAGAAGATAGGGATTTAGTTGAACATGGTATTATACAAAGTAGTAGTGATGCTGAAATGTATAGAGAAATAAATACACAATCAGCTGATAGTTATGCATCATTTATAATTGAAAGTAGTAGTGATAGTGGTGATGATTTAAGAATAACAGAAAAAACAATAAGAGCTTGGTTATATAAAAATATATTCTTATCTTTGCAATGTAGTGGATTTAACAGAGCATTAAGAAATAATGGTATTGAGACATTTGAAGATGTCTTTGGATTAGAAGCGGATTGGGATGAAACCCAAAGTGAAACACAAAGAATAGAAACATTTGTTAATGCATTAAAACGATTTAATGAATTACCAATTGAAGTCGTAGAAGAAATATATAATAGTGACAGTGTTCAAAAAAGATTAGAAAATAATTATAGATTTCTTAATGATTCTTTCAATCCGTTTAACATGATTGTGGAAATAGAAAAATTAATTAGTTATGAAAATAATGTTTATTAGTGATACACATGGTAGACACTTAGAAATTAATAGTCTATATGGTGAATTGCCTTATGTGGATATGATTATACATAGTGGGGATTGTACTCGTTATGGTGAATATGAAGAAACTGATTTATTTTTAAAATGGTATAGTCAGCAAAATGCAAAACATAAACTATTAATTGCAGGTAATCATGATTTTGTATTTCAAAACAAAGAAAGAACAAAACAGCTATTAGAATTAAATTCATCAATTACTTATTTAGAAGATGAATATATTAATATAGATAATATTGGTATATATGGTTCTCCATGGTCACCTATTTATGGTATGTGGGCATTTATGAAACATAGAAATAGTGAAATGGATGAAGTGTGGCAGAAAGTTCCAACGGATGGTAGTATAGATATATTAGTGACACATACACCTAGATATGGTAGACATGATGTGAGTGTAAGAGGAAACTATCATGTTGGATGTGAAATGTTATCAAATAGAATTAATGATATTAAACCAAAAGTACATGTATGTGGACATATACATGAATGTGGTGGTTTAATTGTTGAGGAAAGATATGCAACACCAATTAAAGGTATGATTAGTTTAAATGCATCTTTATTAAACATTCAATATTATTTATCTAATCCTATTTGGATATGGGAAACTGAAACAAATGAATGGAGTTCAATAAATAAAAAATAAATAAAAATAAATTATGAATAAATTATGGGTATTTGGATGTTCATTTTCAACTGGATTTAGAGGTAATGTAAAACCTTATGCAGATGAAATAACATGGGCAGGCTTGTTAGCAAATAAGTTAGGATTAGAATTAGTAAATCAGGGACACGCTGGGCAGTGTAATTGGGTGTCTATTTTACAATTTATAGACAGAAGAGATGAAATGCAACCTGGTGATGTAGTTGTATTTGAATTTACATTTTTTGATAGATATAACATTTATCCCACAAGAGCTCAGTTAGTAGATTTAGAACATTTTTTTATTTCACACAAATCATCAATAATAGAGATGAATATTGAATATAGAAACATTAATTTAAAATGGTTTGAAAAACAAGTTATTAATTTTTTAAAAAACAAAAATATTCAATTATACCTATGGTCTGCAGAAGGACAGTTACATACTGATTTTAAAAAATATCAACAACTACATGATTTCATTCCTGCACCTAATTCAACTGATGAAGATTTAAATTATTCGTTTTTTAATAAATGGCAAAATAATATGGATGAGCAACATGCCGCTGAAGATGATAGACATTTTAATGAATTAGGACATGAGAGAATGGCAAATCATTTATATAATTACATTATTAATAATAAACAAATACTTATATAATATGATATATTTAGAAGCATTTGATCCGTTTAAAACAAAACCAAATAATGTAGATTTGGTAGAACGTGGTGTGTATGGTGTAATGGTTTGGATCAAAGATGAGTGGGTCCCAACGGAAATAACGGAAGATGATTTTTATAAATATGAACATATAATTATGGATGAAAAAAATCCTGATTATGAAAAATTGCAGGCTAATTTATATGAAGTCAATGTATCTGGCGCATATAAAGGATGGCCTTTAGTTAGTTTATACAAAAACCTTTAATATATGTTGTACTTAAACGCATTTGACCACTTTAGAAGTAGTCCAAAAAACAAATTTTTAGTAAGCCAAAATAAATACGGAGTATTGGTATTGACAGATGGTGAATGGGTCCCAACGGAAATAACAGAAGATGATTTTGTTAGATATGTTCATGTAGAAAAATATGAAAGTGAGGAGGAACAGATAAGATTATTGGCAGAAGCAGAGGAATTGGGGTATTATACTGCACCATTTTGGCCACTTGTTAAACTAATTGAGTGGTAATCTTATATTTATATAAAAGAAAAATATGAGCGAAATAGTATATCCAAACCCTTTTACAAGTAATGAAATAAATGCAGAACTTGTTGCCAATGATAAAATTGGAATTTTATTAATTAATACTGATAATAGTATAACACCAATGACAATTGATGCATCCGATGATGAAATAATTGGCACTGAATATTTGTGTGTTAATGTAAGTGAAGAAACCCATAAGAAATGGGGTATGACACATCCAGCCTGGAGATTTGTTATAAAATCAATAGATGGTAGTTTATTTGCAAATAAGATGGATGGTAACAAATTAGATATTTAATAAATGGGGTTTAAATTACCCCATTTTTATTTTGAGTTTTAGAAAATAATGGTTATATTTGATATATGAATATTTTTAGAAAAATAAAACAATTTTTTATTCCTGAATATCATTTCTTTATGTTAAAAAATGGTGACGAAATGGAATTAAGAGTGTATCGTAATGGTATACGGGTTTCTCAACAAGATTTAATGAAAACAAAAAGAGGAAATAAAATCCTTACGGAGTATTTAAATGAACAAAAGAGAAATGAAAGCAAAAGGTCGCAAAGCAATCCAAAAGAAAACTATAAAAGAACAACAAAAAGCTAAGATATATAGAAAAAACACATAATGATAAAAGAGTTTTTAAGATATGGGGATAAGTTATGTATTGTTAAAAAAAGAATAAGTGCAGAACGAATAAATGATGTTTCAGCTGCAAAAGATTTTTTTGGTGCTGAACATTGTGTTAAAAACCCACAAAATCCATTTGAATATATCTTTTTACAAATAATACCAGATTTAGATTATGAGCAAACAACTTAGTCAAAAAGATTTATTACTACAAAATATATTGAAGTCAGATAAAAAGAAACATGTAAAGGTAGTAAATAATTCAATAGGTAAAACAAATACAAAAGGTAATATAGATGTTAAAGCTAAAAATAGAAAATCTCAATAATAAAAAAATTATTATTTGCTCAGGTTGCTCGTTTACAAATACATTTATAACAAACCCACCAATAACTCAAATACTTACTGACAAAAATAAATGGTATTGGACTGATTGGTTGCAGGAATTGTTGGGAGAGGAATACATCATAATTAATGTTGGTAATCAAACAAATGATAACGCATCTATCACCAATATTGTATTGCATACTATCAGTGATTTATTGAAGTTAGGAGTTAGTAAAGATAATATACAATTGGCAATTCAATGGACTAATCCATTTAGAATGAGCTTTTATGTAGAAACTGACAAACCAAAAACCGGAGTTCATACGGTAAAATTTATTGATACGGATAAAAATGGATTTTGGTATTTAACAGGTGGTTACAATGATACAAATGTATTAAACGATATTATCCCTACTGAATTTTTACAAACATACTTACCATTTTATAACAATAAAGTAAATTGTTATAATAGATTTTTTAAAGATGTATTATTATTGCAATCTTATTGTAAATTAAATAATATAAAATGGATTTCATTTTTTATGAATGATAGTTTTACACAAGATTATTATGAATTTGGAAATACATACCAAAATGTAGATAAAAAAGTTACGATTGGTGATGATTTATTAAAATATAAAAATCTATTCAATAATAAAAATAAAAAATGCGTGTGGGATGAAAATGAAAACATTTCTTATTTAAAAGAAATGATTGATTTTAATAATTTTTGGTTTTACGAATCGGACGATTTTAAATTTGGCGGAATATATGAGTGGACAATTAGAAACTACGATAGAAATGTATTAAGTAAATATAAAGAAGATGGATTAAACTATGCCATTTTTACTGAAACAATTGGTGATAGTGAATTATCATTTGAACAAGAAATAGAAAAGGTAAATCAAAACCAACATAGATTTGGACACACATCCTCTATAATGGCAAAATACTTTGTAGATAATATACTCAAAAAACTGATATAATATTTTGTCACTTTGATATTTTGTTGTATCTTTACTATATGAAAAGTAGACGAAACAAAAACAAAGATGATGGCTCAATGAGAAAGTTATTCTTACAGCAACTAATAAACACTATTAAAGATAGTGAGTTTATGGATGGTGTAATGGATGAACTTATTGTTTTATATTCGGAAAACACCGATGAACAAAATGAATTAGATTTTGATGAAACAATGTTACCGGATATGTTAGATGTATGTGTTCAAAAAGAATGGTACGAAATAGCAGCTAGATTACATAAACAAATTACTAAATTACAAACAAATGTTGAAGCAGGATAGTAAGGGTTATTATATTGTTGAGTCTGCATTAGATTTGAAACAATGGCATAGAATGACTGACCTAACAATGAGAGAGAAAATTCAGTTAAAAGCAGAATTAAACCCAACACCAATAAAGAAAGCTAAAACAAAAAAGAAACTTATAAAAAAAATAGAGAGACCAGAAGAAACCGCTTTTGATAAATGGTTTAAATAATATGTTATGGAAAAACAATACGCAAAACAAATTATAGAATGGGCAGAGGAAGCAAAACAAATTCTTACTATTCGTAAAGAAATCATAATAGATGAAAATACAACAAATGAACAATTAGGTTCAATAGTTCGTTTAATGTATAAAGCAAAAGTAGAAACACAAAACGAATCAATTGAACGATGTAAACAATTTATATGATATGATTGAAATTATATATTGTAATGGTTGTTCACATAGTGCAGGCGGTGGATTAGAAGTCAGTAAAGATTTAGAAGATGGTACTAATGTAAGAGATTACTATTATAGTAAATACAAAGTATGGTGGCATGATCAAATAGAAACTACATATGCAAATAGATTAGCCGAAATGATTGGATGTGATGTTGAAAATGAGGCAGCAAGTGGAGGCGGGACAGGTAGAGTTATTAGAATGGCATATGATTTTGTAAAAAGAAATTGGCATAGAAAAGATAAATTATTATTACTATTTGAATTGCCTACATTTTTTCAAAGAATAGATTTGTATTCAACTAAATTGCAAGATTGGGTTATAGTTAATCAATCATTTAATGATAAAGGTATTAGAACAAATTTAGCAGCAGTAAGAAAATATTATGTGCCTGAATATTTGAATGATGAATTGTTAATTGGCAAAAATGTTATTGATACATACCTAAATAGTTTTGTTGATATTGATATTGAGACACAAAAAATGAATCGTGAAATAGACACATTTTTAACATTCTTAAAACATAATGAAATAAAATTCATATATTTTGAGGGAAATCCAATAGAATTAACAAGTGATTATGTTTTACCAAATAGATTTCATTTAGAATATAATAACAAAATTTATACAGACTTTCATAATTGGATAATGGCAAATGGATATACAATTGCATCGGAGTGTGACAACAAAACATATGATTTACATCCTGGATATTTTGGGCACATTAAGTTTGCAGAAACATTATATGATTACATAAAAGATATAATATAATTTGTTAAATTCAAGATAATTTCGTATATTGTATAATGAATTGGACTTGTAAATATTGTGGTAAAGACACAAGTGGTGTAGATATGGACTATTTAGTAGGTGTAGATCATTTAAGTTGTATATTAACATCAATTGATGAAGCTAAAAAACCAAAAGTTATGAAAATTAAAGGTTGGGAAAAAATAAGTGGATATACATACAAAGGTTACTGCATGGTAAATCCAATACATAATGCAGGTGAAACAAAATATATGGCGGATATATTAGATTTAAATGAATCACATAAACCAAAATGGGGTGAAATAAATCTATTAACGCCTGCACACAAATGGATGTTGCCGAATGAAGATAAATTTCAAATAATATTATGGGATGATACTGGAATAAGTGTTAGTAATACATTAACTAAAAAGGAAATGGAATTAGTATCAAATTTCAGAAATGTATTTGAAAATTTGGTAGATGAAATATTATCAAAACGATTAACATCGGCACCAACTTATAGTAGTCATTCAACACATAAGGGTAACACTTTAACAATTAATCCAAACTATTATGCAACTAATACAATTGGTGGTATAATTGGTAAAGTAAATAGTAGTGGAACATTCTCTATATACGATGCATCAACCGGAACATCAATAGATTTATTAGATACAATAAAAGAGTTACAAAAACAAATTGAAGATTTAAAAAACACACCTTCAAATCCTTTTTAATATGAAATTTAAATACAAAATTAATTTAGAAATAGATGTAGACTTCGATGCACCTTTATTGGGTACTGATACAACAAAAGGTAAACGTGGTAGAACTGATATAATTGCAAAAGCGGCATTAGCAGAAATGATTAAACTAAAAACTACATCATATGTTGGGTTGGATAAAACAATTGATGAAGATAATTTAACGGGCACAATCAAAGGTAGTATTATGTTGCGTTCACATAAAATGTTAGAGGAAGATAAAAAGAATAAACCTGATCCTGATTTTATGTATAAATGGATTAGAAGTAAAAGTGGAAAATAAAAAATAAATTATGATAGTATTATTAATTATGGCATTCCTTATTGGATTTTTAGTGGGTGCAAAGCAAGAACAAAAGAGAATATTACAACCAAAAGGATATACGCCTGAACCAGAAGTTGTAGAAAAATTACAAACATTAGCGGGAATTAAAGAACATGATAGTGACAAAGGTGCAGAAATATTAATGAATGCACCTGGAAGTGAAAAGTTTGTAGAGTTACTAAAACAAAATAGAGCAGAGATTGAAGCGAATGAAGCAGCGGCAATTCAATTAACAGGTGAAATCGATTCTCATTATTATTATAAAACCACAAAGGATAAAAAGAAATAGTTGTGTTGACTATTAAAAACATATCAAAGTTAGAAGGGTACGAATCACATCCATATAAAATAGAATACATTAACACATTGGGTGAAATGTATATTTTTACAATTGACATCGCAGATAAAAATTATGTAATAAACGCTTTGTTAAGTAGAATACCACAAGAAGTTGATGGGAATATATTATATAGTTTACGTGTGAATGGTGAGGAACATTTAATACCCAAAAGTTTATTACTATCAGCAAAATCATTAGGTAAACATATTATAAATTTACTTAATATGAGTGACTTTAACCCACCTTTTTAATATACATAACTGATTGAAACTCAATAGATTAGCTCTAAAATACCACTTTTTTTGGTAATTTGGGGCTTTTTTCGTATCTTTGAGTATATGATAACAATACAAAATAGTGAGGCAATTATCCGACGAGACCTTATTGATGGTTGGTATGTATTGGGTATTAAAAAAGGTTACAACAAATATTACATCAATTTAACAAAGGCGGGTGATATGTTATTTAAGGGATGTGAATTAAGTAGGGAAATGAATGCATCGGGACTATACATACTGAAATGTGGTAATTATGAATGTTACTTAACCAAACCACAATTAGGTGATATGAATTATATTTTAAAGTGTTTAGAAACTTTTATACATGTTATATGATAACGATAAAAAATTACAGCGAAATATGTGGAATGGATATAGGTAACAATGGATGTAAAATTGTAGCAGTGGATGAGTTACCAACACAATATACCATAATTTGTTATGATAATAAAAATCCAAGATTTACAATATGTTTAGAACGATTGGGTATAAATGGTGATTATGAATTATGGATGAGGAGACCATTATGGCCATCCCGTAAAGTTAATTCTAAAAGAATGATGATACCAAAAAAGGATATTCAAAATAAATGGATATTGTTAGAACATTTAGACGAATTATTACTTAGATAATGTATGATAAGCAGACGATAGGATATGTAGTATGTATAATGATTGCATACATTTGGTATTTGTACGATACACATAAAGGTAAAAGAAAATAATATGGAACATCCGTTTGTATTAGTATTAATCATAGCAGGTATATTGAATGTAGTTAATATATGGTATATGATAAAAAGTAGACAGAAACACAATCAATGTGTAAACAAAAGAAAATGTAAAAACAAAACAATATGATAAAAGTATTAAAATCAATCGGACGAGCGGCATTAATGGTATTAGCTGGAATAACATTTGGAGTTTTACTAATAGCCATAACGCGTAATTTAGATAAAGAATGGGCAATTATTTCATTAGTTAGTATTTTAATTGGAATAGTAGCATTTATAGATTATAAAATAAACAATTAATATGAAAAACCTAATAATAATAGCACATCCCGATAAAAGAAGTTTCTGCTACAATGGTATCTATAAAACTATCAAAGAGACATTGAAACTTAACAAAGAGGAAATTTACACAATTGACCTTTATAAAGAAAATATAACTTTTGAATTTCAAAAAGATAAAATTAGAGAATATAAAGAGTTGATAACTTGGGCAGATAGAATTTATTTTATATCGCCTGTATGGTGGTTTAGAACTACACCTGCATTAGAATCATTTTTTGATCAGATATTCACTCCAGGTTTTGCATATAAGTTCAAACCAATAACAAAAGTTTATGGAATACCAAAACCTTTGTTGAGTGATAAAAAAGTTAGAACTTATCTAACACATGGTGCACCTGCATTACCGGTATTAACTATGTATCTTAATTCAGTTAAGTTAAGATTGGTGATGGGTGTATATTCATTTGTGTTTGGATGGTTCAAAACAAAGACAAGACAATTTTGGAGTGTACCTTTTGTTTCACAAAATCAACGATTGGTTTATTTAGAGAAAGTAAAAGAGGATATAAGAAAGGATTTAAAAAAATAATATTAATATGACAACAGGTTATTTAATAATGATAATATATCCAATAGGATTTTTATTCACACTAACATTTTTCAAATACTTTGGAGTGAAGATTGGATTTGATTATGATAAATATGCAAGTGAGGGTGGATGGTATGATGACTGGGAAAGTAACGAACAAGCATTTACTGCATTCTCTATATGTTGGCCAGTTACAATGACTATGTTATTAATAATCGGTATTTTCAAAATGATATTCAAATTTGGTAAATGGTACTATAAAAAATAAAATATAAAACAATGACAATCAAATTCAGTTTATTAAGCAAATTCAAATCAATTATTGGATTCACAATAGAACAAAATGGGAAAATTATTAGAACTGATGAAACACCTTCATTTCAAAGGACAGTTGATATATCATTGGGTCTTTTATTTGGATATGTAACAATTGAATTTCCTTTAGGTAAAGCACATTCTATAATGGATATGGTTAAAGAATTTGGCACGGAAGTATTTGATAAGGAAACCGATAAAAACGAATGGAGTTAATATGCTAACAATTAAAAATCCACAAAGCTTAATAGGTGAGGAATATAGTGATTGGTTAAAAGTAATTGGAGTGAAAGAACATAATAATTGTTATGAGTTCACATTAGCTAACAAAGAAATGAGCCAAATAGAAACTATATTACTACATAGAATACGAACTGAAAACGGAATGTATGTTATGGAATATAATAGTAAAACCCTTTGGTTAAACAAAGATGAGTTTGACACAACCGAAAAAATTATTCTTTGTATGCAAACAATATAGTACACTTTTTGGCGGGGCGGGGGTTGGGGGAAAAAGTGTCGTTACGCCAAATTTTTTTGATAGCATAAATTATATATACAATGTTAGTAATAGAAAATATACATAAAATACGACATAATACAATCCAAATAAGTGGCGAGACGTGGACCATAGATAATGTTAAGCCGGTAGATTTATTAGATGGTAATTACTATCAATTTGATATACATTCATTTTTTAGTGATAGGCGGGTGCATATATTTTTGAATAGAGAAACGAAAGGTGAAAAACAAAAAGAGCAAACCTATTATCATTTTCAAAGTAGAGGTGAATATTATGAAATGATAAATAATTGGAATGAGGATAAGGTTACAATCAATAGAGATTTGTTAATCAAAGATGGGCTGTTAATGTTTATGCAAAAAATGTTAGAAACTATAAAATAGAATACAATGTATAGTAGAAGATTGGTTATAAAGAATAAAGAGGCATTGGTATATAAGTTAGTAAGTTCAGCGAGTTTACAAGATTATCACTACATACATAATATAGCGGAAAGTGAGGACTATTATTTATTTCAAATAGTGCATAGTAATATAGGTAAATCATACCAAATAAGACTGAGTAGAAAATCAGTAGAGGGTATGTATGTAATGTATGATATGAATAAATCAATGAATGCTGATTTATTAACAAAGGATAAGTTAGAAGATAAGGATAGTGTATTAAGAGCAATATCAATGATAATAAAAATGGATATGTAAAATCGGTGGCGGGGCTGGGGGAAATCGGTGTCGTTACCTAAATTTTTTTGATAGTAGAAAATTAGCATATATGAAACTAACAATACACAATATAACAAACATAGTAAATGCAAAGATTGTCACTACACACGCTCAATGGCAAATAGAAAATGTATTTATGAATGAGGACTATTACACAATAAAGGTAAGATTTGATTTTGGTAAAACAATGGGTAAGAGGCATCCTAAAGAAGTCCATTTCCAATTATATAGGGATAAGGATAGTGAGGGGTATTGGGTATTAGATAGTACGGAGCAGGATATACTTAGGTGGGGGTTACATAAAGGTAATTTGGATAGTATGGATAATTTCTTATTTGTATTAAAGCGACAATTAGAAACATTATGATAGTAGGGGCCCTAATAGGAATAATGGCGGTATGTATTGTAATGGGAATAAGGATAATACAAAACATAATAAGGCATAATAAGAGGATGAAGGAATTAGAGCGGGAGTTGGATAAAAAATTAGAGGCGGGAAAATTAAGGCTACAAAGGTATGAAAGGGAAGTCTATAATAAAGGTATAAACAATTTAATAAAACAAAATAAATGTATAAATTATGAGGAAGATTAATAAAAGGGAAATAATAGAGGCGGTGACCTTTATACTAATGACGGTGGGAATTATAACAATGATACTAACACTACATCAGTTAAACGAAGTACATACGCAAATAAAAGAATTAAGAATAACTAAGTAATAACAAAGTATATGAGTACAATAATAATCATAATAATAGTTCTAGTCTATATAATAAACAAAAGGTATAAAGAACATAATGAGAGAATAAACGAATTAGAGAATAGATTAGATGAATACTATAAAGAAAGGGAACAAAGGATTAATAAAACCAAATAGTATATGATAAGTTATAGTGAAGATTACGATTCTACAATCCACGTTCGTATTTATGGTGAAACTATTATGGAGTTACCTAAAATATACGAAACGGATGAAAATAAAAATTCGTACAATGAAGTCGTAAATCAATGCCGGTTTATAAATGGAATGAATAAAAAGAAAAAAGATTATGTACCTATTGAGAATGTAGAGCTGTGGCAGTGTATACGATATAGGGATAGTGGGATGTATGAGGAAATACATTTAACTACAATAAAAGTAAATAATAAAAAAACTTATGTATGAGGATAACAAAAGAACTAAAAGATCATAAAAGATATAAAAGATTAAAACTAACTAAAGGAATAAGAAAGTACCTAACTAAAGGGGAAAGGTTAGCTGAAGTTAGTTGGTCCATAATGATGTCAATGGTTTAAATAAAATAAAATAGTATATGATAACAATACATAATAGAGATAATATAATCAATGAGTGTATAAAGGGAATACATACAACGACAAAAAAATATCTAAATTACGATATACATACTATAATAGAAGATTGGGATGTATATAGAATAAAACTAAGAGACCCATTTTTAGGAATAGATAAGGTACTAACACTACATAGAAAACCTACAACGATATATAGAGGAAGTACGGATGAATACTATATGTTAGAGGATATCGAAACGGATAAGCAAATGTATATCACAAAAAAGAACATAAGGAATATGTCACACTTCGTCCATACGGAATTAAGGTTCTTTATAGAAAATATATAAATAGTATGAATAACAATAACGAAAGTAATCAAAGAGTATTTAAGGAATTAGCATTGATAGCATTGATTAGTTATATAATAGTAACAATGTGGAATCAAAGTATTGAAATAAGAAATCTAAAACAAAGTATAAATAATCTAAGATACGATTTGATAATATCTAAGCAATAACGATAGTGTATTAGATAATTTTTAACACTTATTGATAAAGCATTAGAAAGTATCAAATTAAATTAAAAATATATCAAAATAT
>JACCDP010509718.1_pt1 | contig 15255 bp, 13 predicted proteins | sample 7445841 | NCBI WGS metagenome assembly JACCDP01 (sample SAMN15323441, study PRJNA562643) | freshwater metagenome | isolation source: river surface water | place: USA:Blue River Watershed | collected 2017-08-17 | reverse complement strand
GTTTTCGCCCCCGTCGTTGTTCCGGTTGCTGGTTAACTTGGATTGGGTTTTGGCTTAAAAATGATTTAATTTGGCCCCCAGTTTCAATCAACCCAGCAATCTTCATTAATTGCCCCAATTGGATATAAGGGGTGTGAATGACAATTTCCGATTGGGTCGATTCTTTTTCCATGTTTAAACCTCTATAATTTTACCATAAAAAAGAAAATTAGGGAATATTATATATTCCCTAAAGGCCTCTTAAAATGCGTTTAAATAGTTAATACGTGCGCACTGGCGTTGCTAACTGGATGAGGGAGTCATCTTTATCGTTTTTCAATACAAATGGTCTCATATCGCCAATAAAACCAATTTTAATGTCTTCTGCTCCAAAGGCGCGAATCGCTTCCATTAAATAAAAGGCATTAAAACTAACTTCAAAACGATCACCATTAAAGGAAAACTTTGTTAGGGGTTCGCTCGCAGATCCAATTTGTGCAGATTTACTAGAAACTTCAACGGCCGTTTCGCTCATGGTTAATTTCACCACGTTTTCTCGTTCAACGGATAATAAAGCCACGCGTTCCATAACCGCCAATAATTCTTTAGCGTTCGCCACTAAATAATAGTTCGAAGTTTTAGGAATGATGTTCGTGGTGTTAGGATACTCTCCACCAATTAATCGAGAGATGACGAGGGTGTTACCAAATTCAAAGGTTGCTCTTTTTTCCGTGAAAGAAAGGTTAATCGTAGGTTCGTGTTCCATCATCGACGTGACTTCAATTAAGGTTCTCGCTGGTACATTACTGATAAATTTAACCGGTTTATTGATGCTGATTTGTTTTCTGGATAACCGAGCAGAATCAGTGGCAGTTGCAACCAATTTGCCATCCGATGCTTCTAAATTAACCGCAGTCATAATCGGTCTTTGTTCTTTTGTTGAAGCAGCAAAGGCTGTTTGTTCAACCACTTTTTTTAATACTTTGGTTTCTAGTTCCAGGGAGACGCCGGCTGTATCCAAATCTAATTCAGGATATTCTTCAACTTTAATGGAATTGAGTTTATAAGTTGATCGACCATCACTGACATTGACAATTGTGTCGTCAAATAATTCCACGGTTAATTGGGATCCTTCAACTTTTCGGGCAATTTCTCCAAACAGTTTAGCATTGACCAATGTTCCACCATTTTTCGTATCTGTTAATAAAGTTTTTCCTTTGTTTGCATAAGGGACTCTAGTAATAATCGATAATTCGTTATTAGAACTGACAATCGTTAAGCCTTTTTCATCCACCACGAGTTTAAAATTACTGAGCACGGGTATTGGTGTCTTCAATGCGATAGCCTTACTGGAAATGTTAATTGCCTTTAATAATTCTTCTCGCAGTACTTTAAATCTCATATTTATTTATCTCCTTAAAGATTAATAATGATAATAAGGCGTGTGAATGTTGTGGATAAGTCAATCACCATATTCTTTTGTGTTATATTTTACCACACTTCATCCAAACTTTTCTTCCAAATATATTCGTTCATTACGCTTTTTTTAATCGTTTTTGTAATTGATCGATTGCGGTGGCAATTGCCTCATCAACTTTCAACGATTTTTCCACTTTTTTCACAGCGTTCATCACCGTCGAGTGATCTTTACCACCAAAGAGAGCACCAATCTTTAAAAACGGCACATCTAATAGTTGGCGAATGAGATACATGGCAATATGTCTAGCCATTGCAATCTGATTCGTCCGTATTTTACCCGTTAGTTGCTGATTGGTTAAATTGTAATAATCTGCCACCGTATTGATGATTCTGTTTTCAGTTAAAGATGATGGATTCGATGATCCAATGAGTGGTTGCACAGATTCAATGGCAATATCCATGGTAATGTGTTTGGTTTGTTTGATGTTGATGACATAAAACACCAAGCGATTTAACGCCCCTTCTAATTCACGAACATTATTTGAAAAGCGTTCGGCGAAAAAATGAAAAACTTCTTCATCAAAGTAGGTAATATCAAGGCCGTTAGCCTCAATCTTCTTTTTAAGAATGGCAACGCGAGTTGGCAAATCCGGAACCGTAATATTCATGGTAAGACCGGAACCAAATCTTGTGACTAATCGCGCTTCTACACCGCGTATTTCACTAGGATGACGATCGCTGGTTAAGATAATTTGTTTTCCAGAATTAATTAAGTGATTAAAAATATGGAAGAACATCTCTTCCGTTTTTACCTTTTCCGCCAAAAATTGGACATCATCAACCATTAACACATCAATAGATTTAAAAAAGTCCTTCATATTATCGGAATCTTTTTCACCACTCACATACTTAATGAATTCATCCACAAAATCGTCAGTGGTGATGTATAAAACCTTTAATGAGGGGGCATTTTCTCTAATGTAATTGCCCATCGCATGAAGCAAGTGTGTCTTTCCTAAACCTGACTGTGCATAAATAAAGAGTGGATTATAGTTGAATAACTTTCCAGGACTAGAAGCGATTAAAACTGCCGCTTGATGCGCTTCACGATTGGAAGTGCCGACCACAAAATTATCAAAGGTGTATTTGCGATTGACAAAAGAGCTAGCAAAAAAAGAAGGCTTCTTTTCTGTTTTTTTAGCATTCTTTTCTAAATCACCCTTTTGTAGAAAGGAGAGTTTAAAGTTTGTTTGAGTGACTTCGGTCACGGTCATATTTAAAACATCTAAATATTTAGTGGAAAGTAAATTGGCGGCCAATCCAGAATTAACCACAATCTTAATTTCGTTATTTTCGAGGGATTGAATGTAAGTGTCTCCAAAAAAAGAATCAAAAATATGACGGTCGTTAATGCGGTTTTGCAATTTATCGAGGACACGATCCCAAATTTGCGCTATTTCAGATAAGGTTGGGTTTACCATATGTTCAACATTATAGTAAATGAATGTGTAAAAAAACACCGAAAAAATTGTAAAAAATCTTTTATCCACAATTGGTTGAGTCAAAATCTCGATTTAGTCTTACTTTCCACCCAATCCACATCTTAATAGTGTGGATAACTTTGTGGATAAACTTCTGCACAAAGAATTAAGTGGAAAACACCTTAATGAATGATTAAGTAGTAAACATTTTAATTTTATTTTGCTTTTTTAAAAAATGTAAGTTTTATTAAAGTGGTTTTGTTTTGACAATTTCACTAGATAATGACTATAATTTTATGCGCATACAAAATGTATGACCTGGAGGTTTTCGGATGAAACGCACATATCAACCAAGTAAGAGACGTCGCCAATCCATACATGGATTTCGTCAAAGAATGGCTACCAAGGGGGGCCGTAAGGTTTTGAAATTACGTCGTCAACAAGGTAGAAAGAAACTTTCTGCTTAATAAAGGTTAGCTTTTGTGAAACGAAGTCACCGTTTACTCAAAGACGCTGACTTTCAAACGGTTCTCAACCATAAAAAGTTTCTTAAGTCACAAGAATTTACTTTGTACGGTTGCAAACAATCAATAGGGCACACGAGGGTGGGTCTCTCTGTAGGGAAAAAAGTTGGAAACGCAGTTGTCAGAAACAAAATACGTCGCCAAATTAGAATGATGTTATCTACCAACCTTGATCTCCGCGATTCTATTGATTACATTGTGATGGTTCGTAATACATACCTTTCACAAACATTTCAAAACAATCAAACCAACTTGCTTAATCTATTTGAAAACCTTCGGAGGAAGTTAATCGGATGAAACTTACTAAATCACAAAAACTCATGGCGTTGTTTGGAGGATTGTTTATATTATCCTCATGCACCGCAAGTTTTTGTTCACCTCAAGACATCAGTCGCGTGATGTACGCTTATGAAAGTGGCAACACCAGTGAAGATCCAAATCTTTTCATTGCTAACCCCGGTTTACAAGGCATCATCGATGAGGCTGAATCGAATGGATTTGATACACCTTCCGACGCATTTTGGTTAGCCTTAGATACCAAAGTTCTTGAAGCTGCAACTGCAGCCGCTAATGCGAACAACGAAACAAATTTAGATGAACAAACCATCCTCACGAACTATGGTTATGTTAAATTTTTAGGAACCAACTCGATCTTATGGGGTAATTTTAATCGCTGGGTTAACGAAATCAAACTCGACCTACCACTCAGTGAAACACCCAACCTTGATTTCACCAATTTATATAAAACCACGATTGATCAATTTGCTTCTCAATATCGGTCTTGTATTACCACAACTACCGGGAACTATGGACCTAATGGTGAATACTTATTTGAAGGCAAAACCTGGGCAGAAGCCTTTAATCGGGGTTTAATTGAGGGTTTGTTTGTTTATCCCGTTGCTTTCTTGGTGGAGTTTTTCAATAATCTTTTTGTCTCCGACATATCTGGTTTAAGTCAAGTGCTAGCAATTCTTTTCACCACCGTGATTGTTAGAGGGTTAATGATTGCTGTGACTTTTAAATCAACTCTAGCCTCTCAAAAAATGAGTTTGCTCCAGCCAGAAATTGCTAAATTACAAAATAAATATCCCAACGCTAATACGAATCAATATGAAAAACAAAGAATGGCGCAAGAGCAATGGGCAATTTATCAAAAACATGGTGTAAACCCATTTAACCAAATCTTGATTGCCTTTGTTCAATTTCCTGTTTTTATCGCAGTTTGGGGTGCAATGACAGGGTCTGCAGTCCTTGCTACAGGAAGTTTTCTTGGTTTAAATCTTTCTTCACCCTTAGGTGGAGTCATCACATCGACTTGGTTCCAAGGACCTTGGTGGACTGCCACTGTTATTTTTGTCCTGATGACACTGGCACAATTCATTGCGATGAAATTACCAATGTGGTTCCAAAAATCAGCGCAAAAGAAAGTCGCACATACGGTTAAAAGTAGCGCCGCTCAACAATCCCAATCTCAAGCGAATATGGTTAGTAATGTGATGTTTATTATGATCATTGTGATGGGTTTCTCTTTACCAAGCGCCATGGGAATTTATTGGTTTATTGGTGCGATTATTTCCTTGGCACAAACGCTATTAACCCGTCAACTTATCGGAGGTAAAAGATGAAAACTTACACCACCAAAACCCTAGAAGATGCATTGGCTCAAGCAGAAAAAGAACTCAATATTCCCGCTAACGATTTATCTTATAAAATTGTTGAAGAAAAAGCGGGTTTATTTTCTCGAAAGTTGGTAGTTGAAGTTTACGAAGTATCTGACGCTATCGCTTTTGCAGAAGCCTATCTTGTTAAAGCTATCTCGCAATTCGGCATTGAAGTCAAAACCAAAACCGAACTCAAAGATGACATCATCAACATTACATTAGACACCTCTAGAAATCCCATTTTGATTGGTAAAAACGGTATTACGTTACAAGCATTAAATGAGCTTGTACGACTAGCAACCTCAAGTAAATTTAAAAAAAGATTCCGAATTTTACTCGACATCAATGATTATAAAGAAGCAAAATATGACAAGGTTGTATCGATTGCAAAACGCTTGGCAAAAGATGTTGTCAGGACCAAACAAGATATCACCTTGGATCCAATGCCTGCGGATGAAAGACGAATGGTGCATAATGCACTTACCGGCATGCCTAATATTAAAACAGAAAGTGTGGGCGAAGGAGCCCATCGTGCCATTTGCATACGCTATATCGCATAAACACAGCCCGAAAGGGCTTTTTTAATCCATGAACCTATTTACGGATACCATTGTTGCCCTCGCTACGCCACCAACCAAAAGTGCCTTGGCAATTATTCGCCTTTCTGGACCACAAGCATTTTCAATTTTTTCAAGCATCTTTTCCAAGGATTTAAACCTAGAAAAAGAAAGAGGCGTCCACTTAGGCACGATTACCAATGAAGGCGAAATGATTGATCAGGCGATTGTGATTCAATATATTGAACCGAAAAGTTTTACGGGTGAAAATTTATTGGAAATCATTATTCATGGTTCACCACTCATCGCGCAACAACTCATTGAGGTTTTGATTACTAAAGGTGCTAGGAGCGCTAATCCCGGAGAATTTTCATCTCGAGCCTATCTTAATCAAAAAATGGATTTAGTCCAAGCAGAAGCCATTCACGATGTGATTCAAGCAACCACCATCGAAGCCAAACGCTTATCACTGTTGTCTTTAACGGGTAAAACAAGTGAAAAACTAAATCCAATTAGAGAAAGAATCGCTGACATCTTGTCATTAATTGAAGTCAACATTGATTATCCGGAATACCAAGACATTGAACAGGCAAGTAAAGAAAAAATCATCATCGACTGTACAGAAATCGTTAAACAACTCAACACCCTTATTGTGGAAGGGGAAAAAGGTAGGCTTATTAAAGAGGGTATAAAAGTTGCGATTATTGGTAAACCTAATGTTGGAAAATCTTCACTCCTTAACGCGCTGATAAATGAAGAAAAAGCAATCGTTACTGACATTGCTGGGACTACAAGAGATGTGGTCGAAGCTGAATTAAATCTTCAAGGGGTGGTGTTAAAAATATTGGATACTGCTGGGATTCGGCAAACCGAAAACGTCATTGAAGCAATCGGTATTCGTAAATCGATTGAAACCGTTCAACAAGCCGACCTCGTCATTTATGTATTAGATGCAACCAAACCAACTAAATTCGAAAATGAGGAATTAAACATCATCCTAGAAAACAAACCTGTGATTGAAGTGTTTAACAAAAGTGACTTAGTTGAGAAACGCAATCAAGGAAGACTTTACATTGCCGCTAAAACAAAAGAGATTCAACCGCTTTTGAATGCCATGATTCAACGTTTAGGCATCCAAGAAGCAAATTACTACACGCCAAGTTTCAACAACACCAGACAACTCGCATCCTTAAAGCAAATTCGTGAACATTTACAAAAAGCGATTGAAGACGCAGCACAAAACTTAACCACAGATTTGCTCTCTTCATCCCTTCAATTGGCGTATCAAGAAATCATACGTTTGTTGGGTTTAGAAGGAAAAATGAATTTAGAAGGTGAAATCTTTTCACGGTTTTGTGTGGGAAAATAATGAAATTAATTGACACACACTGTCATTTGAATGCCGATCCTTTTTTTGATTCTTGGGCCTCGATAATAGCTCAAGCAAATCAGGCCGGTGTTTCGAATATGTTTGTGGTGGGGTGGGATGAAAACTCCTCTAAAAGAGCCATTGATATATCAATACAAAACCCAAATATCAACGCAATCATTGGTCTACACCCAGTTGATATCAAAGAAGAATCTTTGCTTAGCTGGATCCCAAATCAATACCACAACGCAAAAAAATCCATCATTGCAATTGGTGAAATTGGCCTAGATTATCATTGGAAAAAAGAATTTAAAGACCAACAATTACAAATCCAATTTCTCATTAAGCAAATTGATATTGCCAACCACCTTAATCTACCTGTTGTTATTCATTGTCGTGATGCTTATGAAGCAATCCTACCTATTTTAAAAACTTACCGGGTTAAACAAGGTGGGGTAATGCATTGTTATGCTGGACCCTCTGACCTTGTACCAGCATTTATCGATTTAGGTTTTTTTCTATCTTTTGGTGGTCCGATTACATTTAAAAACGCCACAGAAGCTAGGGTTGCATTAAAAACCACCCCACTCGAACGCATACTTATTGAAACGGATAGTCCCTACCTAAGCCCCCATCCATTAAGGGGGAAACAAAACACACCAGCTAACCTCCCTATTATTTTTAATCAAGTTTGTGAAACGTTGGAAGTAGAAAAAGAAACACTTGAAAAAACACTTTACCACAACACACTTAAAGCGTTTCACGTGAAAACATTATGAAGTTAAAATTGGATGCGCTTATTGTGGTAGAGGGGACAACGGATGTCCAAAAGTTAATGCCAATGGTCGAAGCAGAATTTGTGGTCACCAATGGTTCTGCTGTCTCCAATGAAACCATTCAATTCATTCAACAGGCCAAACTTAGGGGGAAGGAAGTAATTGTCCTAACCGATCCCGATTTTCCCGGAGAGCAAATCCGCCGTAAACTTGATCAATCCATCCCTGGTTTAACCCATATTTTCCTTGATCAAAAACATGCAATCGCTAGACATAAGGTTGGAGTTGCGCAAGCAGAATCCGATTATCTTTTGCAATCTTTAAGACACAAAGTCAGCGCAAAACCAACACAAAAACAATCTATAACGATGGAGGATTTGCATAATTTAGGTTTGGTTGGAAGGGATTTCTCCTTTGCATTAAGGAGTAAAGTTTTAAACCATTTCCATCTAGGTTTTGCTAATGTAAAAACCATGTTAAAGCGTTTAAATTTTCTTGGTATTAAAGCGGATGAGGTAAAATCAATCTTATGAAACGCTATCAACCGATTGAACAATTATTGAATGAACTCCACGTGTCACCACTCAAAAGATATGGCCAAAATTTTTTGATTGATGATCAGGTTATATCGACAATTGTTCAGAGTGCGAAAATTGAAAAAAACGATCGTATTTTAGAAATTGGACCTGGATTGGGTGCGATTACCCAAGCCCTTCCATTTTCAATCATTCAATACACCTCATATGAAATCGACCAAACCTTTCATCGATATTTAGAAAAACAATTCCCGCAAGCAACCCATCACCGCCAAAACTTCCTAAAAGCCAGTTCGGAACCGATTGATATTATTTTAGGTAATCTTCCCTATTACATGACAACTGAGATTATTGAAAAAATATATAAAGATTTTTCAAATCTTAAACGTGCCGTCATTATGGTGCAAAAAGAAGTTCTCCCAAGATTAATTGCAAAACCCGGTGATGAAGCATATGGGCCTCTTGCAATCTTTTTAGCAACACTTGGAACCATTGAAACAATTATTGAGGTGAATCCACAATCATTTTATCCAGAACCCCATGTCCAATCGGTCATCTTTAAAATTGAAGGATTAGACGGTGGCCCATTGGTCCAAACCAAAGCATTCTTTTACTTCATCAAAAAATTATTTCTTCATCGTCGTAAAACCATTCTCAATAATTTGGAAAGTTTGACGAAGGATAGGACCAAGGCTAACCGTATGTTAAATCAAGTTGGGATTGCGGCTAACGCAAGACCAGAAACCATCTCTGTTCAACAATACTTAGCTTTATTTGGTTTAGAACCGCTATAAAACAATTTATAATTAAAAAGGGAGAAACTTATCATATGGAATTATTTGGTATTATCATGGCCGCCGGAAAAGGCACCAGAATGAAATCTTTGGATGCTACCAAAAGCAAGGTTGCTTTTGATTTATTAGGTGTACCTCTTGTTGGTCACGTGATCAATGCTTTAAAGCCGCTAAACTTACAAAGAACCATCACCATTGTTGGTCACGGTGGAGACACAACCATGAAAGTTGTTGAAGGTCGTTCGGAAGTGGTTTGGCAAAGAGAACAAAAAGGTACAGGACACGCGGTGATGCAGGTAGCGCCACTTCTTGAAGGTAAACCAGGGACAACATTAATTGTGTCTGGTGATACACCACTCATCACAAGTAAGAGTTTGGAACAGTTGCTCAAAACTCACATCGATGGTGGATTTGACTTAACCATTCTCACTTCCATCGTTCCCAATCCCTACGGATATGGAAGGATGATTCGCAACCCAAAAGGTCAAGTAACAGCGATTGTTGAAGAAATTAACGCTTCCGATCAAGAAAAGAAAATTCAAGAAATTAACACCGGTTTTTATGTTTTTAACAATCAATTATTATTTAAATATTTAAAAGAATTACCACCCAATCCTAAAAACGGTGAATATAACATCACCTTCTTAATCAAGATGTTTATGGACAAAGGTTTTAAAATTGGTGCATCTACCGTCGATACTTTTGAAGAAACCCTCGGCATAAATGATCGTGCCCAACTCGCGGAAGCTAGATCGATTATGCAACGTCGTATCAATCACCAACACATGGTAAATGGTGTGACCATTGAAAATCCAGACAATACATTTATCTCTCCACAAGTTAGCATTGGTCAAGACACCGTTATTCAAACAGGGGTATATTTAATTGGTCAAGTTAAGATTGGCCAAGGTAATGTCATTGGCGCCAACACCACCATTGAAAACACGATCATTGGGAACCAAAATCATATTGAATCTTCTAAAATTACAGACGCCACCATCGGTAATCAAAATCATATTGGCCCTTTTGCCCACATTCGCGGTCATGCCGTTATTACCAATGAAACTAGAATTGGAAACTTTGTTGAAATTAAAGCAGCCAAACTCAACCAAGGTGTTAAAGCGGCTCATTTAAGTTACCTTGGTGATTGTGAAGTTGGCGAACGCACGAATATTGGAGCAGGAACGATTGTTGCCAATTATGACGGCAACAAAAAACACCACACCAGTATTGGAAAAGATGTATTTATTGGTTCCGGAAGCACCCTTATCAGTCCGATAACGATTGAAGATGAATCGATTATCGCAGCCGGCAGTACGATTAACCAAAACGTCAAAAAAGGCGACTTAGCGATTGCAAGACAACGCCAAGAAAATAAACCGGGTTATTATCGTCACTGGTTAAAAAAGATTGGAAAATAAATAGTAAAAGAAAAACCCACCAAACATCAATGGTGGGTTTTTAATTTATTTTTAAGCCTTCTTCGTAGCGCGGTTTGCTTTGATTGCCGCTTGAGCAGCCGCTAATCGAGCAACTGGGACGCGGAATGGTGAGCAAGAGACATAGTTTAAACCAGCATTATGGAAGAATTCAATCGATAATGGGTCACCACCGTGTTCACCACAAATACCAACCTTAAGATCAGGGCGAGTCTTGCGACCATCTTGAACAGCCATTTTGATTAACTTACCAACACCGTTTTGGTCAACAGTTTGGAATGGATCTTGTTCAAAAATCTTAGTCTTATAGTAGTCAGGTAGGAACTTACCAGCATCATCACGCGAGAAACCGTAGGTCATTTGTGTTAAGTCGTTAGTGCCAAAACTGAAGAACGTTGCTTCGGTTGCAACAGATTCTGCTAACAATGCAGCCCGTGGGATTTCAATCATCGTTCCCACTTGATAGGTTAACTTTTGACCACTTGCAGCAATTTCTTCTTGAGCCGTTTGTTCAATGATTTCCTTCACAAACTTTAATTCTTTGACATCTAATACTAAGGGAATCATGATTTCAGGAACGACTTTCTTTCCTAATTTCTTTTGCGCATCTAAAGCCGCACGAATAATCGCTCTGGTTTGCATTCTACCGATTTCTGGGTAAGAAACATCCAAACGAACACCACGGTGACCCATCATTGGGTTGAATTCATGTAAGAAGTCGATTCGTGCTTTGACTTGAGCAACCGTCATCTTGAGTTCAGTTGCCAATTCTTTAATCTTGTCTTCTTCTTGTGGTAAGAATTCGTGTAAAGGTGGATCAAGTAAGCGGATGGTAACGTTTAAATCTTTCATTGCCATAAAGAGTTCATAGAAGTCTTTTTGTTGGAAAGGTAAGAGTTTAGTCAACGCTTCTTCTCTGACTTCTAACGTATCGGCAAGAATCATTTTACGAACATAGAAAATTCTTTCTTTATCAAAGAACATATGTTCAGTACGGCATAGACCAATACCTTCGGCACCAAACTTTAACGCAGTTTCTGCATCTTTTGGTGTATCGGCGTTGGTACGAACTTTTAAGGTGCGGTATTCATCTGCCCATTTCATGATCCGACCGAAGTAACCAGTCAAACCAGCTTCCACACGCGCAATATCACCTTCGTAAACCATACCTGTTGAACCATCGATTGAGATGGTGTCTTTACTTGTATACGTTTTATTTCCAAATTTCACAGTACCTTTATGTTCATCAATAACAGCAGTGCCAACCCCAGCAACACAGGTTTTACCCATACCACGAGCGACAACAGCAGCGTGCGAAGTCATTCCACCACGCGCAGTGAGAATACCTTGAGCTGCCACCATGCCTTCAATATCTTCTGGTGAGGTTTCGGCGCGAACAAGAATCACTTTTTCGCCAGCGCCACCACGTTTTGCAGCGTCTTCAGCTGTAAAGGAGATTTTACCAGTCGCAGCACCTGGTGAGGCTGGTAAACCTTCACCAACGGGTGTCATGGATTTAATCGCTTTAGGATCGAAACTTGGGTGGAGTAAGGTGTCGAGAGATTTTGGATCAACACGCATCACCGCTTCTTCAGGAGTGATAACCTTTTCATCCACTAAATCACAAGCAATCTTCAAAGCAGCGGCAGCGGTACGTTTACCATTGCGGGTTTGTAAGAAGTAGAGCTTACCTTCTTCTACGGTAAATTCCATATCTTGCATGTCTTTATAATTACCTTCAAGAATCTTCACAATGTCTAAAAAGTTTTGATAGACCTTAGGTTGAGTCTTTTGTAAATGTTCAACAGGTAAAGGTGTACGAATGCCAGCGACCACGTCTTCACCTTGAGCATTCGGTAAGTATTCAGCATAAAGTTTCTTTTCGCCTGTAGATGGGTTACGTGAGAATGCCACACCGGTGCCCGAAGTATCGCCTTTATTACCAAACACCATCGATTGCACGTTAACCGCTGTTCCCCATTCATATGGGATGTTGTTCATCTTACGATAGACGTTAGCGCGTGGGTTGTCCCAGGAACGGAAGACGGCAGTGATAGCTTCGATTAATTGCACTTTTGGATCATTTGGGAAATCTTCACCAAAGACTTTTTTGTAATATTCTTTGTATTTTTTGACTAATGCTTTTAAATCCTCAGCATTTAATTCGGTGTCTAGTTTCACACCCTTTTTATGCTTCATTTCTTCTAGCATTTTATCCATTTCAGTACGGCCGTGATTTTTCGCAATGTTGGTGTACATTAGAATAAAACGACGATAAGAGTCATAAGCGAATCTTTCGTTGTTGGTTTCTCTGGCAACCACTTCAACCGTTGTGTCATTTAACCCTAAGTTTAAGATGGTGTCCATCATGCCAGGCATGGAGACCCTTGCGCCCGAACGAACTGAGACCAAGAGTGGATTTTTATTACCACCAAAATTTTTCTTGGTATCTTTTTCGACAACCGTAATCGCGTCATAGATTTCTTGGATTAATTCTTTAGGAAGTTTTTTCTTACTTGCATAATATAAATTGCAAGCTTCAGTGGTGACGGTAAATCCTTCTGGAATCGGGATTCCCATCAAGGTCATTTGGGACAATCCCAAACCCTTACCACCAAGAAGGTCTTTACCCATTCCCTTGGTTTTTTTGAAGTTATAGACGTACTGTTTAGTTTCGGCCATAAGTGCTCCTTTTTAAGCATCCATTCGTTATTGAAGTAGAATGCTCGCGAGTAAAATCATATCACAAACCGTTTTAACCTTCCATAAAATCGAATGGGTAAAACCCGTGAAATCTCGTTATAATGTTTTTAACGAAATTCATGACATTAAAAAACGAACCCCTTGCCTTAACCATCGACTTTGGAACCCAATCGGTTCGCGTGAGTATTTTTAACCGACAAGGGGAAATATTGGCCATCAAAAAACAAGTTTACAACCCAACCTATGAGTCAGCAAAACCAGGATATGCTGAGCATGACGCTTCATTTTATTGGGACAACCTTAAAAAAGTCACGCTTGCACTGAAACAAGATCATCCCGAATTATTAAAACAAGTTACCACGGCTGCCATGACAGCTTTTCGCGGCACCGCCATTATGTTAGATCGGGACAAAAAACCAGTCCGAAAAGTGATTCTTTGGCTGGATCAAAGGCTCGCTAAATTTGAACCCTTCTCTTTGTTTCATAACATCGCGTATCATGTTCTCGGTTTATACCAAACAGCAAAATTAAATTCTCGAAGAACTATGGCCAGATGGGTACGACAAAACGAACCCGAAACCTGGAAACGGGTGAAGTATTATGTCGCCCTATCAACTTATTTTAATTACTTATTAACTGATCAACTCACCGATAGTGCTGCAAACATGATTGGTCACTATCCTTTAGACTTCATCACAAGTAAGTGGTACAAACCCACGCATGTCAAAGCCGCTGTATTTAACATTCCTTTATCCATGTTAGTCCCATTAAAAAAACCTGGTGATTTATTAGGTCGTATCACCAAAAAAGCATCCGCTGAACTTGGATTACCAGAAGGTTTACCCATTTATGCAGCGGGCCCAGATAAAGCTGCTGAAACTTTAGGAACCGGATGTCTGACCAACGACATTGCAAACTTATCCTACGGTACCTCTGTTTCGATGACCGTTCCAAGCAAAGTCTATGTTGAACCCGAACCGTTTTTACCAGGATATCCTTCTTCTTTACCTAATTTATATAACATTGAAGTTCATATTAATCGTGGCTATTGGATGATTTCTTGGTTCCGCGACAACTTTGCTCACAAAGAAACGGCAGAAGCAATGATTGATCAAATGGCAGTGGAAGAAAAATTAAATCAACAAATGATGAAGATTCCGCCAGGTTCAGAAGGTTTGGTGCTATCACCTTATTGGGGTCCGGGTTTAAGAAGGCCTGAAGCAAAGGGTGCGATTGTTGGATGGAGTGATGTACATACCAAGGTTCATTTATATCGCGCCATTGTTGAAGGAATTGCTTTTGGTATTCAAGAAGGATTTTTAGGCATGCAAAAACGCTTAAAACACAAAGTCAAACAAATCCGCGTCTCCGGTGGAGGATCAAAATCCGACGCCATTTGCCAAATCACGGCTGATATTTTTAATTTACCCGTATCCAGGGTTCAAACCAATGAGACATCGTCACTCGGAACCGCGATTGCAGCATTCTTGGCGAGTGGTGATTTTACTTCTGCAGAAGAAGCGGTTGCCTCGATGGTGCGCGTCTCCAAAACCTTTAATCCCAATCCAGAAGCGGTTAAACGTTACCAATATTTGTATCACAAAGTCTATGCCAAAATTTATCCTAAATTATTAAATCTTTATCGTGATTTAATTAAATTTAACCAATGAAAAAAATTATTTTAGTGTTCGCAATGCAAGCAGAGTTGGACGCTTTTAAATCCCAAATTAAAAACCCAATCATCTCTCAACAAGGTTATGAGGAGTTTCGACTTGGTCATCAAACCATTCGTCTAGTTTTAACAGGCATCACGATGTTAAATTGTTATAAATTACAACCCCATCTTGCTGAATTTAAACCCGATTTAGTCATTCAAGTTGGCACCTGCGCTGGTTTAAGAAAACAAGCGATAGGAGACGTTATCCACGCGCAAACTTTTTTTAATGCGGATTTAAATTTAACGATGTTTCAACGACCCCTTGGTCGGTTGTACGCTAAAGAAAAAGTTAATCTCAAG
>JACCDP010556919.1_pt1 | contig 15259 bp, 17 predicted proteins | sample 7445841 | NCBI WGS metagenome assembly JACCDP01 (sample SAMN15323441, study PRJNA562643) | freshwater metagenome | isolation source: river surface water | place: USA:Blue River Watershed | collected 2017-08-17 | reverse complement strand
GAAGTGGCGAGAAAAGGCGCACGATCTATAACGGTCGCACGAACAACGCAAGTCTAGGGGGCTCCAATTGGAGCCCCTTTTTTGTTTCGGGATTCTGCCATTTCGTCTACAGTAGTGTTGACACTATCGCCGATCATAGTCATACTGTCATCGGTTGTTTCAGTATCACCCCTTGTTTGGAGTCTATGCCATGTTCATCAATCTGACTGCGGTTATTAGCGATATCACTCGCACTGTTTTCGTTCAGGTTTCACACATCGTCGCTGTTTCAACGAACAACGAAAAGAAGACTACGATCCTGCTGTCAGTCGGTGAGGATATTGTGGTTCTCGAAACGGTCAAAGAGGTTTTGAGTCTCATTTCTGGGAAAGCATAGGATTCTTGGAAATGGCCCCCCATTCTCAGAAATGGGAGTGGGGGTTTTCTGTTCAAAAGGCCACCCCTAGGGGGACGAGGCCGAGGCGAGGGGCGTTACGACATAATAGCCAGTTTCATTCTTAAATAGTACCCCCTCACGCAACATCAACTGCACATACCGCGATACTGCTGACACACTAATTCCCAGAGTATTCGCTATGTAAGACATAGTTTTTCTATCGACAAGAGATTTTTGAATAAAATCAATGTGTTCGAACAATCTAGATCTTTCAAGTATATTTCTCTGCAAGTGATAATACTCAGTGTTTTTTGATGCTGTAGTTTCTTCTAAATGGTCTGGATTGCAGCATTTTTTATTCCTGCACAAATGGTTAATATGCGAATTTGTGTAGTACTTATTTGCGAAAAATGATATCCTGTGGCTTTGATAGATCTTTCCATTATATGATACCCAAATATATCCACCAGCCTTCGGTATGTTCTTATATTCCCAACATCCACAGTTTTTGATTTTTAGACCTTCTTTAATCTTGCTAAAGATCGCATTATAATCAGGAATGGCGTTCTGGAATGTCTGATTGTAATAACAAGACTTGTCAAAAAGAGACAAGTAATGAGATTCTCTATCAAGTAGAGATCCTTCACCACATTCCTCTATTAAAATCACATAATGATCATCCTGAGTAAAGAACATACTGTCTCTTGTATGAGCTTGTATTCTTTTCTTTATATTGACAGAAGATCCAATGTAGATTTTTGTACAAGAAAAATTAACAATGCCATATATTCCACATATTCCATCTAATTCATTTAGTTCTTTTTTCTTTGATAGAATAGATGATATGTTTTTAGTCTTTAGTTTTTTTCTTTTGCAAATATTCCTAAATTGAGTTTTTGAAATCTTGTATTTCTTGACAAGTTCATCATTTGAGCAACTTGAATATTCGGAGACTAATTGATTCTCCTGAAGCATTGATAGTCTATTTTGTCTCATGATGCCCTCCAGCCAGCCCAAATGCTTTCTTCGACAATTTAAGTCGTTGTCGTTTTTTCCTTAAAGCAGCGAATCCGATTGGACCGAAGGTCTTAACCCAACGGTCATAGATCTGCCTGTCGGTGAGGCCATCCTTAACGGCCTTCTTTAAAAATGCCTCCTTAGAGGCATCGTATCTACGATTCATATGATGCTCCCAATATTGCTAGTTCTGGCGGTATTCCTCTGTAGATAAGCTTCTGCAAAACGCCATACGGTGCTATGCACCGATCATCGCGACACCATTCTGCAATGGTTTTAACTTCTCCCCATGCGGTTACCCGCACATTGTCGACTCTATTGTTGGCGTTTTCAATGGGGGTGAGCGGCCTAAGGTTCTCTGCTCGATTATCCAATCGATCTCGATTAATATGGTCGATGACGATTCTCGGATCATCCTCGTTCATAACGAATCTGTGCAGGCGTACAGTTCGCCCATTAATGACACTCACGGCATAGCCGTTTCTAAGGAACCATTTGTGTTGACTGACCCTCTGAAAGTCCACTGGATCGACTTCAGTATATTGACCAGCCCCATTTATTCCTGATAACCAAACTTTCATAAAGATTCTCCTTTTAAGTAATCTGCGTACTATACTAATAGGTGACTATTCTCAAAAATAGGAGTATTTTATGATAATCAAGGCTACGGCAAAGCTTGAGGCAGAAATTAAACAAGAGCTAAAATTAGCTGATCCTTCTCCAGAAAAAGCAAAAGCCATAATCGAGGGCAACACAAATGGAACACCTAGACACAGTGATGAAGGTGATCGGAAGACTCAAGAAGCGGAAGTTTAGCTTTCTTGATGAAGATGACATCGCACAAGAAGCTTTCTTAATTGCAGTAGAAGTACTGCCTCAGTGGGACAAAGTTAGGTCTCTTGAGAACTTCCTGATGGTAGCTATAAGTAGACGCCTAATCTCTCTTGCTCGGGGCTACTATAGAAATCCAGACAAGAAAGCGTCTCTTGATTTCTACGAACTGACAGATTGCCCTATTGAACAGAAAATATCGTTAGACAGTCAAGACACAGTGGACTTCCTTTTAGGAGCCCTGCCAGCGGCAATGAGGAACGACTTTCGACGATTAGTCGACGGAGTTCCGATTCCACCAACTAGGAGAGCATCACTCTTTACCAAAGTAAGGGAGATTTTAGATGGTGAAAGGTAGATTAAGTCTGGCCGAGCTGGACTACATAGAGAAGAATTCTCACAGACCTGCTGACCAGATTGCCAAGGAACTGGATAGAGACATATTGCCAATTCGTCGTTATTTGATGAAAATTGGCAAATCTGTAGATAAGAAAGGAACTCTCCAGCTTCAAGCCGAGTATGATATTAAGGCTAAGCCAGTATGGAAAGAGCTTAAGAAACAGTTTAATGAAGAAGAACTGGAATTAGGTCTTGCTGCTTGGAAAGAAATTGTAGCTCAGTTCCGTAAAGACGTTTTACCAACTGAAGAAATTCAGATTATTGACCTCATTCGTCTGGAAATCTTGATGAACAGGGCTTTAAAAGAGGCTCATTCCTGCGAAACCCAGATCAAACAATTAGAGGCGGAACTGTTTATTGAGGAGTCTAAAACTGGAGAAGAGAAGAATCGAGATATGATTTTTCTGATTCAAAGGAATATTGCTCAGTTCAAAGTAGCTAAAAATGAGTCTAACAAGGAGTTTAGAGAACTCTTTGATAAGAAAGATAAGACTCTAAAAAACATGAAAGCTACAAGAGAACAGCGTATTCAAAAGTTAGAGAGTTCTAAGACGACATTTGCCGGTATGGTGTCAAGGCTCATGAATGACCCAGACTTCTACGATGAACAAGGTAGAGAGATGGAATTAATGAGACAGGCATCACAGCAGGTAAAAAGGGAGCTGGGTGAGCTTCATAGCTACGCAGACAATATGGTTGATCAACCCTTATTAACACCGGATACCGTATGAGAGACTATAACTGTCCAGTTTACGAACGGGCGAGAAAAGAATGTCTCAGAAGAGACAAAAAGTGCAAAATGCCCGGATGCGGTAAAAAGCGACGGTTAGTTGTCCATCATATTTATAGATGGGCAGACCAGCCACATCTTAGGTTTGATGTCGGAAACTTAATAACTCTATGTAAAGACTGTCATGATTCGATTAAAGACAAAGAAGATTATTACATCTCTTTGTTTATGGAGATAATCAATGCAAGAGTTCGTTAAGTGGTCACTTGAACACTATGAGGTCTTCCTTTTCGTTGGAACTGGCCTTTTGTCGCTTTCCTCTAAATTCAGAAAGATGGTTAAAGATGTCATACGTTCTGTTAACCTTAGCAATCGTTTCCATACTGCTTATGGAGATAGCCCCGCTGAAACTATCAAGGCACTTCACGAGGCCATACAAACAGCCCATGACGTGCTTGAGATTAGGCAGCAGATTTCCGAAAAGTACCTTAAGATTGGCGTGTACATATGTGACCTTGACGGAAAATGCGTCTGGTCAAATGAATACCTCAACGAAATGTTCGGGTTAGATTCTAAGGATATGAAAGGTTTTGGGTGGTTGCAGGCAATTCATCCGAAAGACAGAAAAAGAGTTCACGAGGAATGGCTATACTCTATTAATGAGAACATCCAATACAACTGTGAGTACACAGTTTGTAACCCTCGTGATGGAAGATTGATTCATATCAGGACTGAAGCTGTCGCAGTAGTAGACGAACAAGACACGAAAAAGTGTTATGTTGGTTATCTTTATGTTAAGAGCATAGATGACCTCAATTGTAAATCCTGCGGCCAAAAGGATTGTACCAAATGCAAATAATCAGAGATACAAGAGAAAAGACAGGATGGGACTTTTTCCCGAATGGGAAGGTCGAAGTGGCTACTTTGAATTGCGGAGATTATACCACACCAAAACTCCGTGACTACTGTAGAATTGAAAGAAAAGCCACAACTGTCGAAGTTTACCTCAATCTTGGCAGGAAAATCAACAAAGACAGATTTTTCCGAGAGCTTGAGAAATTAAAAGCTTATCCTGACTCTTTAGTAGTCATGGAATTCCCTGAAAGTTGGGTCTATGAGTTTCCGGAACACTCAAAAATCCCCAAAGAACGAAAGCCTTCTAAAAGGGAAATAGCCAGTGGGAAATACAACGAAGGCGACATCATAGACGCTTGGAAGGAACTTAAGATCAACGGGAAGAGACTCAGATCTCTTCTTTATGAGGTCGGGGATGTAATCCCCGTTGTCTTCTGTGATAATCGCAGGGCGGCTCAGAAGTTCGTTTTAGAATACTTCCAAGAGCTTGAAAGAAAATACAATGTCTGATATTCATGATTTTGGGCTCGATGTTAAGAATAGAACGATTTATGTTCACCATCTTGGTGGAGAGGATTCCATCAACTGGCAGACATCATCCCAATTCGTCAAGAATCTGGACATTCTAGTGAATCTCAATGCTAAGCCAATAACTGTTAAGGTTCTTGGCTCTGATGGTGGAGATCTCTCAGATGGTCTCGTTATGTATTCAGCTATTAAAAAATGCCCATGCCATATAACTCTATACGGGTATGGGTTTATTTGTAGTGCTGCTACTATCTTTATGCAAGCCGCTGATAAACGGTATTTATCAACTGAGAGCGAATTTATGATCCATCACGGCTCGATCTATATCGAGCAATCTTCTATTGCTGCGAAATCAACGATTCAGAGTAATGTCCGTAATAACAGGCTGATGCTTTCCATCTATTCTGAAAGATGTATAGATGGCAGGTTCTTCAAAGAGAGGAAATACTCTCTTTCCAGAGTCAGAAAGTACCTAGACAACAAAATTAAAAATGAAGGGGACGTTTGGCTAACAGCAGAAGAAGCAGTTGAGCTGGGATTTGCCGACGATGTATTCTAATGAAACTAACAAAAGAGATACTTGAGCAGTACAATGATGCATGGCTTCTGAAATATGCGAAGGAGCCACCAACTTATAATCCTCTCGATATTCTGAAGACAGAAGATCCGATTGAGTTTGAGAAAAAGCTTACTTGGCTGCTTACGCAGCCTGATTACTTTGCATTCCTATGCAAGCATATCTTTAATGTGGATCTGATGCCATTTCAGGTAGTAGTTCTTCAGGAGCTGTGGAAGCGAAAGTTCCCTATGCTAATTGGCTCGCGAGGTATGGGTAAAGCGATAAGACCAGACGAGAAAATTCGAGTTAAGAACGGATGGACCACTATCAAAGATCTAAAGATTGGAGATCAGGTATATTCCTCGAATGGAACATTATGTAATGTTGTTTATAAAACAGATCTTCAGAAGAATCTCAAGATGTATAGAATTACTCTTAGAGATGGAAGAACCATTGACTGTTGTGAAGATCATATGTGGAAAGTTTGGGACAAGAATAAAAATAGAAACAAGAATAAAGGAAAAATGATTTGGTCAGAACTTAAGACTAAAGACATGGTCAATTCTTATTCTATATCTAGGACTGGAGAGAAAAGTAATGGATTTGAGTATCGTTATGCACTTCCAGTAAATCTACCAATTGTAGAAGACGACGAGAAGTCTTTTGAATTGCACCCATATGTAGTTGGTGTCCTTTTAGGAGATGGATGTCTTGGACAAAGGCAGATTAGCCTAAGCTCTCTAGATCGGGAGGTCATAGATCGTTTCACTTCATTACTTCCATATGGATATGTCTTAAAAAGTGGAAACAATAAAGATTACAGAATCGTCAGATCTGATAAGTCAGTTCCACCATTCCACGAAGTGTGCAAAAGAGCTGGCATTTATGGTTATAATTCTCATACTAAGTTTATTCCGGACCAGTATAAGTATTCTGGAATAAACAATTTGACTGAACTTATGTTTGGTCTTATGGATACGGACGGATATTCAAGTAAAGAAGGCGTCATAGAATACTACACAGTTTCAGAGAGATTAAAAAACGATTTCGTTGACGTTGTTAGATCTCTTGGTATTCAATGTAGAGAAACGATTAAAGAATCTTGGATAGGAGATACACAGTATTCAGATTGTTATAGAGTGTCTATTTACACTGATAAACCAGTATTTTCTCTTTCTAGAAAATTGGCTTATTTAAGCCATACTAAATCAAAGGCAGGAAGATCAAAATTTGAGAAAGTATTCATTACTAAAATCGAGAGAATAGAGGATGGAGATGGGTATTGTATTCAAGTTGATAGTCCAGACAGAACTTATATCACTAAGGACTATATAGTTACTCATAATACGTTCCTTCTCGGCCTATATTGCCTAATGAGAGCCCTTTTGCTTCCGGGTCGTAAGATTGTTATTGCTGGTGCTGGTTTCCGACAGTCTAAATTCGTTCATGAATACATGGAGAACATTTGGCGTAACGCTCCAGTGTTGCAAGACCTATGTGATCAAAATAGTGGGGGCGTTCGAGCCCCTGACGTTTGTACATTCCGTGTAAATGACTCCGTCATTAATGCTCTCCCCATCGGCGATGGTAGTAAGATTAGAGGGTATAGAGCGAATGACCTAATTACTGACGAATTTGCATCTCACTCCAGAGAAATCTTTGAAACCGTTCTGGCTGGTTTCGGTAACGTTTCTGCGAATGTGGTTGATAGTGTAAGATTGCAAGAGTCAATAGCCGCTGCTAGACAGGATGGATATGAGGTAGATTCTTACGATCTTGGCTCACCTCTGCAAATTAGCAACCAGATTGTTATCTCTGGTACTGCCTATTATGATTTTAATCACTTTGCCGAATACTGGAAAAAATGGCGTAAGATCATTTTATCTAAAGGCGATAAGAAAGTTCTCGAAGAGATCTTCGATGGGAAAATTGAAGAAGGATTCGATTGGCGACAATATGGGATTATTAGAATCCCTTACAATCTCTTACCTAAAGGATTTATGGATGAAGGCAACATTGCGAGATCTCGTGCTTCGGTTCATAGTGGTATTTTTGATATGGAGTACATGTGTATATTTTCAAGCGACTCCAAGGGATTTTTCAAACGGAGTTTGATTGAAGGTTGTACGGCTAACGAGAAAAATAGCATTGTTCTGCCTAGTGGGCCTGTTATTTTTGATGCTATGCTCAGGGGAAATCCTAATAAAAAGTATGTTATTGGAGTTGACCCAGCTTCCGAAGTTGACAACTTTGCCGTTGTAGTTCTCGAAGTAAACGAAGATCATAGACGTATTGTTTACTCTTGGACGATGAATAGACAAGCCCATACTGAAAGAGTTAAGCTCGGTCTTACTTCTATTGACAACTTCTATGCTTACTGTGCCCGCAAGATTAGAGATTTGATGAAACTCTTTCCTACTGAAAGAATCATGATGGACTCTCAGGGTGGCGGTATTATGGTCAGCGAGTCGCTGCACGACTCAAGCGTCCTCTTAAATGGGGAACTGCCTATTTGGCCAATAATCGAAGAAAATAAGGAGAAACCGTCTGATGATGAGGTTGGGCTCCATATTCTTGAGCTTGTTAACTTTGCTAGTTCTGATTGGACAAACTCAGCCAACCACTCACTTAGAAAAGACATGGAAGATAAAACGCTTTTGTTCCCTAAATTTGACCCTTTGATTCTTGGGCTTTCTGCTGAAGACGATAAGGCTAATAATAGACTCTATGACACTCTTGAAGACTGTGTTATGGAGATCGAAGAAATGAAGAACGAGCTTACTCTAATTGAAATTACCCAAACCGCCAATGGAAGAGACAGATGGGACACTCCAGAAGTTAAGCTCGGGGCTAATAAAAAGAAGAGGATGAGAAAAGACCGATACTCAGCTCTACTTATGGCAAATGCAGGAGCTAGAGCTATAAGTTTGACTCCAGCACCTGAATATCAACCCTATGGTGGTTTCTCCAAGAGGATGGACCCGAACAAGATACCTTCGGCTGTTGAATACATTGGTCCTAGCTGGTTTACTGAAGGAATGCGTAATGTTTACTAATCTGGCGTATAATCAAATAGTCAATTCTATTTAATCAGATTAGGAATACAATTATGTCTCAAAAGGGCAAACAACCAGAAAAGACTCCAGAACAGTTGCTGCTTGAAGGATATTGTTCTGTCAACATGGCCGTAGGCACTAACAGGAGATATTTGGAAGTAGAACCTAATATCTCTGTTAAGGATTCGTTCACCAAAGAAGATTATTATGGCTTTAGACCAAATGAATCAGTTGATGGTGAAGCCAAAGCTTTGATGATCAAAAGCAATAAAGCTTACAAGAGCGTCGGCATTATTAAGCAGATCGTTGATTTGATGGGCGATTTTGCTTCTCAAGGAATTCGGATCGTCCACAAGAACAAAGCTATAGAACGGTTTTGTCAGAGATGGTTCAAAAAAGTTCACGGCGTCGAGCGAAGCGAGAGGTTTTTGAACCATCTCTACAAATTTGGTAATGTTGTAGTATATGTGACGTATGGAAAGATCACTAAGTCAGAACAAAGGGATATGTCAAAAGCGGCAGAAAAGAGAGTAATCCCTTTCAAGTACGACTTCCTGAATCCAATCAAAGTAGAGGTAACATCTTCTGCTGGCGAGATGTATGCTGGAAATAGGAAGTACAAACTCCTTTTATCCAGAACTGTCAGAGAGAGTATTTCATCTCCAGAGGAATCAGTACCACTAAACAATGATAGACTAAGAATCTTTCATTATAAAAAGGATGACTGGGAACTTTGGGGCCTCCCAATGATTCATGCTGTCCTTGATGATATCACAATGCTTGAAAAGATGAAGCTCGCTGATATGGCAGCTCTCGATGGGGCTATTTCTAACGTCCGTCTTTGGACCCTTGGTGATCTTGAGCATAAGATTCTTCCGACTAGATCAGCTATTGATAAGTTGAGAGATATTCTTGCATCTAACACTGGTGGTGGCCCAATGGACCTTATTTGGGGACCTGAACTTAAGTTCAGTGAAAGCAACACCCAGATTTACAAATTTCTCGGAAATGAGAAGTACGGCCCAGTATTTAACGCATTGTACGGAGGTATTGGTATACCTCAGACGATGACTGGATCAAGTGCCGCTAATGGCGGATTTACTAATAACTTCCTATCGCTTAAGACTTTGATTGAAAAGCTTGAGTATGGTAGAGGTCTGCTTGTTGAGTTTTGGGAAAATGAACTAAAGCAGCTTTCTGATGCTATGGGCTTTCCATCTCCGCCTCAGATTATGTTTAGCGACATGATTCTGTCTGACGAAGCTGCCGAAAAGAATCTTTGGGTACAGCTTTATGATAGAAACATTATCTCTGCTGAAACTCTACGAGGTAAATTCAGAGAATCTAATGATGTAGAAGAATCTAGAGTTAACGACGAATTCAAAAAGAGAAAGAAGAAGAAAGTGCCACCTAAGGCTGGTCCTTATGACAAAGATTCTACAGATGAATTCGTTAAAATCGCTCTACAGCAGCAGAGAGTCAAGATCAGCGACGTAACAGATTTAGTAGAGAGAACTCCTCCTAAAGATCCTAATGCGGCCCCTCCGGGAAAGCCGGGAGCACCATCGCAAACTAAGAAGGCTCCCAACCAAAATGGAAGACCCCTCCTAAAGAAGGATAGTGGTCCTAGAAAGCAGAAGAGAGTACTTCCAAGAAGTAAAGCTGATTTCGCCTCTTGTTTGGTTTGGGCTACAAACGCACAAGAGAAGATATCCGCTATTCTTAATCCATACTTCCTCAATGAGTATGGAAAAACTAATATGAGACAACTAACAGAAGCACAATTGTTCACAATAGAAGAAGTGAAGTTTGCTGCTTTGTGTGGTTTGGACCTTATGTCGGAAGTTTCTCCTGAGACTGTGAAGGAGGCTTTGAGTGCGATGAAGAAAATAGACATGACTTCCTTTTATGAGCGGTTCGTAAGAACCCATAACAGACAGCCAAATATGGACGAAGTCCGTCAATTAAGGTGTGTTGCATATTCTTCTCAAGATTTTTCATAAAAAAAATGACACCTAAATTAATTTGCGTATTGATAGATGAGGTAATACATGGACATTCACGAATATGAACAACTTGATGGCCTATCGGAGAAGCTAACTGCTAACTCTGTTGCCTTCGTCTGCGATATAACTGTTGCAGATAATGTTCCAGAACAAGTTAAGATGGCGGCTATTGCGTCAATTAACGGAAGACCGGAACAAAAAGACCTGTACTATCTTAATTCCATTCTCGTATCGGCAGGCTGGAATAAGAATGACGATGTGTTTAGCGTTGCTGATCTTTGGACAGCTCGCGACACTCCAGTAGACAAACCATTTAATTATATGCACGACGAGTCCGACATAATCGGACATATGATTGCGTCTGCTGCTTGTAACCAAGATGGTAGTCTAGTTACAGAAGAACCATTACCAGACCAAATGGATCTTGTAACTTGTGCCGTTATTTATACAACTTGGTCAGATCCTGAACAATCTCAAAAGGTTCATGAACTGATCCAGAAGATTGAGGCTGGTGAACTAGCTGTCTCAATGGAGTGCGTTTTCAATAATTTTGATTACGCAATCATTCAGCCGGATGGAACACAAGCAGTAGTCAAAAGATGTGCAGACACAGCCTTTCTAACCAAACACTTACGGGCGTATGGTGGAACTGGGATGTACAATGGTCTTAAGATTGGCAGAGCTTTAACAGATTTGACATTTTGTGGAAAAGGACTGGTTGATAAACCAGCTAATCCACGAAGCGTTATTCTGAGTAAGGATGTCAATCCATTCTCGCCCGAAGTTAAAGATTTTTCAACAGTTGCAATGGAGGTAGAAATGCCCGACGAAGTCGACAAGACAGTAGAGTTGCAAGAATCTTTGAGTGCTGCTAAAGCTGAAGTTGATGTCCACAAAGGCACAATTTCTTCCCTTGAAGCAAAAATCAAAGAACTTGAAACAACAATTGCAACCATTAATGACGAAAAGTCATCTCTTGATGCTCAAATCAAGGCAATGGTTGCTGAAGCTCGACAAGCTTCCCGAAAGAGTGCTCTTTTGAATGCTGGTGCTGACGAAGCTAAGGCTTCTGAACTTCTGACTAAGTTTGCAGAAGCATCAGATGAAATGTTTGAAGCAATGGTTTCTCTTGTTAAGCCAGTTCAAGCGGCTGCTCCAGAAACTACTGTTACTCAGACAGAAACTGAAGTAGAAGAAGTGGTTGAGACATCAACAGCTTCAGAACAAGATCTAGACGAAGTTGAAACGGTTGACACACCAACCCCGACCGCAGTCGAAGACGAAATCAAAGATGAAGTGGCGAAAGCTGCTGAATGGCTATCAACCCAACTCGGTACACAAATTACAAAGAAATAAGGAGTTAACTCATGGCTCTAAAAGGCGATCGATACGAACTTGACACAGATATTTCATTCTTCATGAATGAAGTTGCAGAACGAGGCGTTTGCGTTTCGGTTTCTACAGCAGGTTCTGGTGCAGCAATGGACCACGCAACTGCTCTGGCTACTGTAAAGGCTAACCCATCTGGTGCTTATCCTCTCGGTGTTCTTCTGAATGATATGGTCAACCTTGACCTTACTCGTCAGCACCTGAATCAGCACAAAGATGAAGTTCAGAAGGGTGGCAAGGTTACAATTCTGAGAAAGGGCTGGATTACAACCAACCAAGTCTCTGGTACTCCAGTCGGTGGACAAGATGCATATCTGTCTGCTTCTGGTCTCTTGTCCGCAACTCAGGCAACTGGTGCTCCTAAGGTTGGACAGTTCCTGTCCGCTAAGGATGCAGACGGTTACGCAAAAGTCTCAATCAACATCTAATTCTTGGGAGTAAATTCACAATGATCGAACCAAATAAAGAATTTCTGGAAATCCTAGTACAGGCTGGTCAGTCTAACCCATCGGTTGGACTTGAAGGTCAGCATAAACTGGCTAAGGCTTTCGAAACGCCTCTAAGAAAGGCGATCCTTGTTGGTGACGTAGTTTCCAACATCTATGAGAGAATTACTCTCAACAGCAATACGACTGTGGAATACCCAATCGACTTGCTGAATCCGGGCGAAGAAATCGACTATGTCGCCTACACCAATCCGGGTCACGGTCGAATTCCAGAACGAGCAGTCGAAGGCGACTACGTTCAGATTCCTACATACGGAATTTCGAACTCAATCGACTTCCTTGCACGATACGCTCGTGATGCTCACTGGAACGTAGCTGCAAGAGCACTTCAGGTGCTTGAAGCTGGCTTCGTTAAGAAGATCAATGACGACGGTTGGCACGTTCTTCTGGCTGCTGGTGTCGACAGAAACATCCTCGTTTATGACGCAGATGCTGCTGCTGGCCAGTTCACCAAGAGACTTGTCTCTATCATGAAGTCTGTTATGCGAAGAAACGCTGGTGGTAACTCAGCATCAGTTTCTCGTGGTAAGCTGACTGACATTTACCTTTCTCCAGAAGCTCTGGAAGATATTCGAAACTGGGGTGTTGATATCGTTGACGAACAGACACGAAGAGAAATCTATGTGTCTAGCGACGACGGTTCTATCACCAGAATCTTCGGAATCAACCTGCACGCTATGGATGAACTTGGTGAATCTCAGGAATACCAGACTTACTACCTCAGCCAGCTTGGTGGTGTCTTAGGCCCATCATCTGACGTTGAGTTGGTGGTTGGTCTTGATCAGTCTTCTAAAGACTCCTTCATCATGCCAGTTCGACAGAACGTCGAAGTTTATCCAGACCCATCTTATGCAAGACAAGGCAGAATTTCCTTCTGGGGAACTGCTGAACTTGGATTCGGTGTTATGGATAACCGAAGAGTTATGCTCGGATCACTGTAAGCCTTAGGCTTCTAATCTGACCTCACTGAACCCCGGTAGAAACCTACCGGGGTTTTTGTTTTGGCGTATTTAGAAGTAGGAGGTTGTTATGTCAAAAACAAAAGCTTTTGTATTCGGCATGATCTTAGTCGCCGGTATTTATGACCTTTGGGCAGTGCTGTACGGAGGCGTCGATGCCAGTATATCACAGATGGTCACAAACACAATAGGAAATCACCCATTTCAGATGTTCATTTTTGGAATGCTGGTCGACCACTTCATGGGATTTAGCATGAAGAAAAAGGAATAGGATGACAATCTCTCTCGAAGTTGAAATAAAACGCACTCTTGATTTGGATCTTATAAGATGATTGTTCTTAAAGACAGAGTTAGACAATATACAACTACTTCAGGTCTCTTAGACCTTGAATTAGGGAGATCTATTGCTGGTTATCAGACTTTTGCGAATGCTTTATCGTCAGGCGATAGTACGTACTATTGTATCGAGAATCGCGGTAATTGGGAAGTCGGTTTGGGTCGATATGGAGTCAATGGGCCATCCACTCTAACAAGAGACACTATACTCTCATCTTCAACAGGGAGCAAGCTCTCTTTATCTGGAACGAGTTCGGTATTTATTACTGAGCCTGCGGCTCAGATGCTCATAAAGGAAATCAGCACTCCTTCTAGTGGTCAGGTTTTAATGTATGATGGCTCTAAGTGGATTAATTCATCTTCTACCACTTATACAGATGAACAGGCCCAAGACGCTGTCGCTTCAATGCTTGTTGGTTCTGGGAACGTTACAACATCATATAATGACGCTAGTAATGTTTTCACTATCTCTACAAGCGGATTGATGCAATCAATCAACAATCTCTCAGAACTAAATAACGTGTCTTCAGCACGCTCTAATCTTGGTCTTGGAACAGCTTCGCTATCTAATAGTGGTGACTTTTACTCTTCTAGTAATCCTTCAGGTTACATAAGTTCTTCAGCGGTGGCGTCAGCCTATCAACCACTTGATGGAGACCTAACAGCTTTAGCTGCTGTCACTGGTACTAATAATATCTACTATAGATCTGGGACTAACGTCTGGTCGCCAGTTACCGTGAACAGCCCATTGACCTTTGCTGGCGGCATTCTTTCAGCCACAGGTCTGGCAACTTCAGGCGATTTAAGCTCATACTATCTCAATAGTAATCCTTCAGGATATATAACAGGTGCTACCGCATCTAGCACTTACGTACCATTGACTAGAAGTTTAACAATTAATGGTACAAGTCAGGATTTATCATCTGATAGAAGTTGGACTGTTGGGGATGTTTTCACATCCGGGTCTTATAGTAATCCTACTTGGTTAACTTCACTTGCGTGGACTAAGATTACTGGTACTCCAACTACTCTGGGTGGTTATGGAATTACAGATGCTGCTACAAGTGGACAGCTTAGCAATTACTATCTTAATACCAACCCTTCAGGTTATATTAGCTCTTCAGCAGTTGCAGCAGGCTACCAACCATTAGATGCTGACTTAACTTCTCTGGCTAGTGCTGTAGGTACTGGCATCTATTATCGGTCTGCGACCGATACTTGGAGCCTTGCGACTATAGGATCAGGGCTTTCCTTTACTGGCGGGACTTTATCCGCCACAGGTGGCGGAGGAGGCGGTGGGGGGATCTCATCTCTCAATACTCTCACAGATTCAAGCCAGACTTTTGCTACAGGTACTACTGGTACTGACTTTGCGATTGTAAGTGCGTCTGGGACGCACACATTCAATCTTCCAGACGCCAGTGCGACGGCAAGGGGGCTTGTAACGACTGGAGCACAGACGATCTCAGGTCAAAAGACCTTCGCTCAGGGAGGGCTAACGTCTAGTGCTCCGTTGACTCTAACACAAACATGGAACAGCGGAGCGACAACGTTTGTCGGGATGACGGTTAATATTACTGATACAACATCGTCTTCTTCGTCATTACTACAAGATTGGCAAGTAGGTGGGTCAAGCCGAGTGTCCATACGTAAAGACGGACAGACGACCTTTTCTGGAACTGGTTCAGGATTAGGATTGGCTCAGTTGCAGG
>JACCDP010013820.1_pt1 | contig 15262 bp, 35 predicted proteins | sample 7445841 | NCBI WGS metagenome assembly JACCDP01 (sample SAMN15323441, study PRJNA562643) | freshwater metagenome | isolation source: river surface water | place: USA:Blue River Watershed | collected 2017-08-17 | reverse complement strand
GCCCGCCTGATCGCCGCCGCGCCTGATTTGCTGGATGTGGCGAAAGAAGCAAACGCTGAACTGGAGCGCCTGAACGACCCTAGAGGCTTCGTGTCCATGCGTCAGGAGCGGATCATGGAAAAAGCCCGCGCCGCCATCGCCAAGGCGACGGGAGGTGCGGCATGACCGAAGTCCTCGACCGCAACGATCAGTCCATCGCCCGCGTCAGCAGCAAGCACGGCGGCGTCGCCGTCTCGCTCGGCTACGGCGCAGAGGAGGAGACGATCCTCACCAACAGACAGGCATTCGAACTGATGCGGGCCATCGCGCAGGCCCTCAACCTCAACGTCAACAACGGCGAGAAGCCGACCTGACGGCAGCACAACGTAAGCACACGCAGGCCACCTTCGGGTGGCCTTTCTTTTTCTTGAACCGGAGAAGCACATGACCACCAGATTGCAGATGGATGGCACCTCATACGTCGTCACCCCCTCCTCCATCAACGACGACGACATCTACGTCTACCACCCGGAGGACGACGTCATCTACGAACAGATCGGCCGCAGCACCCGCTCATACGAGTGGTGGCGCAGAGCGATGAACAACAAGGACACGGGCGACCTGGCCCTCGGCTGCGTCCTGATCAAGGGGATGCAACTCAAGCACCTCATCCCGGAGCAAGTCGCATGAAGCACCTTGTCTCAGTCCGCAACCCGGTGGTTCGCGCACTCATCGACCGGCCCAAGCGAAACGCGGGTCGCCACCTGTCCGCGCAGGCGCAGGAATCCATCAAGCAACTCCGACAAATCCGAGACGAGATCGTCTCCGCAATGAGAGAGAGGAACCAATGAAGCACACCTACAACACAGGCAAGGTCTTGATCGGACTTGCATACGAGCCCCCTCCGGTCAACCGCATGACCTCGGACGAGTACCGCCTGCAACGCGCCTTGCTGCGCTGCGGTCAACCAATCACGCCGGGATGGACTACCGACACGCTGCTCTGGTGTGTCGCCGCCGTCCTGTTCTCTGCCGCCATCTACCTGTTCACCCGCTAAAGAAAGACACACCATGTCCACGCTATACGCATACCTGATCAACCCCTTCACCCGCGCCATCACCGAGGTGGAGTACAGCGGTGACTTCCACCAGATCTACCACTACATCGAAGCGGACACGTTCGATGTGGCCCGCGTCAACGACAAGGGAGACGGCATCTTTGTGGATGACGAGGGCCTATACCGAGAAGGCCAGAGGTTCTTCTGGATCGAGGGCTACCCGCAGCCCCTCGCAGGCAAGGGCCTGTACCTCGGCTGCGACCTAAGCAATGGTGAGAGCGTCTCGCCCTACTTCACCCTCGAAGAAGTGAATGCCGCAGTCAAGTGGGTGACCCCGATCCGACGCAACGGGCAGATCGAGTGGGTCGAGTGGGTCGAGTACGAAGACCTGTCCGCAGCACGAACCATCAAGTTTTGCGAATGAGGAGACACGCCATGCAATTCACTACCCACAACCAAGGCTTTATCCACACCGACGGGTCGCACCTCGTCGGCACAGTCACAGCCGCGTACCGGGAACTGGTCGATCTGTTCGGCAAGCCGCACGGCAGCGACGGCTACAAGTCCGACGCCGAGTGGGCAATCCGGTTCGAGGACGGGACTGTCGCCTTCATCTACAACTGGAAGAACGGCAAGAACTACTGCGGCGAGGAGGGCAAGCCGGTCGAACAGATCACCGACTGGCACATCGGTGGCATCTCGTCCTCAGCCTGCGACCGCGTGCAGATCGCACTCGATCTGTACCGCGAGGCAAAAGAGGGGGAGCCCGAAGACAAGGCAGAGGCCGCGTTCAAGACTGCGTTCGACATGATGCAGACCATCCGCGCCAACAGAGGCGAGGACTACGCAGATGCAGTCGAGGCCGCGCTCCTTGTTCGCAAGCAGTCAGAGATGATGGGCTATCTGTTGCACGCGCTTGTTGATTCCAAAACGCTGCCCGATTTTGCGGCCCGCGAAATGAATGAAATCAACTGCACCATCGGCGCCAAGTTGCTCGGCAAGATCGCCAAGCGATCTGTTGATGACGAGGCGGGCGCCAACGAGATCATGGTTTGGGCTGACCGGCTGCGCGAGTACGAAGACCGAGGCGCGAACGAAGTCTTCAAGCAGATGCAGGAGGGGAAGACCAAGTGATCTCCGTTCGCATCGAGCGGGGTCACATCACCATGTCTGTCGCAGCAAGCCTGTTGGGTGTGTCGCGCCAACGAGTACATCAGATGCTCAAGGCGGGGCGCATTCCCGGCGCATTCCTCATGGACTGCGGGGACGGCAGGGAAATGTGGGTGATCCCTCGCAAAGAAATCAAACAGAAGGAGCGCAAGTGAGCGGATGGTTAATCGCCCTGACCGGGGCTTGTTACGCATGGGTGGCAATCGAGCAGGGGATGAAGGGCAACCTGTCGATGGCTGTTGTGTATTCAGGCTACGCCTTCAGCAACGTGGGCCTGTATCTCTTGGCGGTGAGGTAGCGATGGAGATTGTGATCAACATCCTGACCGGGGTGCTTATCGGCTTGATCGCGGGTATCGCGCTTGGGCTGGCGATCTCTTGGCTCACAAACTGGGTTGCGTCAGAGTCGACCCGGTGCAATGGCAACTGCAATCAGGGGAGATCGTGCGACTGTCGTTAACAACACATCCCCTGTTCCAGCGAATCAAAGACTTTCTCAGCGGCGTCGGCTTCTCGGTCGGCGCCGTTTGCTTTTATCTGTACATAACAAAGCCATGAATTCGATTACCGAACCCCTGTCCTTCATCATCAAGCACAACAGCATCGAGCATCGCGCCCTGTCGATGCTTGCCAAGGAGAACCTTGCATCATCAACCCTGTCTGCCCGACTCAAGGGGGGGTATGGCAAGGGCGCGGCGGGACGCACCACCTTCTACAACATGGCCCGCGCAGGGCTGATCCAGTCTGTCGGCTACGACCACTGGCAGATCACAGACCACGGGCTCGATACCTACCACGCGCTCGGTGGAGTGGTGGACAGGGCGTCTAGAAAGTCGGCGGAAAAGTCGGAACTCTACAAGCGCCCGAACTACGTGCCCGAGGAACTCAAGGACACAATGATCAGGCCGGGAGCCAATGACCATCGCGACCACCCCTCCATCCTCGGCAACGAGCGAGTGTGGTACGGGCTGGGCTGGCGCCGGGTCAAGGTTGAATTGATAGACCGCCCGTAACCAACTGGTCGTGCAGTCTTGAGATGGCGCGTGTCTGCAAGGGCATCCATGCCCGCAGCACCGCCGTCCTCCACACGCACACCTTCCGATACGACACGCCCCTGTCATCCGCAATGGCCCGGATAGACGGGCGGCGCGTTACCCAATGCAGGACTACGACCATCAAGTCCTCGCGTCTCGGCAGTACATCCCGCAGCAGCGGGTGCAGGTAGTCCGCCAATGCGCGGATGGCCTCTGCCCTATCCCTTCCCCTCCCGAACAACGCAAGCACCGAACTGCGCTCGACAGGGTGTAGTCTGTTCACTTGGTTCTGGATCATCGCCGCTTGTGCGTGCAGATCCATCGGCGACAGATCCGCCGAACTCGTCCCCCTCACGCGCATCGGGTCGGAGCGCGAGTACTCCGCCCGCTCTGAGATGTTGTACGCGAACTTGACAGCCTGTTCCGCCGACCTGAACTCCATCACGCCACCTTCCACTTCTCGTCGTCCTCGATCAGGACAGACAGACCACCGCCCTCGACGGGCGAGCCAAGTGCAATCGACAGGCGGGTCACCTGTCGGTCGTTCTCATACGCGATCCCTTGCAGCGCATCGAGCGCCACCTTCTGTGCGTTGTCGAGGTCGATCCTGCGCACGCCGAGGGCCCAGTTGGGGTCGCGCTTCTGTCGCTTCGCCCAGTCTTGAGGGAGAGCTGGGTGCAACGCCATCTGCACATGCACGCACCCATCGCGCAGCTCGAGGCCAGAGCTGCGTGCTATCTGTTGGACTAGATCCTTGTACTCAATGGCCTCTTTGCTGCGAACCATCATGCCCCGGAAGTTGCGCCAGTAGCGGTTCGTGCTGGGCGGGTACGGCAGCATCATCATCCCGACAACCTGTCCTTGCGAAACCGGGGGCCTCGCTTCTTCGGCTCAGCATCCCTCGCGATCTTGGTCAGGGCGTCACCGATCACCTCGTCTGGCGGCAGCTTCACCACCTCGCCCGCCATTCCCATCATGGCCGACTCCCATACCGCCGTGCTCTTGTCGCCGACCGGGACACCGATGATGTCCCCGCCGTGCCGCTCTGATCGGATGAACACAGTCTCGGGGTGCTTGCACTTCCCGCAGCCGAGCATCTCGTCCTTGTACTTGGGCGTGCAGTCCCGGCAGTACTCGATGGGTGCGCGTTGCCGCTCGCTCTTGTTGCGACAGAGCATTGCCGCGACTGTGTACTCGCGCCACTCGGTGCTGCCCTTGAAGCATGGAGGTGGGTCGTAAGAACAGATCTCATCCTTGACTGCGGCCATGAAGTAGCGGCGGATAGCCTCTGGCTCGTGCTCAGAACAGACCCCGTACACACCCGAGGTTCTGTTGCACTCGACGTGTCGGCACTTCGTCGGAATCATGGACAGGGTGAGGCTAATCAAACTTCAGCTTTCCTTCGTAGATGGCTTGGGTCAGGGTGATGAGGGCGTGCTCCATCTGGTTGCCGTTGACCTCCTCCCACCCGGCGGTGTTGTGGTGCAGGGCGTCGTGACAGTTACGACAGAGCGGGATGCACCAGTAGTCGGGCACCTTGGTGGCGGCGCCCTTGAACCCGGTGTTGGTGACGTGATGCGGATCGTCGGCGGGTGCGTTGCACGAGACGCACAACAGATCCTTGACCCAGTCCATGTACTTGCGGCTCTCGATCCGACCTGCGTACCCGAGGGCCAGCGCCTGAGCAAAGGTAAGGTGGGGCGGGATTGGCTTTCGCATGTTCACCCAACCCTGTGCAGATAGCGAACGTCGAACACGAAGCTCGCCTTGGCGTTGCCGGAGTCGTCGCCCCTCCGTCTGAGGTACTCGATCTTGTGGTTGCCGCTCTTCTCGATTGCCGAGCGGATCGATGGCAGGAAGCCGGCGTATGTCTCGTGCATCGGCTCGACCCTGTATTGCCTGCCCCCGATCTCCATCTCACATCCGGGGTGATCCCACATGACATCAAAGATCACGACGATGTTGGGGTACAGGCTCTTGTAGCGCAGCGCGTCCTTGAGGTTGAACGTGACTGTGTACTGGGGATCGAGACCAAACAGATCTTCCGCCTTGAACAGCGGGGTTCTCACAGTCTTCAGGTCTGCCGGGAAGATGGTGAACAGATCATGGGTGTACCTGTCCTCTGTCTTTGTTGGGTTGAGGTATGAGGCCAGACCGATCTCGTGCATCCGGCCCACCGCAAAGGCAAGCTCCGCCTGCACTCCGTACCGCTCACACCAAGCGAGCTTGTCTTCTGTGTTCATGCGCCTTTCGTTTTCTGCTCGAGCTCGATCAACAGATCGATGTAGTGGCGGGCCTTCTCGAGGTCTGCAATCCCGCCCTTGTCTCGCCACCGGCACAGGTACTTAATTGCGTTCGCCTCGCAGAATGGAATGCGGTTGGCGTGGATGAACTCGATGGGCTGGATGGCGTGCTTCTTGTAGTGGTCGCCGCCGACCTGTACCTCAAGCGCCATACGCCTTGCGTTCCATGCGTTCGTTGGCCTGCGTGGTCTGCCAGACGGCGACGCCCAGCTTGGAAATCTCAAGGTGCCAGCGCAGCTTCTCGCTCTGTTCTGTGGCGTGGCGCAGGCTGTCGAGTAGCTGGATATAGTCAGCACTGGCTCGTGCCTCCCGCTCCTGTGCGGCAGCGGTGGAGAACCCTTGCGCCTCGAAATCGCGCATCAGCATCGCCAACTTACTTTTTCTGAACTCTTCCAAGTAAGTCCTCTCCGCATATGCGGCTGAGTACTGCTCACTCATGGCTCGGAGCTCCGCAAGGCGGGACTCGATTCGCTCTGGATTCACTTGCGCTTGCCTTTCTTGGTCTCGAAGGGTTCGGATGGGTAGTAGTTGGGTGGCACGTTGAAGACCTTGTCCGGGTCGATCAGGTCTGGGCTTTGCCCAGCCTCGAACCCGGTCACCGCGTCCTTGACGTACACCACCTTGAAGGACACGCCGAGGGTCTGCCTCATCTCATCGATGAGTGCCGCCGCGTTAGGCATAAGCTCTCTGTTCTTGGTGGCCTCAGTCATCCTTCCCCTCCACCGCGAACCACTCGCCGATCTCGGCCTCGATGGCGCGCAGGATCGCGTCTCGAATCTGTTCCGGAGACGGCACCTCGGTGTGCTTGTGCGCCCGGTTCCAGCCGAGCGCGATCCCGTTCTCGATGCACATCTGAAGCACAAGGTGGGTCTTCGGCCTCATTCCAACTCCATCTGTTGCAGCGCCTTGAGCACGAGCTCGCCGAGCTCGCGCCACGACGCCTCGTTTATCAGTTGCTTGACGGCGACTGCTGCTGCCGCCTCGTCAATGGCCTCGACGACGCACATGAGCTCGCCGAGGTCATCGACGATCTCGAACTTGACCGGGTACATCTTCATGCGAGCCTCACCGGGATGAAGTGGTCGTACTCTCCGCGCTCGACCCGGCACAGCCGGTTGGCGAACGGGGTGCGGGAGCCGGTGTCATCTTTGGTGAGGTAACGCAGGCACTCACCCTTGCGGTAGCAGGCCTCGCCCATGCAGCGGCAGTAGTCGTGAGGAAGGTGGTGCTCAGATTGGGACGTCGTCGGCATCGCTGTGCTCCGGAGGTGGGTGCAGGGGGACGTAGTAGTGGGGCCGATCCCTCGAGGCGCCCTTGAACTGGAGGGTTCTCTCGTCAAACCACAAAGCAATCCCGCCCTCCCACTCGCCGTGGCGCTGCTTGTCAACGTACAGGCCGTGCGTAGGCAGCGGGTTGCCGAGCTCGTCCTTGTCCTTCCCCTCCTTGTAGGGGAACTTAAAGACGGTCACGAAGTTGTCGGTCTGGTCAACGATGGCGCCCGTCCCCTTGGCGTCTTGTTTGCCGGGGCGGCGCGCCTCGTCGTCCCTCTTGCGCGAGTGGTGAACCAGATGGATGTGGATGCCGAGGTCTTTTGCGGCGGCGCACAGTTGGCCGACGAACTTCTTCTGCCCGTTGTAGTCGTCCTCGTCGCCGACCACCTTCATCAGGGAGTCGATGAAGAACTGGGTCACGCCCAGTTGCTCGGCGCAGTAGTAGATGACGCCGAGAACACGCTGCGGAGTCACCTCGCCCTGCTGGTCGTAAAGGAACAGGCTGTTTTCAAACTGGTCGAAGAAGCCGTTGAGCGAACTCTCGGTCGGCAGTCGAACACCCAGCGCCTGTGCAGACATGCGGCGCAAGGTCTTCGCGGGCTTCATCTCGAAGCTCGCGATGCACACCTTCTCGCCGAGGCTCATCAGATGCAAGCCGACAAAGCCGGTGACGAAGGACTTGCCGTGTCCGTTGAAGCCAGTCCAGATCGTGAGCTCACCGGGTCGAATGCGGAACAGATCAGCCGCCTTCTGCCAAGGAAGCTCGAGTCCCTTTGCGCTGTTGTCCCCGAAGAACTCCTCGATCAGGTCTTCGCGAAAGCTAGTCACTCCCTTGATGCGCCCGATGTCTTCGTCGCGAGCGGCAAGGTAGGAGTCAAAGTCAACCGGCGTCTCCTTCACGCGGGACTGCCGAGCCTCGTCCAGTTGCCGAGCAATGGATTCGATGCTGACGATGCTGCTCATTGCGACGCCTCCAATGCAGAGGCGATGCGTTGCTGCGCCAGCAGCAGCCGGTCGAGGGTTTGCTGCGGCAGCGCCCTGCCCCTTGCCATGTCGTGCGCGGCGACGGCAACAATCGTTGCCTCCACAGAAACGACCTTCAGCAGGTCACCCGCAAAGAAGCGGGGGCGCACGGGACGTTGCGGCTCGTAGCTGCGCACCTCCGGAGGAAACAGATCCGCGAGGTTGAGTCCCACAGCAGAGGCGATCTGCTCGACCGAGCAGCCGCCGAAGCAATGCAGTAGCACCTTGCCGTCGGCATCGCGAATTGCAAGGCTCGGGCTTCGGTCTTCATGCGCGGGACAGCAGGCAGTCCACCGGCCATTGCCGCCGCGCACCTTCTCGAGTCGAGACAACAGGGCGTCGAGGTTCGGGTTCATACCATCTTCCCCCCGCGCAGCCACTCGGGCTCGTCCTCTGCCTGCACCGCCTCAGCGTCAAGCCACCTCTCGTTCACGATGAAGGCATGCGCCTTCGGAAAGAAGCGATAGCCCTCCCTCGTCATGGCGGGAGACTTGAGCATCACGGCCAAGCCGCCCATGATCTTTGCGCGGAGCTCCTCGTCCGGAGCCAAGGCATTCCAAGCAGCCTTTGCCTGCTTGCAGTTGAGCTGGCACTGCTTCGGCATCGCGTGCCAAAAGTCCCAGAACCCATCGGCCACAGCGTCTGGTTCTTGGTTCTTGGTTCTTGGTTTATGGTTAGCTACCCGACTCGGTTCCCGCTCGCTACCCAAGTCGGTTCCTGCTGGGTTGTCTTTTGCTACCCCAGTTGGTTTCCGTTTGCTACCCGAGTCGGTTGGCGTTTGGTTTTCATTGCGCCGCCGACCGCCAAGGCGCCCGTTCTCGCGGGCCACCTCGGCGCGGTCTTGGTACTGAGCGATCTCCTCGTCGCAACGCTGGTGGATGTAGCCCTGCTCTGTGCGGGTAAAAAACTCTGCCAGTACAACAGCCACCGCAGCCCGCTCCTCCTGAGTCCGGGCCGACAGGCGGCGGCACAATGCGTCCGCATCCAGCGGCAGCGGCGCCTCATCGAGGTAGTACTGGTCGAGCAGTTGTCGGTATGCGCCGTGCTCGATGAGAGAGAGGTGAGCCGCGTCCCTGCGGTAGTCACCTATGGAGAACTTGTAGTAGTGCAACGCCCGTGTCCTTTGCCAACTGCCCCGCCTTTGACTGTCCCCAAGGGGGCGGCAGGGTGAGCGAAAGGAGCAGAAACTCTCACCTCTTCAGCGCCCGGAGCGACCGGGGCACCTAGCCGCGGGCGCAATTATCCTTGTGACGACACAAGATTTCAACAAGAAAGATGTAACGATTTCCGTTTTGTAATTGATCTTAGTCAAGCCCTGAACATAAATTTACACAAGACCTCTTGCTTGTTGGGTCTTGTCGGAAGTAGTATGAAAATCCCTGCTTCGCTTTAGTGGGAGAAAGAAAGAGCTATGTCCAGCGTAGGAGAAAGAGTGCGTCAGTTGCTTGCCGAGAGGCACATGTCGCAGGCAGAGCTTGCTCGGAGGATCGGTGTAGTGCAGCAGACGGTGAGCTACATCTGCAACTCCAAGTCCACCATCCAGAGGTCGGCTTACCTCACCAACATTGCCGATGCCTTGGGGGTCAACGCCAACTGGCTACAGACGGGGGTGGGCAGCAAGACCGACATCGCCCTGCCCGAGGAAGTTGCACGCGGCGTGGCGCGAGTCACACAGGTTCCAGTGATTCGCTTCGAGCACGTTCGCGATTTCTGTGAGGGCCGCTCACCCCAGCCACAACGGGTTGTGATCAGCGAATCGGTCGGAGAAGATGGATTTGCAATCACATTGCCTGACGACAAGAGCATGAACCCCCGGTTCTCGGAGGGCAACCTGTTGGTCATTGACCCCGACGTGACGCCAGAACCGGGTGACTATGTTGTGGCCCTGCTTCACAGCGGAGAGGCGGTGCTCAGGCGCTATCGGCGCAGAGCGGGCGAGGGTGTCCTTGTGGCAGAGAACACGGACTGGGGCGAGCTCACGCAGGACGACGTCGAGCAAATCGTCGGCACGATGGTCGAGTGCCGCTCCTACCGAGGAGGCAGCGGCGCCACAACCACGGTTCGAGCACTTGTGTTTTAAGACAGTACAAGAACACTTGCGTTTTTAACGCACTTCCACCATAATACTGCCCGTGGGGCTTGGATGGGCCGGGCCCACAAGGACACGGGATATGGAACAGGAAGCAAACAAGAGCGAGAGCTTCGCCACCCTGCGGAGCGTGGACGTCAACCAGCACGTCGAGAAGAAAAACGGGCTGAGCTATCTCAGTTGGGCGTGGGCGGTTGACCAGCTTTTGCTGCGCGACCCCAGCGCCACTTGGTCTTACCGGTGGGGCAAAGACCCCGCAGGCAGCGAAGTGCCGCTGGTGTACATCGGCGAGACCGCGATGGTGTTCTGCACCGTCCACGCTTTTGGCGTCTCGCGCACCGCCCAGTTGCCGGTGATGAACCACCGCAACCAGCCCATCCCCCAGCCCGACAGCTTCCAAGTCAACACCGCCATGCAGCGCTGCCTTGCCAAGGCCATCGCGCTGCACGGGCTCGGGCTGTACATCTACAGCGGCGAGGATCTGCCGCCCGAAGACAAGGGCGAGATCGCCCCCACCACCACCGCCGAAGAACTGCAAGCCGCCAAGGACAGCCTCGCGAGGGCCAAGACCATCGACGAGTTGCGCGGCCTGTGGACTGCCCTTGCCGACCCGCTGCGCGAGGCGACCAAGGCGTACACCACCGCGCTTGCCAAGAAGCTCACGCCGAAAGCAGCGTGATGGAGCAGCGCAGCCCCGAGTGGTTTGCCGAGCGCAAGGGCAAGCTCACCGCCTCCATGTTCGGGCAGGCGGCGGGGCTGGGCCCCGGCTCACGCCAGCAGGCGTGGCGGCGACTGTTGGAGCTCGAGGTCTTTCACGGCAACGAAGCAACCGACTGGGGGACGGCCCATGAACCCGTGGCGCTCGCGGCGTACCGCAATCAACACCCATCCGCGAGCATCGGTCAGGCTGGCTTTGTTCGCCACGCGGATCTGGATTGGCTTGGTTGCTCACCTGACTTCCTCATCGATGACTCAGCGCTCGGCGAGATCAAGTGCCCGTTCAGCCAGCGGGTCTACGAAGCAGTCCCCCACTACTACATGGCCCAAGTCCAAGGCCAACTCGAAGTGACCAACAGACAGTGGGCGCACTTTGTCTGTTGGACGCCGGCGCACATGCGCGTCTGGCACATCAGCCGCAGCCCCGACTACTGGGACTGGCTGCATCTGCGACTCGCCGACTTCTGGTCGTGGGTCGTGGCACAGGTCGAGCCTCCCCGCGACAAGCGGGTGAAGCCCGAGGAGATCCCGCCCGTCTCGTGCGAGGCGGTTCTCAATGTTTCACTGCCAACCTAAAGAGGACACGATGGCATACGACAGCAACACCCCCTACGACCCGACCAACAAGGGCTACATCGCCAAGAACGAGCGCAAGGAAAGCGAGACCCACGCCGACTACACCGGCAAGGTCAACATCGACGGCAAGGAGTACTGGCTGAACGCTTGGATCAAGGTCGGGCGCGACGGCACCAAGCTCTCGGGCCAGAAGTACTTCAGCTTGGGCGTGCGCCCGGTGCTCGATCAGGCCGCGCCGCGTCGCCCTGCCCCCGCACCGGCGCCCCGCGCCGCCGCTCCGTCTCGCAACAGCGGCTTCGAGGAGATGGCGGACGACGTCCCGTTCTAACCCGAACACAGAGCAGAGGCCATCGACATGAACATCACACTCTCGCTCACCATCGAGCAGATCAACACCATCCTGCGTGCGCTTGACGGCGCACCGCACGGGCAAGTTCGGCAGATCGTGGACACCATCATCACCGAGGCCACCAAGCAGCAGCAGGCGGCGCAAGCCGCCATCGCCGCCGCCCGCGAGGAGGTGGAGTGAACAACTACCAGCGCACCGCGTACTGGCTCGAAGCCTGTGGCAAGAAGCCGGGGCTCGAGACCGCGTCTGTGCAGATCGGTTGCCACATCGAGGAGTTCTGCGAGTTCCTGCGCAACCTGCGTACCGAGAAGGAGGGCTACGCCCGCTTGATCGAGCGCACCGTGGAGGATCTTGAGTGGTTTGCCGAGAAGCTCAAGCGCAACGATCTGTTGGGCTACATCCCGCAGCACCTGCGGGCCGATGCCCTCGATGCCCTGTGCGACATGGAGGTCACCGGCAACGGCGTGGCTTACCTGTGCGGCATGGACAAGCCCGCGGCCGACGCGGCGGTGCTGACCGCCAACGACGCGAAGCTGGTCAACGGCAAGCCTGTCTTGAGGGAGGGCGGCAAGATTGGCAAGCCCGAGGGCTGGTCGGCGCCCGATCTACGCGCCTTCGTATGAAGCAAGGCGATAGCTGGACGCTCGTGCTCCTGTGGGTTTGCCTTGTGATGGCGCTCTCGTGGGTGGCTGGGTTTCTTTTTGGAGTTGCCTACAAGGCAGCAGCATGGGTCATTGGACTATGAACGAACAGACTGAACAACAGATCGTTGCGGAGACCAAGCCGCAGCACCGGGCCACCATCACGCTGCGCGATGTCGCTCAGCAGGTGGGCATCTGTTATGAGACCGCGCGGCGCTGGGCGCACAAGGGCCGACTGCCGGTGTTTCGATTCGCGGGTGCGGGTCAATGGCGGGCGTACCCCGAAGATGTTGACGCCTACATTGAAAAGCACAAGAATCAAGCCGCTGCCCCTTGGTCGAGTAAGTGAGAGCGCCATTGCAAAGGAGCAACACATGGCACTCTTCAAACGAGGTAGCGCTTGGTGGATCGATGTGACGTCGCCCGATGGGCGGCGCATCAGAGAGTCCACCAAGATCGCCGACAAGAAGCTCGCGCAGCAGTACCACGACAAGGTCAAGCTCGATCTTTGGAACGAGCATCGGCTGGGCATCAAGCCCGATCGCCTGTTCTCTGAGGCGGCTGATCTCTTTCTCAAGGAGAAGTCGCTTCGCCGCAGCGTGGAGTGCTACGAGAGTCAGCTTGCTTGGTGGAAGAAGCAGTTCGCTGGCAAGACGGTGCGACAGATCACTCAGGAGCTCATCATCGAGACGATAGACAGGAAGCGCGACAGCGGTGCGTCCAGCGCAACGTGCAACCGCTACCTTGCTGTGCTTCGAGGAACGCTGCGGCTGATCTGTCACAAGTACCGGTGGATCGATGCGCCCCCGAAGTTCTTCATGTACGAGGAGCCCAAGGGTCGTGTGCGTTGGCTCAAGCCCGACGAGATCACCCGGCTGCTGACGGCGTTGCCCGAGCACACCCGAGACATGGTGAGGTTCTCCCTTGCCACCGGGCTGCGGCAGAGCAACGTGAGGTTGCTGCGCTGGGATCAGGTGGATCTGGCGCGGCGCACCTTGACGATCAGTGGCGAGGAGATGAAGAACGGCAGGGACTTCACGATTCCGCTGAGTGACGAGGCGGTGTGCGTGCTACGCGACAACGTGGGCCGGCATGACGCCTACGTCTTCGCGTACTGTGGTCGCCCGGTCACGCAGATCAGCAATGCGAACTGGAAGGCGGCGCTTGCGCGGGCCGGGATTGAGGACTTTCGCTGGCATGACTTGCGTCACACATGGGCCACCATGATGGCGCAGTCGGGGGTGCCGACGGATGCGCTTCAGATACTGGGCGCGTGGGAGTCGCCGGAGATGGTGAAGCGCTATGCGCACCACAGCGTTGAGTCACTTCGGCGCCACATTGGGGCGGCCGATGAGCCGGTTCGGGAGGCTATGGCACGTTTACGCCACAGTCCCTCAATTCAGCACCTCAAGCGGGTGGCGTAGATGCTGTGCTAAGTCGTTGATTTTATTGGCGGAGAGGGTGGGATTCGAACCCACGGTACGTTTGCACGTACGCCTGATTTCGAGACGCACCCCCGAAGCCCATTTTTCCCTTATTTTTCAACAACTTACGCTCTCTTCTTAAAGACCAAGGGCAGCATTTACGACACATTCCACAGAGGGACAAAGGCAAGCAAAAACCAAGTTACGACACGTTTACGCCACATGCCTGCCAGCAGGAAACCGAAGAAAAGATACAGGCCAAAGGGCGTCATCAGCAACCCCATCGAGTACGTCATCTCCGGGCTAAAGCCCGCCTCGCTGGAGGCGCAGACCCGACTCAAGCTGGGCTACCACTGGGCCATGCTGCGCCTCGCTCGGGGCGAGGGAACAAAGGACGACTGGTGGGAGGTAGCCAACGCCATGAACGTCGCCATCGTGCTGGCCGAGCACGGATACGGGGACACCGAGATCATCGAGGACGTAAGGGACGCGATGCTTGCCCTCCACCAAGCCAAGCTGCGCTACCGGGAAACCGGTCGCCTTCTGTTCCGGGGCGAGGAGCTCACCGCCGTGAACCTTGGCCTAGACATTCACGACGCCCAGATGGAGGAAGCCACCGTCCGGGACATCGAGCACGCCATCGCCGAGTGCGAGAAGCGCATCTCCAGCAGAGAGTTCATCAAGCCAACCGAGGAGCAGCGATGCTGACAGCCCCCGAAGTCGAGCGGTTCTTACAACAGTTCGAACCCCTGCGGAACATCCAAGTCGAGGAGCGGAGCCCCGTCATCCTTGCCCCGTGGCTGGTGCGCCTGCACGGGATGGTCTCAATCTACGGCGAGGTTCACCAGTTCGAGACGGATCTGGATCTCACAGAGTTTGGCGGGCCACAGGATCTGTTGAAGCTGGCCGAGCAGCTCCTCAAGTCCTTCGCAGCCGCCGGGGAGCAGGTGCGCCGTCAGTCGGCGTAGACCCGGCCCCGGAAGTAAGCCCTGCCGTTATCGCGCACGGCACAGAACTCCGGGTGCAGCAGGATCCCATCCTCCCACGTCAGCACGGCAAAGCCGGACTGCCAGTTGAACCCCGGCTTGCTGTTGCGGTAGCTGAACTCGTCCTGCCATTCGTCGGCCAGCATCCCGGTTTTGATGCCGTAGTGCGTGCCCTTGAAGCCCTTGTGCGCCTTAGCGCTGAGCTCGTGGGTGTGGCCAGTCACCGTGTGGCACCCACCCTTGAGCACGTCGTTCCAGCCCGAGTGAACGCCCGAGTGCCAGTCGTGGATGATGACCATGTCATCGTTGACATCGATGCGCTCCGAGTCCTCCCAGTGCGGGAGGTGGTCACGCAGGGTGAACCCGGCCACGCCCTCGAACTCCGGCACCAGATTCGACAGTCGGGTCTCGAAGCGAGCGCAGTGGTTGCCGTAGGTACGCAGTAGCTTGCAGCCGCCGGGTCGAACAGACTCGATCTCGCCGAGCCGAGACTGCACAGCCTCGAGCTCCTCCTTCATGGTGTGCGCCTTCTTCCACCGGATCCTGTCATGTCTCGATGCCATTCCGCCATCGAGTATGTCTCCGTTAAGGACAACCGCCCTAACCTCAGACTTGAGATCAACCAACAGATTGCACAGAGCCTT
>JACCDP010359067.1_pt1 | contig 15265 bp, 4 predicted proteins | sample 7445841 | NCBI WGS metagenome assembly JACCDP01 (sample SAMN15323441, study PRJNA562643) | freshwater metagenome | isolation source: river surface water | place: USA:Blue River Watershed | collected 2017-08-17 | reverse complement strand
TTGAACGATGCAGTCTGTAACAAGTTCGTCAACACGATTACAAAATTACCACAATTTAATGTACCCGGTGGATTGGCTACTTCTGATCCATTAGAGTCTATAACAAAAGAGGTTGCAAAGGCTTTAGGCAACGCTCTGATTGATTTGATTTTAATTTCTATCAGAGGCTCTATCGAAGCTTTCCAAAACAACACTTGCGATACTGGAAATCTAAACAACTTCCAAGATACGGGTACTTCTATTGGAGATTTAACAGCAGATCAAGAAGATGCAGTTGGAGATATACTTGCACAAAATGGTATAAACAGAGATCAGTTAAATGAGTTTACAAAGTTCTTAAATGATGTTCTTTGCGTTCTAAGACCATCTGAAATTTGTTTATTGTTATCTGGTACAACTTTAGGTAATGAGCAGAAATTAATACTCAAGTCATTAATTTTAAATAAATATCCTACTTTAAATTCTTTCATTGATAGAGAGGATTTATTATTAGCTCTCTGTAAAAGTATAATTGAAAAACTAGAACTAACAAACATTTGTCTAGATTTATTAAACGATAGCTTACCTTTTAATAGAGCTTTTTGCGATATCAGCACTTTAAATAATGCTAGAAGACAATTATTAGAGCAGAAATCATTAACAGCAGAACAAATTAATGATTTATTAAATGCTATTAAAAGCGACGAAGAGAAAGAACTGGAAAATATTGTTAAATTATTAAACGGGGACGTGCCTAACAGTCTACCAAATCTCTTATGTTCAGATAACTCAACTAAGAACTTATTAGCAGATATTGTGAATAAAAATCCTGCATATCAGAACATCTTTGCTTCGTTAATTAAGTCTATGGTTAAACCACTATATCCAGTATATAATCAAGATATATTAGAGTGGCCTACTTCTCTTGTAACAAACGAAAAGAAAGTTAGAGTTAAAGAAAGAAATAGTTTTATTAGACCAGAACTTGCAGCTATAAATGGTACAGAACTAGAAGATGCTAATAAAAAAGAAAATGTAAAAATAGAAAAATATATTGCTGTACCATTCTCAGATGTTTATACAAGCAGCAGCAATACACTAGTTACAGCTTCAAATTATGACTCTAAATTAGCTATTTCATCTGATAAGCAATACGAATTAGATTATGGTTTATCGAGAGCAAACATAAATTATCAAGAATATAACAATCTCACTCTTGAATTAAAAAGAGCGTTTATTGAGTTTTTTAAAAATTTAGCATCAGGGATTATAAGTCTATCTTCTGATATTATCAAGACTGCTACAGATATAATTGATTCGTCAAAAAAAATTATAAATCTAGAAGAGCAGGGTATAGTTGGTTCTACAGCTAATACCTATGATTTAATGGCGGATTTTTTTAATAATATAGATAATGCTGAGATTAAAAGAGTTGGAGGGGCTGATAGATTAGAGAAAGCTATAGATTCATATAATACATTTAAAAGTACAGCAAACAATGCAACTTTAAACACTTATGCAAAATATGAAATAAATTATCAATATCTACTAAAAGACAGATCAAAGGATAATATTGTTACAATTAAAAGAAATGAATTAGAAAGTTATTTTACATCTAGCGAACAACATGGCTTTACATTTAGAGAACCAAATACAGACAACAAACAAGAGTTATTAAATACAATCAATAGAAGTTCAGTAAGCCTAACAGACCTACAGAATTTAAATAAACAAACATTCTCAGATATCTTGAAAGATAAAACTGATAAAAACAAAAATTATTACCTAAAGCCTAATCCATACTCTACACAAGATTTAAAAAAATATGTTTTAGCCTATGGAGAAGTAGATAAATATATTAAATTTATAAATAATTTTACTGGTTCATATGAAAAACTTTACAACACTAACAATTTAACATCATATGTAAATTTAAGAAGAAACGGTGTTGAGGGAGCAGGAGATAAAAAATTCGTCGATCTTTCTAGATTTGAAGATTTAAATCCAATTTATAAAGAAGGTAGCGATTTAGCACAGTACAACAATCAAGTTGGATTTATAGGTGACTGCATAATGCTTGTGTGTCATGCAGTACGAGAATTTTATATAAAAAGAAGAGAAGAAATATTAAATATTGTTAACAATCAATCACAAACAACCGAAGAAAAATTAAAAGTATTTGAAATAATAAACGCACAAGATATATTACCCGATAACATTAGAGATATAGTATTATTTAAAGTTTGCGGACCATTAGAAGGACTTAACAAAGAAAGCATTGAAAAATTTATAATTGATATATATAAAGATCAAAATAAAACTATAATATATTATGCTTATCAAGTTTTAAAATTTGGTAGAACTAATAACATAGGCTTACCAGCACCAGAAAATGAATATAAAAAAGTCTATAATATTAGCAATGTAATAAATATTTTTAATGATTCAAAAGCAGGATTTGGTTTACGATTTGCTGAAAATAACGTAATCATTGATATTTTTGAAAAATATTTTTATTTTTCTTTTAGAAAGGATGAAGGTTCTATATTTGAAATAAATCCATCTAATATATTTAAAGCAGGCATCAGACCACCCGCCCCACAAACTTTATTAAGTCAGAATACTCAAGAAGTTGACTTTAATAAATCATTAATTGAATCATTACTGTTTACAGAAAAAAAAGACTTAAAAGATAAAATTTGCGATAAAGAAAATTCATTTTTAGGATTAGATAAAGCAGAACAAAATATAAAAACCGATAAGCAAGAAAATATTTGCTATGATTCTCAAAATAACGATGCGAACTTTGTATCAGAAGAATCAAATATGATTTTAAAAGAAATTTGTAATATTATTGTAAGAGCGTATGTTTACGATTTCTTAATGCAAGGTATTATTTCTTTTTACGATATAACACCAAAAGCTATAAAAAACGATATGATGTTAAAGTTTATGACATATAAAATGAAAGTTGAAATGTCAAAACTATCAGCAGGTTATTTTGAAAACTTTGTAGATAAATTATATGAATTAAATACTGGTGTAAAAAATGAAAGCGATAACGATATAAAACTATCTATTCTAAAACTAAAAATATCAAATGAAATAGATAACTTCAATAAAGCATATTTTACATCTGAAAAAAGTATTTTAAAGATCTCGCCTGTTTTAAATTACACACAAGGAGCTGAGACAAATCTGACAAAAATGAAAGATATATATGAGTTTTTATCTTTCAAAGAAGGTGAAGGTCAAACATTTGAAACAGTTGGTATAAAACCTTTCAGAAGATACCAGTCATTTTATGAATATAATTCTAATATATTTGGCGATATAGATGTTGTGTTTTTTGATAAAAATAAATTTGAAATAATTGTTGGTTTTTATTATAAAATTTTAAACTTAACTTACTTAAAATTTAAATTTAACGATATTTTAAGTAACCTACAAACTACAAATGCTTCTATTGACTTCTTATTTAACAAAGAAGATTTTACAAGTAATACAATCAAAAGAGTTGCTGAGTCCGGTAGTTTGCAAATTAAAGATGGAAGATTTTCAAACGGCACAAACTCTGAATCAATCGACAATAATCAGTTTGACGCCTTAGTTCCATTAAAAGATTATCATGTTCTTTCATTTATAGCAGCTAATCTCTCAACTTCTGTAAGAAAAAAAGGAACATCGGTATTCAGAGATACACATGCAACTTTATTGATTACCTACAATAACTTAATATCTGGTGTAAACGCAGATATCCCAGTTCCATTGATTACGAACAGCAACGCACCATCTACTGTAGGTACGTTTGCTAGAAATGCATTAATAAAAACTCCGTTAATGATAGCTAAAGGTGCAGTAGAAGCATTAGATCCAAACGTAGCAACAGCAAAAGCATTATATCAGTTTACAAAAGACTTAAGATTAGCGATAGATTCAAACGCACCAGAAAACAAGTATTTAGACGCCTTAATTCCAGCATACGGAGCTTCACTTACATTTGCTGGAATAGTACCCACTCCAATCGGTCTTGCTTATTATGCATCTACATTATGGAGCGACAGTCTATTAGGTGGTGCTTTTGAAGATGATGAAAAGGGAAATATACCTATAACATGTGGAGATGAATAATGGCAATAGCATACTCAGTAAAATTACCACTAGAAGAAGGACAAAATTCTAATAGTTCTTATAACACAACACTAGTAGATACTGCCAGACAAAACATCAAAATGATCTTGTTGACAAATCCCGGCGAAAGAATAATGTTGCCTGATTTTGGTGTTGGCTTTAGAAGAATGTTATTTGAGCAAAACAATGAAAGATTAGCAGCTATGTTAGAAAATGCAATTATGCAACAGATGGCTAAATATGCTGCTGGTATAGGAATTGATGAAATAAACATTATTACAGATAGCAACAACACGATAGTAGGCATATCTCTTATCTTTTCTATTAAATCAGTTAAAATATTTGGTCAACAGTTTTCGTTTACAATTTCATAAAATCTTCTAATTATTAAAGAGGACAAATAAATATGGCGAACAAAAAAGTCGTAAATATAAAGTACACAAGCAGAGACTTTACTTCAATTAAGTCTGATCTTATAGACTATGCGAGAAGGTATTATCCAGACACCTATAAAGACTTTAGTGATGCCAGTTTCGGTTCTCTTGTGTTAGATACTGTTGCATATGTTGGCGATATTATGTCATTTTATGCAGATTATCAAGCAAACGAATCTTTTTTGGATACATCAGTTGAATACTCCAATATCTTAAGACTAGGTAAACAGTATGGCTATAAGTATACTCCAACCAATACTTCAACAGGTGTGGTTGCTCTATACGTTATCGTACCAGCTAATGCCTCAAATACTGCACCAAATTTAAATCTTATTCCTACACTTGAGAGAGGCAGCGTGTTCTCTACTGAATCTGGTGTATCCTTTATATTGTCAGAAAACGTTGACTTTTTGAGTTCTAATTCACAAGTAATCAAAGTTGCAGAACAAGATGTTAATAATGGTTCTCCTACTTCATTTGTAATTAAAACATTTGGTAAAGTGGTATCTGGACAAGAGATAACCGATATTGTATCTGTCAGCAGTTTTCAAAAGTTTAGAAAGATAACATTAAGCAAGCAAAATGTGTCTGAAATTATCTCTATTGTTGACGAAGAAGGAAATGAATATTATGAGGTGGATTATCTAAGTCAAAACATAATCTACAAATCTATTCCAAATATCAATACTGATAAAAATCAAGTATCACATATTTTAAAACCATTTAGTGTTCCTAGAAGATTTGTTGTGGATAGAGATTTCAGAACAACAAGCGTGGTATTTGGAGCATCAGACAACTCACAACTATCAGATAACGATACATTCTTTTCTGATCCAAAAAATGTTGTCTTAAATATGAGCGGTAAGAAATATATAGAAAATTCTTACTTTGATCCAAACAATTTAACTAACAGCGAAAAATTAGGAATCGGACCTTCAAATACAAGACTGTTTATTAGATATAGATATAACCCTAGATCTAACCCAAATGTTTCTGTTGGAGAGATTTCTAGAGTTACAAGTTCTATTCTCAAATTTAAAAACGAAAAAGAGGTATCGGCAGAAACTCTAAACGGTATAAGATTGAGTGTTTCTGTAGACAACGAAGAACCTGTTGTTGGAAATACCACAGAAATTAACTCACAAGAACTAAAAACAAGAATTTCCAATAACTTCTCAGCACAAGGAAGAGCAGTAACCTTTGAAGATTACAAAGCAATATGTTATTCTATGCCACCAGAACTAGGATCAATAAAGAGAGTAACTATAGCAAAAGATCTAGATTCTCTAAGACGAAACCTCAATGTTTATGTTTTATCTGAGGCAAGATTAGGATATTTAACAAATGCTACAGATTCACTAAAAGAAAACTTAAGAAGCTGGATAGCAAAGAATAAAATAGTAAATGATTCCATTGATATCTTAGATGGTAAAATAATCAATTATGAAATTGTATTTAAAGCATTGGCATCAAGAGAATCAGATAAGGTTCAAGTATTAAACGACTCTATCTCAGCATTAACAACAGCTTTATCGATTGCACCAGAGATGGGAGAACCTTTTATTATCTCAGATATCCTGTCAGTATTGAAAAAAGTGAATGGTCTAATAGATGTTATCAATGTTCAGATAAACTTAAAACAGGGTGGTAATTATTCATCTACATACTTCAATATTGATCAAAATACAACAGAAGATGGAAGAATAATTAACGTACCTTTAAATGCTGTAATGGAACTAAAATATCCAGATGTTGATATTAAAGGAACAATAATCTAATGGCTATCAAAAAAGTATTTGCTACAAAAGATACAACTATTACTGATGCTTATAGAAACAACGGGACTAGAGCAACAAACGCTAATATGGGCGCAGCAGATTCCCTAGAAATATTTAGCGTTTATGGCTATGCAAATCCCACATCAGTTGAGAGATCAAGAATTTTAGTACAGTTTGATATTGTTTCTTTAAATATTCTAAGAAACCAGAGCAAAATACCTGCATCTGGTAGTACAAAGTTTTATTTAAATATGTATAACGTTGCCCACTCTACAACTGTTCCTACAGATTTTACTGTTTCAATTGACCCTTTATCTTCTTCTTGGGATGAGGGTTATGGTTTTGACATGGAATCTTATGGAGATAAAGGTGGTATATCACAATTCGGTGCCACTTGGGATGATAAAGATTCTTCTTTTTCTTGGAATACAACTGGATCTGATATTGTAAGCGGATATAATTATACTGCATCATTTACAACAGGATTAGAAGATATTTCAGTAGATATTACTAGTTTAGTTGAAAATTGGATGACAGGTAGTTTGCCTAATTATGGTTTATTGTTGAAATTATCTGGATCTTTTGAAGACGGAACAACAACAAACAGTTTCTATACCAAGAAGTTTAGTGCGAGAACATCAGAGTTCTTCTATAAGCGTCCAAGTATTGTTGCAGTATGGGATGATTCTATAAAAGATAATAGAAACGAATTCTTCTATTCAGCTTCGTATCTATCAACAGAAAACATACAAAACCTTTATTATTACAACATTACAAATGGTTCATTAAAAGATCTACCAGCTTTGCCAACAGTAACAATCTCAGACTCTTCTTCTAGTTTAGTAACAGGTTCAGCTACAATATCAAAAGAAGCTACTGGTATTTACAAAGCCTCATTTGCGTTATCTGGTGGTCAAACAACGGATACTACATTAAACGATAAGTGGTATTATAGCGGTAGCTTAGTAAGAAGTCAAACATTTAAAGTGAAAGAAAGAACTGGTGAAGAATTACCAACTGATTATTTACTCTCTATCACAAACCTAAAAAATATTTATAAACAAGGTGAAGTACAAAATATTAAAATTTATTCTAGACCTAAAAATTGGAGTCCAAATATTTATACTGTATCTGTTTCAAAACCAGAATCAAAATCAATTAAAAACTTACACTTCAAACTTGTAAGAACTGACGATAACCAGCCAATTATTGATTATGCAACAGGGAGCGTCCAATATACATTGACTTCCTATAATGGCGATGGCAATAATTTTACATTTGATTTCTCTTACTTGCAAGCAGATTATAGTTATTACTTTCAGTTTGCTACTTATGATGGTACAGAGCTAAAAGAATATCCACAAAAATTTAAATTTAGGGTAGAATAATATGAATTCAAAAGATTTATTTAATAAGTCTCTCACAAAACAAATAACAAATAATGATCTAGTTGGCGTAAAGAAAGAAGTAGAGTCAACTGGATTATTGAACGCTAAAGCCATATCTGATAAAAGAATCGAACCAAATATTGATTTTTCTTCATTGGATAACTTTGTTAGATACGGTTCTGCTGAAAAGTATTATGAAGATGCTTATACAAATATTTCTTCTAGATATCCTTACGATGGTTCTTCAAAAGAAAAGCAGGAATGGAAGAATAACTCCAGCTTATTTGATTTATATGTATTCAGTAATTATCCATCTGTAAAAGGATATGTAAATTTCTCAGGATCTGAATACATCAAATTATTTGGTGGCCCATCAGCAGATACTTTATATGATACCAGCACAAAAAGAGAATCCAATCTAAAAATTGATCCAACAGAAGGTAACACAATTGAATTTTGGTTCAAGTCAGATTCAAGTGCTACTGGAAATATCATAGACGTAACTGGATCAAATAACAGAATTCTTGTTTCTTATACAGGCAGCAGCAACACTATATCTTTTAATTGTATTAGTGGATCAACTTCACAAGTAGTTACTCAGTCAGTCAGCCCTTCTTCTTGGCATCATTACGCTTTTACTGTAAAACAAGATACAAGCGAAGTTAGTTTTAAAACATATATTGACGGTGTAAGAGTAAACGTTTCTAGCAGTTCTACTCTATACAACAGCTTTCCAAATACTGCATTAGTTGGTTACATTGGTGTCAGCTTAACAGGTTCTATAGATGAATTTAGATATTGGAAGTTGGAGAGAACAGAAAAAGAAATAGGACGTTATTGGAACAGAAGCGTAAATGGTGGAGCAGAAACAGATGATTCAAATGTTTCTCTAGGTGTATATTATAAGTTTAATGAAGGTATAACAGGAACTAGCTCACTAGATTCAGTTGTTGTGGATTATTCTGGTAGATTAGTTAATGGTACATTTGTTAATTATTCATCTGCATCAAGAACAGAAGGTGCTACACACATAACGCTAGAAGATGCAGATCCCATTATCCGTTCTACACACCCAGACGTAGTATCACAGAAAGCAACAAACCTAGAGTCAGCAATAGATTACGACAACCAGAATACATCAAGACTTATTACAACCATACCTTCTTGGATAGTTGAAGAAGCTGATGAAAAAAATAAACCATTCTTAAGAAACTTGATTCAGATCATCTCAAGTTATTTTGATACTTTACATATATTATTAGAAAACTTACCTAAGATTAAAGATGTAAACTTTATACAGCAAGATAAAAAAGCATTCCCATATGCATCAAAACTATTAAAATCTTATGGAGTAGATGTAAGTGATTTATTTCTTGAATCAACTTTATTTGAAAACGTTCTATCAAGAAATGAAGATATAGATTTTGAAGATAGATTACAAAATATCAAAAACACTATATATCAAAATATCTATAACAACATCACTAGATCATTTAAGACAAAAGGTACAGAAGAAGCTATAAGAAATATCCTACGCTCAGTTGGTATTGATGATGAATTAGTCAAAGTAAATATCTATGCCAATAATCAAGAATTAGAGATTAAAGATAGATTTTATCCATCGTACATCAAGAGAAATGCGGTAGATTTTTTCACCAACAATTCAGCAGTAATCATACCAAGCGGTTCTGATTATATTTCAAAAGCTAATCCTTTATATCTAGATAAATATGCATACATTCCACTTACTTTTGAAGCGTTAGTAGGTATTCCAAACTTAGAAGTATTTAAAAAAGTTGACGGCTATGCTATTCCAAATTATACAACTTCTTCTTTATTTGGTGTTCACTCAACTGAAGATTCAAATCTTGTTTGGAGTGCAACAGATAAGTTTAATTTTAGAGTCCACGCAATCAAAACAAGTGAGATAGGAACAAACGGATATTTTCACTTATCATCTTCGATTGGTAACGGATTCGTTCTAACATCAAGCGAGATACCAGACCTATACTCGGATACCGATTGGAACTTATCTGTAAGATTCTATAACAATAAAAGAAAATATGTAGACATCGGATCTGGTTCTGGTGAGTCCGACTACACGTTTGAATTTAGTGGTTTTAATTCTGTATATGATTCGGTTATCAATCAATTTACATTAACCAGTAGCGTAAATTTCTCTACAGGTTCCGATATCCTATACACCAATAAGGCTTTTTATTTAGGTGCTGAAAAAGATAACTTTACTGGTTCTTTAATAAATCCAACTAATGCTAGAATATATGGATTTAGAACATATGCCGAATATCTCTCAGATAACTGTTTAATTCAACATTCAAGAGACTTTGACAATAATTCAATTGATGATTTTACTGAGAATGCATATAAATTTAAGTTTGATTATCCATTAAATCGTCAAGATGCTCTGATATTGGATTTACACTTTAATGAGGTTTCTTCTTCTGATAGCAACGGCGAGTTCTATTCAGCAGATTATGCATACCTGAACAATCCAAATCAAGATTACAAAACACTTGAGTATCTACATAAAACTTACAATGTTAGAGGCAAAGGATTCTCAGCAAACTCTACAATTGTCGATAGAAAAAACATATCAATCGCAAAGAGAAAGCTACCAGAAACACTTTCATCAGACGATTTGATTAATTATTATTCTCAAGATGATGCAGCAGTAGGTCTTGACAGAAATCCAATTAACTACCTAGTCTCAATCGAAAAAAGCATGTATCAATCCGTATCAGACGAAATACTAAATATGTTTTCGTCAGTACAAGAATACAACAATCTAATAGGTCACGCTTATTCGATCTATTCTACCAATTATAAAGATCTAGAGTTTGCTAATAGATTGTTCTCAGAAAAAGTTAAAGAAAAACCAAGTATTGAAAAGTATACAAACTTCTATAAATGGATAGATTCCGCTATTTCTAGAATCGTAGAACAGTTTATACCTGCTTCTGCTGATTATAATAGAACTATTGCTAATTTAATAGAAAGCCATATCTTAGAGAGAAACAAATACGAGTACAAGCTATCTACTTTATCTATCGGAAAAGATATCCCTGTAGGTACAATTAGAGGTCTGCATTTATATGACGTAAAGAATGGTTTAGCCAATTCTGGTAGTGTATGGTTAAAAGCTAGAGCAGACAGACCAGATCCTTTAGTAGATACGCCTAATACAATTATTGATAATCAGAGAGAAACACTAAGAAGAGTAATTAATTCTAAAAACCTAGATCGTTTACCTAGACTGTCAAATGGTAGCGGTGGTTTTTATGATGGTAGAAGATTCTTAACAAGAGAAGCACCTTCAACTGTCAGAATTACATCTTCAAAACAAGATACATATGAGGGAATTATTGATAATGTAGTTAGAACCAAATATGTGCAGATTGATCCAACATTTAACTTTAGAGGCGATGTAGATATTTCTTCTTCTCAAGTTGTCACAAATGTTTCTTATGTAAAAGATGGCAACTTTGTTAATAAATATGAATTCTTAAATACAACTGGAAGAACAACAAATAACTTACATATAGCTAAAGGCAACGCTATTACTGCCTCTAATCGAACATATTATAATAGCTTAGTTAAAGGGCCAATATATAACGGGGGTGTCACAGAATCTTCTGCATTGACAGTTAGATATGTGAACAAACAGATATTAACAAACAAGTTCTCTGCTCCCGGTGATAGAAGAGAAAATTCTAGAGGTATGTTAGATAGTAATGCAGAAGAATATAGTTCACACAACTCTCAGCCATTTAGAAACCTATACGATAAAAAATTACTAAACATATCTTCATCAGTTGTTTATAGTATTGACCCAGTAACTTATTCTAGACACAAAGTTCCTGCGAATAGAATAACAAGAGTAAAATATAACGGAGATTCGTTAGTTACAGGATCAGATCACGATAACGACTTCGTAAGATATTCTATTCCTAGAGACTCTGATAATCTTTATTGGGTTTCTTCATCTTTAAATGTAACAGGTTCGTTTGATTTCTGTGGAACAAACCTTAAAATAAAGAAAGAAATGGTGGATAATGTAATTTCACCAGCAGAATCACTAACTGGAGATAAATTAAACCAGTATCTACTAAGTTTAAATGGACCTTATCAAAATCCACTATGGAAACAATTAAGATATCAAGACAATACTTTTGTTAAATGGATGAAAAGAAATAACTATATATACATAAACGAATCAGAGAGATACAAAGAACCAGTTTATAATAAATTTTCTGTAAATCCACAAAGACTAATTACCATAGAAGATGGAGATAAAGAAGTATTGCTATTATTACCAGATTTATCAGATACAAAATATTTTACTATGCAACCATTAAACTTATTTTATGGCGTGAGAGAAAAACTCAGTATCTACGATTTATATCTTTTAGCAACAAACGGTTTATTATAGGATTATAAATGAGCAAAATAAAAATTATAAAAAAAATATCGGCATTTCCTTTACAATCAAATACTGGTTTTAATATTCTAACAACAAGACCAGAATACGAAGAAACAAGCGGAACTGGATCTAATGGGTACGACAGAAACGTATCAACGATCAGATCATACTGGAAAGATTCTATAGCTGATAGAGTTACATCTTATCCAACATCTACAAGTGATTATGTTTCTTATAATTCTTTAAATATTCCTCTTTTATCTCAATCATACAATATTGAACAAAAATCAATGTTTTTTGACGAGACAGGTTTAACATATCGTTTTTGTTTTGATAATTTTCAAATACTTACATCAAGCTATGAATTTGGACAAATAAAAAAAAGTTTTTGGCCTTTAGATAATTATCTCCCTACTCTTTATTCGAGTGAAAGTAACTACACCACAGGTTCCGTTACTTGTCCTTTAAATCCACTTTCTAGTTCAAATTTGACTTCAAATATTCAAAAACACTACTATTACTCTTCATCGTATTATCCAGATACTCCATATGGCTATACTATCAAAGGAGATCTATCTTCACACCATATATCTGAAATATTGTCTTTTATTTCTGCTAAAAGCGGTTCTTATATCACATCGTCTGAATCATATACTGATGGCAATACATATAGTGCTTTTTGGACGAAAAAAGTAGAAAGATTCCAATATTCAACTTCATCTTTAATACCAATTCCAAGAGCAAGTTATACTTATACTAATTTTTTTTCTAGTAGAAGAAATGAATTATCTAATGGACCATTTTTAAATAATGGAGTAGTATATGTTACAGATAAGTTATCAGGTAAGAAACCTTTTTATGATTCATATTCAAATTTTTCATCAGAATTTTATCCGATTATAAAAAACTATTCTTTAATACCAGAATACATAAGTGAAGAAACTATAGATAACATTATTATAAATGGTAATTATACTTCAACTTACAATTATTTAACAACATATGGAAAAAATGATAGTTTTATAGATTTTAATACTCCTTATGTATCTAGCAGCTACAACACATCAGAAATATTAACTGATGTATCTTATAATGATTATAATTTCTCATTAAATAAAATAAAAATTGATTGTGAATCTATTATTAAATTTTTGCCATATAACGGCTTTTATCCACAAACTAGAGCAACTAAAGTAATCAATAATTTTCAAGAATCTTATTTTAATTATTCTAGTAGTAATATACTACTAGATTCAAATGTCACAAGCAATATTTATTCTTCTAGTAGCACTCCTTATGCAACTGGCTCAACATTTAATCATCAAATTCAGACAGTTTTACAACAATTTTTTGCACCGGGAGTATTGTTTAATAGCATCAAATCTGGTATGGGTGTGACATATCCGGCATTTATCACTTCTTCCGTACCATTTAGCAGCAGTACACCACCAGAATTTTATGGAATGTTTATATACGATGCGGTTCCTGCTGCTTCATCTAGCTTTTCTTCATATACTATTAACAAAAATTACAATAAATTTTTTAATATTCAAGATTTATTAGATGTTGATAATAGTATGAACTCTTTTTATAGCGGAAATAACTCACTATATTATCTTGCACCAACTGCTTACGAAGAATATTATCACAGAGGAAATCCGGTATATCCACAGTATTCAATGACACCAGATTTTAAAAACATTAATCAAAACACTCTTACAGCAAAAGACGATAGATATAAATTTTCTATTCACAACTATCTATCAGAAATTGTGAATACCTTTATTAATAATTCTTCTTTAACTACCTTTGTTTCTGTACCAGAAGGAGACTTTGGAACATTTTTAAGTGGTACAATATATTCAATGGGAATTAGAATAGAAAAACAGAATAAAAATTTAAAAATGTTTGTAAACTATACAGCAGATTCTTCTCCTTCTTATATAAATGTTACTCCTGCTTCGTTGTATGGACCACCAAGCAGATTTTTTGAAACATCTTCTGGAGGTATATTAAGTTCGCAAGCTTATTTAGCTGATATTTCATTTGCTCCATATTTACCTCCGTATTATTTCGGTTCTTCTGAAATAAGACTTTCTTTTACACCAACAGAAACTAGAGAATATAGCGCAAAAGAAATTATAGAAAGTTTAGTTATATCAACAGACTATACAAAAGATATTATTAATGCTTTCACAACAATATCTCCCGCGGTAAGTAATTATCAAGATACAGTTGCATATCAAAATATTCAAGATTTAAAAAAATGTATTAATATTTCATTGACAAAAGAAAGAGAAAAAAACTTAAATTCTGAAACAGGAGAAACAACTTCAAATGCATCAGAAGATAGAATTTCAATACAGACGTTATTTGAATCACCAATATTAAATTTTAATAATTCATCTAATATTTCTGCATCTTATAAATATGTTGAGTCTTCTGAAATAAGGACTGATGGTGGTGCAAGTTTTGTTGGAATGTGGTCTGGATATGGAGAAATACCAAACGATAGCGAATTAGTTACTATTTCGTTATTAGATAAATATGAATCTGGCTCTTTATCATTATTAAATAAATGCTTTAGTAAGACAAACATCAAAAAACCAATTGGTAAATTAAAAGATACCGCAGAATTTTCAGAAGCAATTGTTTTGATTCCATATACACATATTGATTCTAATGAATATGCTACCGTCTCAAGAGTTGACTTAGAAAACGGAATTGATCAGACAAATGAGCAGAGCGAATATGTAGTTCCATATTATTACAACCTAGACATAAATGTAATAAATAAACTATTAAACATAGATGATAAACAAGCAAGATTATTTCTAAATCGTAAAAATGTAGATTTAGAATATTTAAGGAAATTAGATGAAAGATTACAGACATTAAATAAAAATAACTCTATAGTATCTTGTATGTCGAATATGCAAAAATATGTATTACCACCACATTTAGATTGGATTAGAAACACGTCGGTTAATCCTTTTGCTATGTATTTTATTGAATTCTCACAGAAATTAACCAAGCAAGATTTAGCGGATATTTGGCAAGGTTTATTACCATCAAGCGGAACATCCTTTAAAGTAGTTAATTCCAGCATTGAAC
>JACCDP011074941.1_pt1 | contig 15266 bp, 3 predicted proteins | sample 7445841 | NCBI WGS metagenome assembly JACCDP01 (sample SAMN15323441, study PRJNA562643) | freshwater metagenome | isolation source: river surface water | place: USA:Blue River Watershed | collected 2017-08-17 | reverse complement strand
TATGTATACTTGCGACTGTCCTGTTGCTTGCGACTGTCCTGTTGCTTGCGACTGTCCTGTTGCTTGCGACTGTCCTGTTGCTTGCGACTGTCCTGTTGCTTGCCTAGATTTTGCACCTATGGCAGCATAATGTATATTAGAATAATAATCTGGTGTCATAATGATATTGACATCTGTTGTACCAGATGAGAACTTGGCTACAGATGTTTCTGTACCTTTTACCTCTAGCTTGAACTTTGTAGAGGAAGACATACTCTATAAAAATAGATGTTTTTAATTTTTTATATGATAAAAAGAAGAGGTTACTAGACTAGGTTATTCCTTTGTAGAATACCATTTATCTTGTCAATATTTGTATCCAAGTTATTGGTACTTGTTAAATACATGCTATTATTTGTTATGATTTCTTGGTTCTTGGATAATAAATTGCTATTGGCTTCAATAATGCTATCTATCAAGCATGTATTTGAAGATGATATTGTCAAATCAATGTTGCTGATGCTATCAAGCTTGGTCTTGATTTCTTGTAATGTATCAAGATTTGAAGTTATGTATGGTGTCATTGTTAAGTTTCTTAGTTTCTCTATATTAGATGACAAAGTATTGAGTGTATCAGCATCTAAACCATCTATGAATGTGTTGATGGATGTGTTGAGGTCTTCCTGCTTCTTATGAATATCTTGCGTAGCACAGACTGACAGTGTATATATATAATTTTTATCCAGGCTATGGAAGTCTTTGATGATAGTTCCATAGACAAATATGGGGGTGCTAGGAAGCTTTGAAACATTTTCTATCTTGAATGTCGACGAATTAATGACCTCTGTAACAGTCTCATAATACCTTGTGTTGTTATACTCAAAGATGATTGTAGTATCTGGTGCTATCTTATCTGATATATCTATGTTGTCAAGGAGGTATATGCAATTATCTTGTAAGTATGCTGCAGATTGAATATTGGGTATTGCTTCAGTATTCAGGGATACTGCATTTGGTATTACTTGCCTTATTTGCTGTGCCGAAAATCCAATGACTGTCTCTGATGGCCTATGCTTATCTACATAATTGTATGTCTTAGGCTCAATGGCTAATATCTGATTCAGTGCTGTGTCAGCATTGAAGTCTCTTATGTTTGTTTTAATACGCCTATCAGAACTTGCAACAACACCTGATTGGACCCAGATAGGATTATTGGTCTTTATGGAATATGATGAAGGATCTGCTGTGTATATATCAATAGAGGCTGTAGGTGCACTACTCTTACCAATACCTAGACCAATATCTCCTGTATCATTGTATGTTATGTATCTGTTGAATGGACTGTATGTGGTTGAAGCATAGTTAGTAGATTCTAGCCATCTCACATCTTTAACAATGAAATTTGATGTTATGGTATATTCAGAAGGAAGATTGGACCCAAAGAAGAGACTATTTGATGCAGTGTAAATGATGTCATTTGTACTGGGAGAAGGATAAATGCGGAAGTCTTGTATCCTCACATTATTTGATGTGGTTATTCCTGCAAAGAACGTATTTGGGACATTTGAATGAGGTATATTGTAGGTATAGTTGGAGACGTTGACAACAGATGGAACATCATATCTTATTAAAGAGTGTCCATTTCCTGCTGATATTAGTTTTACTTTTGATATATTAGTTACACCATCAGTATTTTTAACTGATATTAGTTTTGTGCTATATGATATGGAATTTATACCTAATTGCCCATTATTATTATAACCACAAACATATAACATTCCTGTATATGTTTGATTAATTGGTTCTAAAAACATGGATATATCACTTGCACTTATTTGATCTATCCCTGATATTTGTGTTCCTGCTGTTCCAGTTGTGTTTCTTATTGGTAGTACTGTACCATTGTATGTTGATATTGAATTTGTTCCTAATTGTCCTTCTGCATTATAACCACAACCATATACAGTACCAGACAAGGCTCCATCAATATCCTTCAAAAACAAAGAATGATTATTACCAGCAGCTATTTGTTTTATTCCTGATAGTTGTGTTCCTGCTGCTCCAGTTGTGTTTCTTACAACAATTGGTATAGTTTGAGGTGTTGATGATGTTGAACCAATGCCTAGTTGACCCCATTCATTATATCCACAACCATATACAATACCTGTATCAGCCCCATCTGTTTTCAAAAATAAGGAGTGATAACCACCTGATGATGCAGATATTTGTTTAATCCCTGATAATTGTGTATTTGCATTGCCTGTTTGATCTCTTACTGATACTAATACAATAGATTGAGAAGTAGATCCTATACCAAGTTGACCCCACGTATTATACCCACAAGAATATACAGTACCCATCAAAGCACCATCAATATTTTTCAAAAATAATGAAAAAGATGGACCTGCTACAACCTGTTTTAATCCTGAAATAAATCCTGAACCTCCTAAACCTTTTACTTGTTGTAGTGTTGTTTGAGGTGATACTGTTGAACCTATACCTAATTGTCCATTTGTATTTGTGCCACAACCATATGCATATCCAGATGAATCTAGAAATAACGAATGTCCATTTCCTGTAGATACATGTACTATTGATGAAATAAAGTCTATACCATTCACGCCTTTAACTTGGGTTAATATTGATGTATTTGCTGTTGAATTGATACCTAATTGGCCAGTACCATTATTACCACAACCATAAACAATACCAGATTCATGTAAAAATAGAGAAAATGCATCTCCTGCAGAAACTTGTGTTATACCTAATATTTGTGTTCCTGCTGCTCCAGTTGTGTTTCTTACAACAATTGGTATAGTTTGAGGTGTTGATGATGTTGAACCAATGCCTAGTTGTCCTGTAAAATTGGCACCATATGCCAGACATGCTTTATTAATATACCTATAAACATACAAATTACTGGTAGCACCTGTGACTGTATTATTTACAGAATAAAGATTATTAAAATTAACACTTCCTGTTTGATAAGCACTTGGCAAAGTATTATAAGGCATATATGCCATTTCATTGCTACTATTCAAGTTATAGTTCAGAGTATTCCAAGTGTTTGTGTAATAGTATTTTGGTAAGAAATATTTATTATTTCTATTAGCAATGGTCCTAAGCATGCGGAGATAGAACCTATAAGAGCCTTCAGGAATATGGATAGGATATACAGTAGTCATATTCTTAGGATGACTAATGGTAGCAGAAGGATTATTCAGCAAATCTCCATAATAGTTGGCAACATTAGCATATTCATCTAAGTTCTTATCAGTATTCTTGCCAATTAATAAGTCTGCAGTGACCTCATTCTGCAAATCTAGCATAAAATAATAATAGCCTGCATTCAATCTTACATTTGCTTCGACCTCAGTCAAGACAAAATGGAGACTACTTATACCTCTGTCTCCAATTGTTAATCTTGTGTCTGCATTATCAAAAAATGCATTATTAGCTACATTTGCACTGCTAATTCCAAGAGAATACTGATAGTCAAAATTGCTAGCATAATAGGATGAGAATATCAGATTGCTAAAGCTAGAATAGCTAGTAGCTGCACTCCTTACAATAGGTGCGGGTACTAAAACAGTCCATGGATTACTGGAATAATATGTATTCGTATAGACTGCACCTTGTGTATATGTTCTATAATCAAAGAAACTGCCATCATTGTTGCTATAAGCACCTACATACATTGTAGCATTTGAACTATACTCATATGCAAAATTGCTAGTATACTTCTGATTTTGCACTGCATCTGATGTGTCTGTTATGCTATTGGATGTTTGATAAGGAGTAAAGAACCCATCTGCAATATTAGAATGTGATATAGCATAGTTATAGTTGGAGACATTTGTTGTTAATGTCAATAAAACAGTACCTAGCGTTAAACTATGTGCACTTCCTGCAGAAACCTGTGTCACCCTAGATACATATCCTACACCATTTACACCTTGCATTTGTACTAAATTTTGTTGGTCTGTTGTATTATTTATACCTAGCCTTCCAAAAGAACCTGAACCACAAGCAAAAACCGTTCCATCACGTCTCAAAAACAAAGAATGTAATCTTCCTGCTGAAGATTGTTTTATTTCGGTTATAGGAGTATTATCTATCTTTTTTACTAATTGTAATGTTAATGATGATGTCCCAGTTCCCATTCTTCCACTATTATTATTACCACAAGCATATACTGTACCATAATTGCTTGTAAATAAAGAAAAACTGTCATTTGCTGATATATCTGTAATATTACTAGCAAAATCAACCCCATTCTCACCTTTAACTTGTAAGAGTGTGTAATTCTGTTCTATATTTTGATTTGTACCTAATTGCCCTTCAGTATTACGGCCACACGCATAAACAATACCAGATGAATGCAGAAACAGTGAATGATTAAAGCCTGCAGAAACTTTAGTTATATTTGTCATATTAGCACTGCCTGTAGTATCTTTTACTTGCATTGGTGTTGAACTTTTTGTTATTGTACTTGTTCCAATACCTAATTGTCCAAAACCATAATATGTTCCTGACACATATTCATATTCATAATTTACACCACAAGCATATGTACCATTATTACTTGTAAATAATGAATGAAAAAATCCTGCAGATACATGTTTTATTCCTGATAAAACACCTACACCATCTACACCCAAAACTTGTTTTACTGTATAAATTCCTTGATCTGCATATGTTGAACCTATACCTAATTGTCCAAAAGCCAAACCTGCACCATTATTTACACCACAAGAATATACTGTCCCTGTTAAAGTGCTGTCTATACCCTTCAAAAACAAGGAATGATTATACCCTGCAGAAACTTGTATTACACCTGATAAAACTCCAACACCATTTACTCCTAATACAGGTCTTAAGTAAATTGATGAAATTGATCCAGTTGCAATACCTGCCTTACCAAATGAATTATCTCCGCAACCATAAACAGTACCATCACTACCTTTTAAAAAAAGTGAATGGTTATCGCCTGCAGATATTTGTGTTATTCCTGACACAGGTTGTGGTATATTATCAAATTGGACTATTTGTAATGTATTATATTGTGTTGTAGCAGTGTTTACTCCTAATCTTCCGCTCCCATTGTATCCCACAGCATAAGAAATTTCTTTTTCTTGAAAATACCTATACACATACAAATTACTAGTAGCACCTATTACTGTATTATTAACATAATACAAACTATTGAAATCAACCTTATTATTCATTACACTGCTATCCAGAATATTATAGGATATATATGTTATACTGCTCTTAAGACTATCAAAAGTATAGCTACTGCCAGTCCAGACGGGTGTATAATAGTATTTTGGTAAGAAGTATTTTTTGTGCCTGTCATTGATATGACGGAACATTCTCAGATAGAAGCGATAATAACCATCAATCGGAATATATACAGGGTATGTCATTACTTGATTGCTGGTTGCATTGATATCTGCAGAAGGTATTCCTCCTAACAAGAAATTGCTATTGTAATAATTAGCCACATTCAGGTATTCGTCAATGCTATTATTCGTATATGTTCCTATCAGCAAATCTGCTGTAATCTCATTCTGCAAATCTAGCATAAAGTAATAATAGCCTGTCTGCAACTTAATATTGGTTTCCACCTCAGTAAAAACAAAGTTCAGATTTGCAACACTCCTATCCCCAATGACAAGCCTATTTGTATCAGCAAAATCATAAAACCATGCATTTAAAACATTCGCTCCGCTGACATTACTAGAATACTGATAATCATAATTGCTGGCAAAATAAGAAGAAAATATGAGATTACTGTAACTGCCATAGTCATAAGCACAGCTCTGCATAATAGGACAAAGACCCCCGCTGACCCAAGAATTGCTTGAGTAATATGTATTTGTATACACCGCACCCTGATAATAATACCGCGTATCATATGCCTTTGCAATGGTAGTGTAATTGATAATCTGTGGAACAAGATTAATCAACACTTGCACTTTGAGATTTCCATTATCACCTCCTGAAGCCCTCCTAGTCTCAAACGCGAAATCCACAGTATACCAAGTATTTGGCAAAATCACAGTAGTACTTGTATAAAAGCTCAGAGTACTGCCACCAGCACCGTTCCCAATAATGAAATACAAATAGCCATAGCTAATCTTAATGCTAAGATAGACCTTACTATTATTTCCCAAATAATATATTGGAGTATTCTGTGTTCGTGATGTGCTAAACACAAAGTGGATACCAAAAGCTTTTCCATCCATTGACCCCATTAACTTCAAAATATCAAACTGGTTATTAACATATAAATACAAATTAGATGTAGACCGGAAGGCATATTCATTTGCTGCTACATAATCAGGTCTATCATTAAATATAGTAAAATTATTAATCACTGGATAAATACTCAGATAATTGCAAGTATTTGATGTTATCCTCCACATATCACTGCTGACACCACCAAGTATCTTCTTATCACGGAAGTTAATGAAAACCACATTGGAATCAAATGTATGGCTATATGGAATGCTATCACCTGCCTTATAGCTCGCACTCAGATCATTGACAACACCTGTAGTATAATTAAATATTTTGGCAGTCTCTTGATTCATATAATTAGAGCTCGCAGCATACATGTTGTTCCAAGTAGTTGACAGCAAATTAGAAGTAGTCTCAATATAGTTTGACAAATTATTAAAACCTCCGTATGCCAAACTTCCAGCAAACAAGTTTGAAAATCCCATTATTAGATTAGAATGGTCTCTAGAAATAGTCCAGACGCGTGTGCCTATTATATTGGATGTGTCGGACATAAGGTTGCTCTGATTTCTCAAAGAACCCTGTCTATTAATATCATTCATATTTGATGAATACACTACAAAGTTCGACATAACATAATTTGAGTAATTGATACCACTATGTATCAGATTACTTGCATCCAACATGAAATTAGACTGATTAGAATAAATATACAAGTTGGAAAAGTTGCCGAAAATAATATTTGACATATTCCAGACATTATTTGATTGGTTAATACTTTCGCTAATAATGTATCCAAATAAGCTATTTGATGTCATCGCTACATAGTTGCTGCCAATGCTCTCAGTGCTTCTTATAAGAATATTTGAGACATTCTCAATCAAATTTGAAATATTTATGTCAACTCCTCTCATCTTCTGAAAGACTACATTTGACTCATTTCTTACATAATTTGATGTCAAAATATTAGACCCAATCAATATGCTAGAAACTCTGCCGTTTCTGAAATACAGATTGCTCCCACCGACAGTTTCCTCCAAGTCTGCTGTAGTTTTCATAGACAAATTAACATTTACTAGACCTTCTCCAGAACCACTAAAATAATCTGCACGAATACTTCCATTGACATCAAGTGTATCAGACCCGCTAACACTCTGCTTTACTCCTACTTTGCCATCATTACGCAATCTAAAGATTGTTCCTCCACTGTTAGCCAATGTCATAGTGTCTGCTAAAGTACTGACATAATGCACCAGTTTGACTGCGTCCATATTCGAATAGTTGACAATCTCAATCCTTTCATCGTTGTATATAGCAGTGTTAAAAGTAGCTCCACCTCCTGCTCCAAATAGCTCTACATTATAAGCAGTTAAATTACCATATACATATAAATTAGAATTATAGAGATTATCCACTATTACACTATTACTTCCTCCTAGAGTTCGCGGTATTTCGTCAAGAGTTCGCGCATTTAGACTGTTAAAAAATCGCGTATCAGAATAATAAATATGACTAGCAGTTTCTGGTATATCATCTGTTGTCAATGCAGACACACTATTATTCAAAGTAGAGCTCAAAGACGACAGCAATGTTTGTTTATCACTTGCCTGTGTAGCCATAAACACGTTAATAGTATTATTAATAGCATTAGAATTATCACTAATAATATTTGAAGCACCTACAAAGGAGACATTCGAAAAGTCCTGCAAATATGCCCAAGTATTCTCTATATGTCTTGTAGTATCTGCTACAGCATTATTGATGTCCTCATAATTATTGATAATATCTACAGTGGGCGCAGGACTATATATTTCAGTCTCAATAGCAGATGTCATAGGTATTGTTAATACTCTGAAGTCGCTCACATAGAGGTCCGCGCTAACACCACTGCTGTTTCCGATAGTATTTATATATGACCCAGATGTTAGCTGTACTTCATTAAAATATTGTTTATCACCATTATTTATTTTTATGAATCCTTGCCCTCCAGAACTGCTTGTAACATTCCAAATAAGATGGTTCCATACACCAGGTGCATATCCTACAGAATATACAGGTACCTCATTAATAACAAAGGATAGTTTAGGCTCTGTAGCAACAACTGAATGCAATACTTTGATGTTTTTCCGCTGCGAATTGAGATCATAGAGACGCAATATTTCATTCTCACTTAATGCCTTATAGTAAACTTTTACATCATCTAGATTACCTTTGAAGCCGCTGCCTGTAGCTATGCCTTTGCCGAACCTAAATGTATTTGCGTTGAACTGTGTGTCACCACCTGCACTCTTAGAAGCCAGCAATACATTGTTTCTGTAAATCTTCATTCCCCTATTATTTTCTTTATCATAGACAAATACCAGATGATTCCAAGTATTATTCAGACCATTCAAATCTAGTACAGAAGTAAATAGATCATCATTCCAGAAGCCAAACTTCAATGTCTCATTTACAAGAGCAATGTGGAATAACTGCCTTAACCCTGGCAAACCCTGAGACATAATCCACCAGTCTGAGTTGCTGCTTGCATCCTTCAAATAAAGCCAGAATGATATAGAGAACGACCTATTGCTGAGATTAATATCACTACTCTGTAGATACTGTGATACTCCTGTATACTCTACTGAACTTTCTCCTAGCACTTGCAAAGTACTACTGAACGAAGGTGCATCAGCTCCTATACCAGATATTAAAGTATAGTTATTGGCAGTACTATCGTTCAAATTGGATTCAAAATTGTACCAGGCTTTCAGCTGGTCTGATACAATATCTAAATAGCTAAAATCAAATAATGTATCACCGTCTGCTAGTCCTGCACTTTTGAACCACCCACTTATAGTCAAATCAGTATACATAGACCAATTAACATTAGCTATCTTAGCATATTCCCCTGCAGCAAATAATATACTATCCTTGCCATTAGCGTCCGCATATTCGCCTCCATAATTTGTTAAATTATAAGCATTTGTTTCATCTTTCAACAGTGCAGATGGCTGAAACTTGAAATGCATCAGATGTGGATATGTTATAATATTCATAGGAGGCTCTGTAGCTATCTTGTATGCTAGGACATTTGAGTTATGAAGGATGTAATTAGATAGATTATTTATATTCTCATTCAGATAATTCACAGAAGTATTTGCAGTATTCTGTAAGACATTATTGACACCTACAAAAGATGAAATAGTGGTATTAATGACATAATTAGATGTCGTTTGCAAGTAATCTTCAGTAGCCTGCATAGCATCCTCTATATATGCATAACTGGTGTCATTTGTATATTTAATGTGCTGAGAAGTATTCAAATTAGATTGCTGGAGATATGACAAAAGAATATCTTGCACTTCTACAATTAGATTGGATATATCAATATTGGAGCTAGAAAGTACTGCTTCTGTGTAGTTACTACTATCTACACATAAACCATTATTTTTCTGATATACTGATGCGAGGTCTATATAAAGACTATTGGAACTCATCAGTACATATTCGTTGGTATAGCTAGACTGTGTATCAAGATATACTGCAACTTGATTGCTTGTGTGCATGACATAATTAGAAGCATTTGCTACTTCAGTTTCATAATAGACTGAAAGGTTATTAGAGCTTTCTTCAAAATATAAGAGATCTTCCATGGCACTAGCATCTATCTGGATTACAACACCATTCGTATACCTGCTTAGAAAACTGTCGAAATCTATAGTCTGTTGTACTTGATTAATGCCGACCTTATTAGAATTATCACCAATAAAATTGCTAAGGTCAGCATCTTCAGTCTTCAACAAATCCATGAAATATGAATGCATGCTAGATACATAATTTGATGCTTCTATATTTGAACCATATACTATTCTTCCTGCGCGGCTGGCAGTAAAATACAGATTAGATGAATTATGTGTTTCTACTATAGTATTCGTATTAAAGAATGTTGAATTGATATTGGTTATTGCAGAGCCATCACCATAATATACCTTGGCATAAATGTCATTGTTTGCATATACATTCGTAGCTATAATATTGCTTGCATTCAAATTACCTGATACTATAAAAGGAGCACCGTTTTTGGGCGTGTATTCATTATTTATTATATATCTGTTTGATGTACCTTGCCCTATATCATCTAGAGTTTTGCTTGCAAACAATTGGTTGAAGTCAGCCAAGCTAAAATTATTATTCAAAAGAGAGCTGACACCATCTATATCTAAAATTACTTTGAGGTTCTCAAAATCACGTACTGTTTTTTCAGCTATTATATTTGATGTTGATAAAACAACTGCATCTAGATGTACTAAGGCCTTCGTAGAAACACTGTGTAGCCCTTGTTGAGCTGATGCACCATAAGTGTTTAAAATAAATGTATTATCTTCTGTTAGCACATCTGATGCTACAGTATAAACAGTTCCCAAAACTACTAAATTACCGCGAAGCAAAGTGTCAGTACCAAAATTAACACTTGTTGAATCAAATGATGCTACCTTAGTATTGATATTATCGGAGATTAATGCAAAATATGCATCTATGTTTGATTGCATTTGCACCAATGGCGTTGGTTGTGATGAAGAAGCAAAAACTCCTGCAAATCTAGGTTCATCGTTCGGAACAATATGCATAATAGCATCTTTCTGTACTGATGCAAATCTGGCTAGTCTGCTTCTACTACCAGATTTTACTTCCAGCTTCAATTTGTTTGCTAGGAAAGACATTATAGCCTAAGCCTTTTCTTAAAATATGGATTTATTTTTTTCACAGCAAAATATACAATCAAAGCATCTAGGTCTCTTCTCGTCATCTTGCAATTCTTTGTATAGACTTGTTTTCGACATAAGCTCTATGAAATGGCCCTTGATATCAGTACGAAGGTACTTATCTATCTTCTTTGTTATCTTTATAACTGCTGTATAGTTGTAATAGCAATATTTGCGGAGGTATTTCTTAGGAATGAGTTTTTGTCTATAGACATTTTCTATCTTGTTGATATTCAGTTGAATGATGCTTATTAGTGTCAATATTTTGTTATCATAGCGTTCAACATCATTGTTATATACTATGACTTTTTCAATGCGAGCGCGACAAATAGGACAACTGGCAACAAACGAACAGAGGACTTTTACCAGACACAAATGATGTATGCTGTTATGGCAACAAGAGGTTTTCATCAGATTATTACCTTCAAGACAAATACAACAGGTATCATCATTATCTGATATTTTGATATTCTGCAAAAGCTTATAGGCATCATTTAGTATCTTTTTCAGATACTTATAATCAAACCAATAATGCGGAGGAATATGCTTATTATACTTCTTGATAATGCTAGTAAGTTTCTTGTTGAATTTCATTTATTCTGTAAAACACAATATAATCTTATATTAGAAGAAACAAAAAATATGTTGGATGCATTGGAAAGTTTCCTTACCTGGAATACACATTCTGTAGAAGAGATGTTAACAATGAATATCATACGAATGAGATTGTGTGATGACTAATCTATAGAGCAGCGTAATCAAGAAAACAATATACATTACAAAAACTAAATTTTGTGCTACGCTGCCATACATTCTCTTAGCATTCTATGATACCACTATTGAGGTATTATGATACTATAAAAGTTTTATCCTATAATAGTTCTATGTAGAATTAAAAAGAGTACATAATTGAATTATTTTCAGATTTTCAGAAAGTTTTTGTAAATTGTATTTTTATTTTAATTATGTACTCTTTTTAAGGTTTATGGTAATGTAATCATTATACCTACAATACATTCTCTTAGCATTCTATAATACCATTATTGAGGTATTTTGATACTATAAAAGTTATATGCTATAATAGTTCTATGTAGAACTAAATTATGTGCTACGCTGCTATTTTTACATCCATTACAAAGATGTTTTAACAGGTAATAGCAGGCCAGCATTCACATAACTGAAATAATCATAGAGTTTGTTATTCATCATGACATACTTATTGCCATTTTTCGAGACTACAACACCCTTATTTTTTCGCGCAACCTGTAGCTTCTGATGCCCTTGTATCTTACCATCATCTTTTATGTCAGGTGTGTAAGTCAAATCATTGTTATTTACATTTATAGGCCAGTTATAGCACTTATAACCATTTTCTAATGGTTTATTTTGTACTGAATGTGTTATACAGTCCATAGAAGATGCTTTCAACATATTTAGGAACATATTAATAATATTCTCTTTCTTGCTAGCAATCTGCAGGATATGCTGATCGGTCGTCAATTCATTATCCTTCTTCCTTAATGTAGGGTTCTTATCAAGCTGCTCTTTTGTAAGTTTCATAATATACAAGAAGACACCTACATTTTGGTCTTGCTTGGGTAGCAACTGATGACTGCAAGTTCTCACTGCACGTCCAATGACCTGATTGATACGCACTGCATTCCAGAAGTATTCTGTTATAAGAACGCGTCTCACATTCTTCAGTGAAATACCCTCCGCACCAGATTGTGTAATCATCATAATCTTCACCAATTTGCCATAAAGCTGGTCCTTGTCGTCTGGCAACTGCTCTAATATAGTATCAGGTAGCTGCGAATAATCACCATTAAATATATTCATCAAAATATTGGTCTTCACTCTATCTGCATTGAAAACTACAAAGCGTTTGTTATCATATTTCTTATCAAAAACCTCCATATCCTCAATAACATAGCCAATACCTTCTTCCTTAACAATCCTAATCTCAGCATATCCATGTCTCTTTAGCACTTCTGAGAATATTCCCAAACCTTCTATAGACCTAAATTGGCTATATATGAGAACACTCCCAGGTGATGTCTCCACATCTTCTAGCATCTGAGCGAACTTTGGACTATACTGTGTCTTTAGATTCTTCTTATCAAGTGCATCTGATTGTATCAATTCATCCATTGCATTTACTAGCTGCACTTCGTACTCTGCTACAGCCCTCTTAGCTAGCTCTTTGTCTTGATTGGCTGCTTTCCCGGAACTACTATCAGAAGAACTATTTGAGCCACTACTATCAGATTGTTTGCCAAGCTCTTTCTTCATTAAGTTCCTGACATCCTGTGGAAATGCTCTTGTTATTTCTTCAGGGAATGCAAAATTACATACCATTCTACTGAAGGCCCTATAGACAGAGCTCTTATCATCAAAAGCACCCTTTCCTTTATTACCAAATCGTTTCTTGGCATCATCCATTGCCATTTCCTTAAGGCGCACCTGGATATATTTGTTGAGCTGGTGATTTGTCATATCAAGATATCGCACAGTAGTTGGTAGTATTTGTGGAAAGAACTCTGTCCCTGTAGTCTTATAATAGCTCAATGTCCCCAACACCCGTCTTTGAAATAGATCCATATTCTTCACACGTATGTCTTCAATATCATTATCATCTATGAATAATTTATAGAACTCTTCTTTGATACTAGGCAAAGCATAATGCATGCTAGATTTTGTCCTAACTGATAATTTGAAACCGTTTTTATTTAATACACCAATAATGGCCTCTATTACTTTTGCAGGTGTAGCCATGCCCTTCCATTCATCTTTCGCTACTGATGTCATCGTATCATCAGCAACCCTTTTGTAATTTATAGGTAGAAGTGCTACATAAATGCTCTTATCTGCATAGGATAGTTCATCAATGTAGCCGAATAATCCATTCTTCTTTAGCAAATCTACTACCTTATTCATATCAGGCTCTGGCGCATTTTTAAGAAGAGGTAATTCAAAGACTTCCATAGGACCGCGGATGAGATTTATTAACGTTGCTATCTCATAAGGATTATTAATAATGGGTGTTCCTGATAGTAGAACAATCTTCATGTTTTTGGCAGTCATAAGATGATTATAAACACTTCTTGCCAACCTTGAGCCATTGACAATCCTGCTGATGAAATTATGTATCTCATCTATGATAACGAAGCAATCATCAAATGGAGATTTGCCTAGAGACTTCACAAGCTTATCAGTTAACCCATTGTAATTTATGAAAGTATAGCGATTACGAATAATATGACCTATTGTTGTATCTACTGAAGACTTGTCATCCGATTTCAAAGAGGAGTACTTTGTCTTCTGTATAACAACTACAGCATCCTGAATATCATCTTGATATAATGGTATCCACACCAGGCCTTCTTTCTTGACGAAACTAGGCATAATTGCATACTTCTCCAATTCAGCCATCATCTTAGCATCTTTTTTATTTACTTTTAAGAGCGTCCATGACTTCTTCAAATTGAGACCTACTGTAGAAATCTTCATAAGCTCATTTTCATAGTTCTGAGACAATGAGGCAGGTGTCATGATGACAATCTTTTTGCGATTAACATATCCTTCTGCTGCTGCTATAGATGCTGCAGATTTGCCAGAACCCAGTTCATGATATAATAGAATGCCTCTGTAAGGACTGTCAAATTGCATATAGTCCTTCACAATACGCTGCTGAGGAAACAGAGATACTATGTTAGCATCTAGCTCACAACTTTCTTGAGAACACTTGCAAGGGCTCTTCTTAGCTTTCAAAGGATATTTAGAAGGATGAAAAGTCTCATAAACCTCTTTGTTATAACCTATTCTATTTGGAAGCACCCATTTATCAGGAACAACTTCAATATCCATATCTACTATAATAGTCTAAAAATATATACATGCATGTCTTCCGAAAAGATTATGTAATAAAGCAATAGAGAAGCTATCATATGTATATAACATATTTAACTCCTTTACAGACTAATATATCTTCATTTGTATCCCATACAAAACATATGTTGGAAAATTACAGAATTATTAGCAGAAGGATAAGTAATATAAATAATATAACAAGGGCGCAATCAATGCCTGAAGCAAGAAATATTGATATAAAACTCAGAAACAAGCCAGGACAAAAACCCAAAGTACGCAGATTGCCAAGAAGTATGAGGATGACACAAGAAACAGAAAAAGCCAAATCAGAACCTAATTACTTCTATGCTGAATCACCTAAAACACCTAAAACTGCTAAAGCTCTATTGGCTAGAAAATTGTCATTTGGCGAACAAATAAAAACTC
>JACCDP010876677.1_pt1 | contig 15267 bp, 11 predicted proteins | sample 7445841 | NCBI WGS metagenome assembly JACCDP01 (sample SAMN15323441, study PRJNA562643) | freshwater metagenome | isolation source: river surface water | place: USA:Blue River Watershed | collected 2017-08-17 | reverse complement strand
TGCCTTGTTAAGAAAGGCGAACTGAACGGCTATGGCCACCAGATCGGAAACTTGGTGCCTAGCTGCAAGGACTGTAATTCCAGCAAGGGGGCCAAGGACTTCAGGGTATTCGTCGCCGGGTTGAATTCTTTGAGTGATGCTCAGAAGAAGCGATTACTCGCCAGGCTGGAGAACCATCAGCAGCTCGCAAAACCCTTCAAGGAGGGCGAGTCGCCGGCCGTTGTTCGAAAGAAGCTTGATCAGTTAAAGGCACTGAAAGCTCAGATATTCGAACTCATGAAGCAGGCCGACACGATTGCTTCTGAAATCAAGGAAAAGGTATGACGAAATCCTACGAATTGCTTACGGCTGATGAGCGAAGGGATGTCGCAAGTGAATGCATGGCATGCCTCGCATATTTCGCGACTGTTACGAGTAGGTGTGGTCGTACGAAGGTTCAGAGGGCTTTGGTTGATTGTACTAGACGCACTGAAACGCCGGATGCCAAATCTTGTTATAACTGGTGGAACTCAAAGTTAGCCAACGTACAGTATGCGTTTTATTTTAATGGGCTTAATGGGGCGACTATACACCAAATCCCTACCATAAGGAAAAAGGGTAAAGGCAGGTCTGGTCTGCCAAAAGACCAAGAGGGTAAGAAACTTTCGAAAGCCCAAATAAGTATCAATACTTTCGCCCTTAATTACTTTCAGCATGATCTAGATTTATGTAAAAAGCTGGCACTAACTTACATTGATGACGGTGCCCGTCTGATTCCCGAAGTTAAGGAGGCGCTGTTTGGCTTTAAGGCTGAGTACGAAGAGTTAATTAACCACGAAGACACGGCTCTTGTGTTAGAACAAGCCTTGAGCGGCAGGAAGGGATTAGAAGGTGCTAGAAAATTAGCATTACACTATCGTCGTGAGCGCGATGCCGGGCTATCGCTTGATGCCAAGGCCGCGTTCGCAAAAGCCAACGGCGACAAGCTCTTCTGTCAGGCGTGCGGGGTCGAGCCGCTCAAGGTCTATGGCGTCGAGGTAATCGAGGCCCATCATCGCATCCCTTTGTCTAAGTCCGAAGAGGGCAGGGTGACCGAGATTTCGGATCTCATCATGCTCTGCCCCAGCTGCCATCGCGCGGTCCATCGAATCCCTGATTGCGACTTCGATGCACTAATTGCCAAGCTTCGAAGCTGATACTTCGCTATTCTTCAGCTAGTCGGTTTTTTCCTACGAGTCTTTGCGTTTTTACCGGCAAGTTCGCAAAGGAGCGCAAGGGTCCTTGCGGTAAAGAAGTTATGACGTCCTTCTTCGGTTAACTTCCAGTGTGTCCGTGCCTTCTGGATCAGGCCTGCATCTCCTAGTCGTTTTCCGGCCCAGTTAAGATCCTTGTCGAAACGACTTTCTTGGGTTTTGGGGCCAGCTATCTCTTCGAGATATCGATTGTCCGCTCGTAGGAATGGGCGAACGCTTTGCCGAATCTCGTTAAGATTAGCAGTGCCTCCGAATGATCTAAGAGTGTCAAGGATTGGCAGGTAATAGTCTTTTTCGGTGGGTTTGCTGTGCGACATGTTGGGCATGTCATGTATTTGAAAAATATTGGCAAGTTAGACCTGGACTGAGGTGGGCTTTTCTTGTCTCCTGGCTCCCAGTCATTACTCAATTCACATGCCTTCTGCTCCCATCCCCGTGGTAGACCTGTTCGCCGGCCCTGGCGGGCTGGGTGAGGGGTTCTCGCGCGTGGAGGATGGCAAGGCCTTCCGGACCATCATCTCGATTGAGAAGGACCCTCATGCGATTGAGACACTCAGGCTAAGATCCTTCTACCGGGCATGGATGCGCCATCACCGAAAAGTTCCTCCAGCCTATTTGGATCTGCTCGCCTCCGATAGCCTCGATACCAAGCAGGCTGCATTAGCGGAACTGGTCAAACTCCCGGAATGGACGGAGGCCCAGGAAGAGGCCTGCCATCTGGAGTTGGGGAAGGACAACCTGCTGATCCACGCCCTGATCAAGGAGCGCTTGGGCAAGACTAAGACCTGGGTGCTGATCGGAGGGCCGCCTTGCCAGGCTTATTCCCTCGTGGGGCGTTCTCGCATGCAGAACCACGATGGCCTTAAGGCAGACCACCGTCACCTCCTCTACAAGGAGTACCTAGCCATCATCGAGAAGTTCGAACCCGCGATCTTCGTCATGGAGAACGTCAAGGGACTCAATACGGCGAAGGTTGCCGGAAAGCCTATTCTGCCTGCCATCCTCAAGGACCTGCGGGGCGCCGGCAGCAAGGGGTATGAGCTCCATTCGCTCGAGGCAGAGGAGGGCGCCTTGCCTGGCATGGGCTCTGACGACTTCCTGATCCGGGCAGAGCGCCATGGCGTACCGCAGACTAGGCATCGCGTGATAATTGTTGGTGTGCGTAAGGACTTAAAAGTCGCCCCTGAGCCTCTGCAGACTCGTGATCCGGTAACAGTAGAAGAAGCGATTGGAGATCTGCCTCCCCTGAAAGGCTTGGACTCCGCTGATCAGCGAAAAGATATTAGCCCTAGGCATAAGGGGCAGCCGATGACGCAAGCAAACGGGCTACGTGAAAACCTGCCCAATGCTCTCTTCGCCTTCCTTTCACCATTATCCAGCCAGCTGGCTGACGTGCTACTCAACCATCAGGCTCGGTCGCACATGAAGGAGGACTTGGATCGTTACAAGTACTGGGCTGACGAAGCGATGAAGACCGGCAAGAGCCCGACCTTGCACGACAAAATCCCCAAGGCTCTCCTGCCTAAGCATCAGAACGTCCATGACGATAGCCCGATGGTCTTCGCAGACCGTTTTAAGGTACAGCTGGCCGACAAGCCGAGCGGGACGGTGACCTCGCATATCTCCAAGGACGGGCACTATTACATCCACTACGATCCGGCCCAGGCCCGCAGCTTCTCGGTCCGCGAGGCCGCCCGGATTCAGACCTTCCCGGACGACTATTTCTTCATGGGTAACCGGACGCAGCAGTACCATCAGGTCGGTAATGCCGTGCCACCATATCTAGCCTACCAAATCGGCCAGCGGGTCTGGGCGGCCCTTGAAGGCTGAGTTAGAAGTGCCAGATATCTGCTGCGAGGTCTGCTAAGGCGTCACGCCGTTCATACAGCTCCTTGGCGGTCAATGTGGTGATTTTATAACCGTCATTCATCGGGATACTGGGGACGATTTTGTTACTTGCAGCAAGGAAGGCGTTGCCTAACGAGTCGATCAGTTCGATGAACTGCTGCTTGTCGGAGAAGCCGTATTTGTTGATCCCTGTATCGTACTCATTGACGAAGAGTTTGATGCCCTTCTCGCATGAATAGCCACCAGTTACGTTGGGAATATGTGTAAAGTCGACTTTTCGTCCGGACTTGCCTGGGTGTTGCATCGCGAAATTGATGCGGCTGGCGATAGCCTTAGATAGTCGGATCTCCTTGAACATGTTGCGCGCTTTGAAACCAACCACCAAATCCTGCCTAGTCGGTCCGGCTTTAATAAGATCCGCGATTTTTCCGTAGATTCCCGCCTCTAGGTCTGAAGGGGTCGTCCCAAGGTCGCCTTTAGCGATGAGTTTGGCAATTTGCGCCAATGGCTTGTCGATAGTGTTGGTTCGCAAGTCGCAGATTTTCCAGCGCATGTGAAGCTTCTCAAAGACGAAAGCAACCCGCTGCATTGCCTCCGTTAGTTCATCTGGGTTGTCGAAGAGAGAAGCCGTGGCAATCAGCGCAGGGCGGGGGAGTTTTGCACCAAGGCATCCTAGCGTGTGCAGGAATTGGAAATCGAGCTTGGCTCCGCCAGCAGGGCTATATGCGTAACTGCTGAATGATCCATAGCACCTTAGCGACTTATCCAGCGCAGCGATTAACTCTGAATGTGCAATTGGATTAGCCGATAGCAGGTCGTTGTAGCAGTCGAAGAGATCGTCTTTCGAGATGTGGCCGTACTGGGAGATCCAGTGCGCACGAAGGAAGTCGTTCTTATTGGCGTCGGCAAGTTCGGGTTTTGTGTCCGCAAGTACCGTGGCAAGGGATTGCTTAGGGCCTTCGAAGAAGGCTTGGGTAGATTCCGCTCCGGCGTCGCCGCCGTGGCTATAGAATGAGCTCATGACGAGCTCCCATGGTTCAAGTTTTGTGCCGCTGGCGTTGATGGAGGCAAAGACTCGCATACCCTCTTTGCGTTCATCGGTGTTAATGATGACGAGCTTAATGCCTTCTAGGATTCTTTTAAGGATATCGTCAGCCTCGATTCTCTGTCCGGCCTGACTAAGTATTGAGTCTATCTGTTCATCCAGGGGTTTTTGTGCTTTGAAAATCAAGTGAGCTTCAAGGGCTTTTTTCCATTCCTTGTTGGCTTTAATTGCTTCTCTATTGGTGTTAGGGCCGTTTGGAAGTAGGTTGGGAGTGTCAGAGAGCGCTACCTCGCGGTAAGCCCCGCGGTCGTCGCAGGTTGCTCCCCTGGTAATCTTATGTTGGATTGCCGGTTGATTACGGTCTCCAAGAAGCCGTCGTGTTCGTGAGGAAATACTGTTCGAGCTACAACGTACTGCCAGTCGACGGAGTAGTATGGCTAAAGTCGTAAGTCTTTGCTGTCCATCGACCAGGTCGGTCTGTCCGGACTTTGGGTCATGGGAGAGGACGATGCTGCCAAGGAAGCAGCTTTTCCCGTCGGTCTTATCTCTTAACTTGAGGCCTTCTAGGATGTCCTGAAAGAGGTCGGCTACGTATTCTTGCTCCCATTTGTAGCTTCTTTGATAGTTGGGTACGATGAGTTTCGGGTGAGCTTCCAGGAACTCACCTAGCGTCATTACTTTTGCATCGAGGGGCATGTTTAGTCGATTTGGGCGTCTTCGTAGCACTGGTTGACGAACTTCACGGAGGTGCCGATGGATTCCATGATTTCTAGGTCTTTGATGGTTGCCCTGAGCCTGAGTAATTTGATGGCGCGTCTAAATCTTTCCATGCGTTCTCCGGGATCCTTGGAGCTGTTGGCGAGGTGCGCTTTAGCGAGGGTGAGCGGCACCTTCGGGATGCTTGCCAAGGCAGAGCGTTCCATGATTTGCACCAATTCATCTTCCTGCAGTTTCCCGATGATCCAATAATTATCCTCAACATTATCAGGGTCCTTGAGGACCTCAAATCTCCACCAAAGTCGACCAAAAGCGTGACGCTCCTGCCGTTCTTGGCTTACCCAGCGCTCGCTTGGTTTCTCTGCGGTCTTGTTCGGATCTTCCCATCTCCATGCTACGAGGTTAGGCATGTAGTGGCAGGCTAGGGCGTTCCAGATGCCAGCTTTACTGGCCTCGTTGCGGCTGATTTGCATCTTGGAATGCAAGATGCGGCCCCACTCGAGGTCGACTTGACGCGCTTTGGGTTTTTTAAAGCAGCTTTCGGGGTAGTCGTGGTTTGCGGCAACCTTCAGCATATCCTCATATAGACGCTCGATTTCATCGTCTTCGACCTTGGTTCCGAGGCTGCTGAAGTCGAAACTTTCGCTGTTGAAGGTAAGCCGTTTGAGTTCCAGGTCCTTGCACTTCATTCGTGTGAGTTCGGTAAGCACGTCCCAGTCTTTAACTCCATTTCTGGATTTGTTATCAACCGGACTAAATTGCGGGAACAGCTTCATGATTATTCGCCGTGGATTGCTTGGATGGGGAGGTGAGCCTGGAGGAGTGCGCGCACGCCTTCTGGATCATCCTTGTAACGTTTGAGGACGTTGGCGGTACCAAGGGGTTGGCCATCGACCTTAAAGTGAGCGACGAAGAAACGCTGTATGAAATCTCCGAGTGACCCTTTTTCGAAGGTCTCTTTACTGATATCATCTTCGTTCCTTGAGGCATATTCGAGGATCGAGCATGCAGCTCCATAATAAAGAAGATCAATTGCGGCTTGGTCGGATTCGTTGTTGTTGTCGGGATTTACGCGACTGATGAATCCGGTGTTCCTCCCGTTTAGCAGGAGTCTGACGCGAGTTGGGCTCCCGTGAAGCGACGTTCTCGACCAATCTAGCTTCCACGCCGAAGCCTTGCCACCATCCTGGTGCGGGAAGTCAACGGTAGTGGTGGGGAACATGGAGCCCGTCCCTTCGAGTAGGAATTTTACGGAAGCGTCCCAGAGCGTATCCCCGGGGTGTTGAGCCGCGTTTTCGTCGGCTGATTTTCCTGCTTTCAGCAACACCAGGCTATAATCGACGTAAAGCATGTCAGCGATCATGCCCTTGGGAATCGTGAGCAAGGTCTGAATGTCGCCGGATTTCTTTTTATCGAATGGCTGTGACTGTGCTCCAGTCATGTACATAGTGCTGGGGCAACGTGCGCGTACCACGATCGTTACCAAGGAGTTTGAGGCTAGTCCTAGTAATTCAAAGATAGTGGAAGCGAGGACGTTTGCCGTCACCTTGATGCGTAGCTCGGAATCGCATGTGTACCCTTTGATGAACTCGTTTCTTTTGAGGGCTTTCCCGTCTTCAAGTGTTTCAATGACCTTGATCGCGGGGCACTCGGAATTTAGCGTCTTGAATGGAGAGACGGTAATTTTGGACATGTTTTAGATGAATTTAAGGGTTACCTTGATGCCGAAGGTCTTGGCGTTTAAGACGACGGCAAAGATTCCTTTGGCGACGGCGTTAGGTGAGATCATTTCTGCAGGGAGTAGCGCTTCGTTGGTCAGGAGTTCCGGCTGCATGTCATCGGGCTTTCCCGAGAACCAGCCATAGATATGTCCTGGCAGATTTCCTGATTTGTTGATAGGTTCGCCAGTTTCGCTGTCTACGTCCATGGTGCCTCCACCGAGCGTGCGAGCTTTCGCTGACAGTTCGATTTTGGTTTTTCCAGAAGGAAAGACTGGCGCCCTGAGCAATCTTATGAAGATACAGCCTTCTTTTCGGAATGTGCCTAGTTCGGCTTCAGATTTGATCTGACCGCCGCCCCCACCGCCGCCACCTCCCCCGCCGGTGTCATCATCGTCGTTTCCGCCACCCGCGTCCCCCTCACCCCAGAGGCCTCCAAGCCTAAGGGCGACTTTGCCCATTCGATCTGAGTTTCCACTATGTGAGGCGATGTTTGGCGCTACGATACTTTGGATGTCACCCCTGATTCGGTTAATAATGGATGGAACCGTCTTATTGGACTGGATTGCCCAATCATCATGGGCCGGCGGTTCGCTTTTTTTGACTTCAGCTTCGATTTCCTTGGCATTCGGTCCGGAGGGGTGGAGGAAAAAGACGGCGGCGTACTCGTTCGCAGGCAGGGAAGACTCGGCCATCTGTTCGTATTTCACTACCTGTCCAGGCGCACGAATCAGGGCGACATGTCGGCAGCTTGCCACGCCGTCAGATGTGCCCCACAGGGCAGGTCCGAATGGGTGCCTTGGCGTGGTGGCCTGAGATTCATATTTTGGGCGAGGCGATTTGCTCGATTTGAAGACGGCAAGATAGCCGTAACCGTCCGAACCCTTTTTGATGAATTTAACCGTAACCTGAGGGTCGGGTTTGTACGCAGGATTACTGATCGTCTTCTGTATCTCGTTGAAACAAATCTGGTATAAATGGAGCGGGCTAGGCAGGTCGTCAGGGGTGAGCGTCTCATCCTGAGACTGGTCGCAGCTGAGGGTGCATACAAGTTTCCCGTCGTTCTTCCCTGATCCTTGCATCCGGGGCCAATACCAGAGAAGAAGGGCCTCCTTTATCGCCTGCATGAATTGAGATCTGCCTTCAGGGTCTGAAAAAATCGTCGCAGTGTGCGCTGACTGTATAGGAAAGGAGGGACCAAGCATCATCACGCTGGTGCCAGTCTCATTTTGGACGTAGTTATTGAATCCGATGGCTTTGGCTAGTTTATCAGCTTCGGCGCCAGTCAGTGGTTGATTGAATTCGGTGCAACCGGGTGGGGCGACCCCCCACCAGTGTCTTCCAGTCTGTTCTTCCGTCTCTTTGCACAGGCTCATGCCCATGATGCGCGAGACTATGTTGCCACGTTCATCTGTGGTCCTGGTGTAGGTGATGATGGTTTTTACCGAGCTGAACCTGAAGAAGACAGATTTGCCGAAGCCGAAGGCGCCGCCGGAATTCTCGTCATGTTTGTCTTGTCCTATGTTCCGGACGAATGAAACGAAATTCCGGATCTCAGATTTGACATTATCTTCAGTCGGTCCCGCCAAGCCGACGGTTCCTCGGTCTTCGATGATGATGTAAGGTTCGCCTTTGCTAGTGGCTTTTAACAGTGAAGCCGTGAGTTCGCGTGAATCATCTTTACCGTTTAGCACGGATGAGGCGAATGTCTTTGATTCTGCTTCGGTGAAGGTGCGAAGTACGAAGCGGTAGTTGGCATCGGCGCAGCTATTCTTGTCCTTTCGTGCGTCCCAGGTGTTCTGAGCGGTCTCTCTTACGAATAACGAAAGTTCGTCTATGTAGCCCGGAGCGCCGAGCAGTTTCGTTACGATGCGGTAGTCGAAACCGCCAAGTGGAGTTTTCTTTTCAGAGAAGATGGAAAGCATTTTATTTTAGCTGTTCGATGAGGTTGCTGAATTCGTGCTCCGACAGGCGGAAATTCTCGGCGTGCCCGATGTTGATTTGATACTTCACGTTACTTACGCCGGGAGGGCTCTCCTTACCGTCGAACGAAGCAGGGACGATCCGGGGGAAGCCGTCGCGAACGATGTAAGCGGTTTTTTCGAGCAGCCGGAAATATCTCGTAGCTGTCGTGACTTGTTGCGGGCTCGCTTTAGCCTTGAGCATGCCTTCCTCGAGCTTGCCTTGGTTCACTCCGAGCGACCGAAGGCGCCGCACCATGCCGGGCAAACTGAGCTCTTCATTAGTGGTTGCTTCGATTCGGATAACCCTGAGCGCTAGTTGGCCGTCGCCAGGGGTCTCCAGTTGGCGGATGCCATTGATCGTGATGTCCGCACTGGCCGTCGTCTTCGTTTTTGTTTCGATCGCGACTTCGCGGCCTGAGAAGTCATGGCGTTCACCTTCGAAGCCATGCCAGAATTCCAAGGCGTTCGCGCCGTGTCTCTGTGCTATTTCCTCAAGCGTGATCAATTCGCCGAGTAGCCCAGCCAGTTCGTTTAGGTTTAGGCCGTCCGCATTGCTGAGGAATAATTCCCGCCACTCATCCAACGCGCCGCTGATGGTGCCGCGCATGGTGGATTTCGTGTCGATGCATTTTCCGCAAATGCTTGTGGCGAGGGAAGTAAAGATGCCGTCGGTGTAGAGTCCTTCCGTTTCTACGACGATCCATGAATTAGTCGTGCCGGAACCATCCGGAGATTGGGTTGCCCTGATGCCGCGGCTCTCCCAGATGACCCGCTCGGCTGAGACTTTGTCGTTGCTGCCGACCCAGAGAGATAACCTGCCGTTGTTATTGACGGAAAGCTTGAGTAGGTAGCCGGAGAAGATCTCTTTGTTTAGGTTCCTGAAGGCGAATTCTCCCGCCAAGGGGGCCGAGCTTTTTCGTAGATCGTTTAACGCGAGTTCGAGTTGGGCGAACAATTCGTTTTGAGCCTTCATACTGTAGGTTCTCCTTCGAATTCTTCCTCTTCGTTGGCGTTCCGTGTTGGTTCGATCCGGACTCTTACGGAGCCTAGTCCGCTACGATCTGTTCTGCCTCCGGGGAAAAAGATAGCTAGACCGAACACATCGTCCTTTGCTTCAAGCGGTAGACGATTCTTCTTATTGCTTTCATTTGGCTGCGAATCCGCCCTGGTGGGGTAGATGACGATTAGGCCGCGTCCATCTTCGTATTTCGTTCTTTCCGCGATGCGTTCAGGGTCGTTTTTACAGCGACTTTCCAAGGCGCCCGGATTTTCGGCGTCGGCGAAGATGTCGGTCGAGCTTTTGATGGCTTGGAGGTAGGCGAATCTCTCTCCGGCGTAGGCTATGTGTCGGCTGAACTGGAACTTGCGGATCTCTAGTCCGGCCAGGTTGATTTCATCGCCCGCCTGCGGCGCCTCAGATTTCGTCTTAATTGCAATGTTCCAATGGAGGCAGCCTCCGAGCTCTTGACGTTTGCGAATATAGCTAAGCAAGATTTCGCGATCTGCCTTCTGGTTCTTTTCGTGGAATTCGTAGTTTGAAAGAAAGGCGATGACCGTGTTGACGCCTGCATCACGCTTCAGCCAGAAGCCCGGTTTTCTGTCCCAGGCGGTCCGCCCTCCGCAATCGACGATGAGCTTCTCAACCGACTGCTTGTTTTTGGCCAATGGCTGAGCCTCATCCTTATGGACGAATGTGGTCTGCACGCAGAAACCCTCGTAGTCGATATCACAATCTTCGGCATGATACATCTTCGATTTCGCGGTGATCTGCATCCCTGGGCTTTTCCGGATGCGAAGTCCGACTTCGGCGGGCGATTTTCCTGCCATGAAGTAAGAAAGCTCCTGGAACATCTCGAATTCGACGGCTGAAAGTTGTAGGAATTTGTCTTCCATCTCCTTGGTCATCCAAATCCTAGGCATGTCTTCATAGTCTCGCCTGTATCCAAACCATCTTCCCATCTGCAGCAGGGTGTCGTAGGTGGTGGAAGTCCGTACGAAGTATGAGGTGCTTAAACCTTCCAAGGTGATTCCGCGCGAGAGGGTATTGCCACCGATGACTATCTGGACCGAGCCTTTTTTCGACTTATCATAGCAGGAGTTGAGGTTTGAAGCCAGGTTGGGGTCGCTGTTGCTCACTATCACCGTTACGTTGGTGAAGAAGCTCGAGGTGAGTTGGTCAGAGAGGTTTTCCCAAGTGACCTTTTCGTGTCTGCAGCCGATCGAATTTTGGCTAAACTTGCTCGATTCGTTCTCCCATTGGGCTTTCCATGTGTTTCGTTCTAATTCGAAATTGTCGGCCAGTTTTTTTAGTACGCCCACTACGACCGGTTTCATCTTTCGGTGGATTGCCGTATATTGGGAGGTGTTGATGAGCATCGATTTGAAATCGGATTCGAGCACAAGTTCGCGTTCGCGCCAACAACGTGCAGCCGTGCTCATCAGGAAGTATCGAATCGCATCTTTGAGTGATTCGCATTCGGACATCTTAAACTCGTCCAGCGTCTTCCTGCTGGCTGGGCAAACCTTGGCCACGTCATCCTTGGAGATTTCCCGGACGATGTCATTCCCGTCGCTCCCTGCGTCGTCGGAGTTGAGAGGGTTTCTTCCGAAGATACGTTCGGGTCCGAAGTAGTCTTTGTTCAGCGGAATCGCGAACAGGAAGTCGCGTGGATAGAGGTCTTGCTCCTCGGCCTTCGGGTTGATGAGCACGTTGGCGAAAGGCGTAGCGGTATATCCTACGTAGCTGACTTTCGGCAATAGCTCCAAGATGTCGCGGATTTCGCTGTTGATCGCGGCCGGGTCTTCGCCTGGACGCCTCGTGTTGACGGATGCGTTGTCGCACTCGTCGTCGACGATCAGCACCGGGCAGAGTTCCTTGTGTTGGTCTGCTACCCCCTGCAGCCATTTCCTGACCCTGCGCAGAACGATGGCGTTCTTTTTGATTACGGCAATTTTTCTGACATTGATGTTTCCCATCACCGAAGTGGCATTACCTCTTTCCTTGAATTCACCGTCCGGGTCCACGATCAGGGTGGTCTCATCGCATTTAGCCTGCGTGAGCCATTCCCATAGTGTGTCTTTTTGCCCAACGAGATCACGTTGGATTCTATCCTGAGTCTGGTAGCGGAGGGTGTTGGTCGTACCCGCTAGGACGATGATGATCCGATACCCTGCATCGCCCGCTTTGGCCAATAGTCCCATGAAGTTCATGGTCTTGCCGCTCTGGACTCTGCCGACGACTAGTCCTTGCTTGCGGAACCGCGAAGAGCCCGGGCTCCCCAGCTGACTGACGATGCGAGTGGTAGCTTCGTCGACGCTATCGACGTTCTCGGGCGCCATTTTGCGTTCTCCGAGCAGCAGCTTGCGATATCTTGGCCAGAGGTAGCTGTATTCGTTAGGCCCGAAATACCATTTTTCGTTTTCAGTCTTAGGCTTATGGGAGATGCGTGGGTCGCGGTCGATGTAGACGTCCGCTTGGAGCTTGCGCACTTCCTCGCCGGCAAGCTCTGATCTGGTCTTGGCGTCCGCTGCCGGGGTTCCGTTGGCTATCAGCTGACGTTCGAGATTCTGGATCGCTTCGGCCAAGGCCACTCCGGCGCTGACGGCCGTCTTGATCGCTTGGATATTGGTCTTAAGGATGGGGTCCGTCATCGGTATATTCAATCTGCCTATTTAATCCTACTTGGGCAAGAGGGGAGAGGCTATGGGCATAAGAATTATATTCAGCCTAGGATTAGGGGGGGGGATCTAACGAGGTTAGGCCTTCAAGTGTATAGGCAATCTGTCCCTTTCGTTGCCTCTGGAGAGATTGAATCTTGCGGGTAAGCTTTCGGCTAATATTTAAATATTATGGTTATCAAAGAACCCTCACTAGCTGATCTCATTAAGGATGCCGACTCCGGTGTTATTCAGTTGCCCGGTTTTCAGCGCGAGTTTGTGTGGGACGTGGCTAAGATTAATGACCTCCTGGAGTCGCTCTTCAAGGAGCGGCCCGTTGGCATGGCTACATCTTGGCTGCAGCCTCAGAGCCGCCCACATACGCTCCCGATTCGATTCAGCATTAAAGGAGCTCCGAGCGATTATGGTTCGTTCATTGAAAATCCGGCCGTGATCTCCTTGGTGCTCGACGGACGCCAGCGCATCACGACTTTGCTCCACGTTTTCACTGATAAGCTTTGCCCTGCGAATGCTTCGTACACGCATTCCAACAAATGGTTTATAAACCTAGACAAGAAATTGGGTGAAGATGGTTCGATCGAATACTGCAAAGTCAACAAGCTCGCCGAGAAGCGCTTGGATACGGTCTCGAACTGTATTAGTGTTGGCAAATATCCGCTCGCGGCGTGGGCCGATTCGGTTGCCAGCACTGCGCTGTTTTATCAGCCTACCACTTATCCTGGCGGTCTGCTTCCTGATCAGGCCCTGATTGCTCGTCGCATTCAATGTATGCAGGACATGAATCGCGTGCTAACCTCCTTCAAGTTTCCGGTCGCGGAAATCAGCGCCAAATTCAACCTGTCAGACGTGTGCGAAATCTTTGAGATTCTTAACACCACGGGTACCAGGGTTTCCGTCTTTGATTTAATTCATAATCAACTTTTTGCACATGATTATGACCTTCGTGAGGTCTATAAAGATTTCGCGAAACAGTCCCCGGGCGCGCAGTTGTTCGGCGGGTTCGATCCGGTTTTCTATTCACAGCTAGTTACTACGGTTTGGCTGGCACGAGACCCGAATCTTTCTCCTGTCGGCAGGGACGGTGAGCAACTTGAAGGTATCAAGGCAAAATCACTACTTAATACCCCAATCGACGCGTTTAAGCACTTTGAGTCCAAGATTGGAGACGGGACTGTCGCTAGATGTCTCGATGACCTCTATGAATGTGTTGGCGGAAGGTTTCCTTTGGCGACTTCGCCTTATCCGGCTTCATTGACGCTATTTGTCGCAACTTGGATGGCTGCCGAAACGGATGAGTATAAAAATAGACTGAAGCTGGTTTATCGTTCTTTCTATTACCGAAACTCTCTACTCAAACGCTATACCCAGGGTTACCTCACCAAGCACATTGATGATCTGAAGTACCTTCACGACGCTATCAGGCTTAATCCCGGACTTTCTATCTCGGATTGGTGCCAGAGGGTCGAGACTACGCTCGACAGGCATTTCGTTCCTGAGGGTTCAACAGATGCGCCTTACCTTGATCAGAATACGATCAAGAGCTTGTTGCTTTCGGCGGACACCGTCGAGGGGGCTCAGTCCGATATCATCACCTGTTTTCTTTTGGCCACACAGAATTTGGATCTTCTTACCGCGGCACCCCTTGACCCGTTTTTGCGTAGCCCCGACGAGCAGTCGGTTGAAATTCACCATTTATATCCGCAGAAGTGGCTTGCAAACAATAAGGCAGGCCGGGAGGAGCAGCATGAGAGGCTTAACTGCTTTGCGAACAAGGTTCCATTGAGCCGTTCTTCAAATAACATTTGGAAAGATAAGGCTCCAAATACCGTACTCGCGTCCAAAGGTCTTACTTGGGTGACCGCTTCACGACAGTTTTCTAGGGCTGGCGTCGAAGATGTCGCTTTTGGTAAACTTAGCGATCAGCCGACACCTGAAAATATAAAGTCTTTCTGGGAGCTGCGAGCAGTCCGTATTTCTGGGCATTTATATAACGCACAAAGGCTTGGATATAACGGATTCTGACATCAATTGATTATTCCGTCTGTCTGGTGGCCTGCTTGCGGCATGTAGTCTCTTGGGGAGAGTGGGCGGATGAAGATCATCGCCAAGACGGAGTATGAGTTCAAGTGGGTCAGCATCTGGGTGGGAACTTCGAGAGCCATGACGAGCTGCAGGCTCGGCCGAGGCGGTGCTGATGCCCGAGGTCGATGGGCCGGAATATGACTTCGAGGGCCTGGCGGAATGGACCGGCGGAGGCGGTGATGCTCTCCCGCTGGGTGACATGATGACCGATAATTTCATGTGGACAATCTACGACGTCCCGCCGGTCTTGGCCGCCGCCGAAGTGCTCGGTGTCGGCAAGATCAACGGCTACATCCTCTTCAACCATACTCACTGCGCCGCCGGCCCCCATGATTTTCTGGCTTTAACCTTCCTAGGCACGTTCCCTTGCTGGGCGAACCCGGAGATGGAAGAAGACGCAGACTAGGCCCTAAGCCTTGCCTGCGGCGCCTTGGCGGCTCATTGATGGGGCATGGCCCGTTGCATCCCCGACGTCATCCCTGCTGCCCAGCATCACGAGGAGGAGGCTGCTTTGTTGGCACGCTTCCGGACGGAATTACCGGATGAGTTCATCATCCTGCCTTGCCTTGAGGTGCCCTATAATCAGGCCGGTCGCGATTCCGAGGCGGATTTCGTCATCTTGCATCCGCGTGGTCGCCTGGTGCTGGAAGCCAAAGGCGGGGAGATTCGCTGCCTGCAAGGGCGCTGGGAGCGAAAGAAGTCCGGCAAATGGAAATCCTTTCATCCGCCTTTCTTTCAGGCCCGGGATAACTCCTACGAGATTCGCGATTACCTGAAGCGATCCTTCGGCAAAGAGGCTCCCGAAGCCGGGATGCCTTTCAACCACGTCGTGGTCTTCACGGGCATCGATTTCAATGTCGAGACGATCGAGATGCCCGACGCCCGGCTCATTGATCGCACGGAACTGGCGAATTCAGATCTGCTGAAGATCGTCAACCGGCTGTTGGATGACACGGAGCAGCGTTACCTTGCCCGCTTCCCGG
>JACCDP010628267.1_pt1 | contig 15269 bp, 16 predicted proteins | sample 7445841 | NCBI WGS metagenome assembly JACCDP01 (sample SAMN15323441, study PRJNA562643) | freshwater metagenome | isolation source: river surface water | place: USA:Blue River Watershed | collected 2017-08-17 | reverse complement strand
GTCATCGGTTGACATTCCGTGCAGAGGACCGCGGAAGGTAAAAGAACCTTCGCGTATAGGTGGTGCAGTCACTGTCTCTGTCATCAGCCGCGCTGTTTGTCGCGCATTCCCAGGGGCTTCGAGGTAGTCTACCATGCCGCCCAGGCTGCCGGCGCCCATCGCGAGGCGCCCCAGGCGGCCCAGAGTTGTTTGCATCAGCGGAGCCGCAGCCATAAGCCCGGCACCGGCTCCTGCCATACCTGCTAGGCGGCGGCTTCCAGAATTTTGCGGGAGCTGCTGCGGAGTAATATCTACAGCAAATTTCATCAATGCGGCTTCAAGGAGTTGTGCTGTCATGCGGTGTGAAGTTTATTGCTTCGGTGCCTGTAATCCGCCGAGCCAAGAAAGTCCGGCGTCCCGTTTGAAAAGACCAGGATGTTTAGCTTCGAGCTCCTGCTGTTGCTTGCCGACATCCCACGTGGCCTCGTAGGGACCTGTAAATTTATTCTGGTTCGAGAACATGTTCAGATTTTTATTATCCCGATTCATGTTTTTTTCAACAGCTTGCTGGAAAGCCTGGCGGAATTGTCCGGCCGGCATTTTTTGAACGCCTTCAGGCGATCCTACACGGGCTTGATAATGATCCCGCAGCGTAGCGCCAGGCAGATGTGCGCCTAAAGGTCTGTCTAATTGAGAAGCTGCGTCCGCGGCGCGAAACCGCGCATCCGCGCGTCCTATGCCGGGAATGAGTGCGGATATGGCGCTTGGAACTGAGGCGATTGCTCCCCAAGGTAACCCCGCGCCTGGAATGGCGCCGGCGAGGGCGCCGAGCCCGGTTGCGGCTGCGGAGCCCGCTGCAGCATCGCCTTCCCGGAATGGGTAATACGCGGGTTCAGCAAATTTCATCAATGCGGCTTCAAGGAGTTTTGCTTTCACGCGCACACCCTAATGAAACCCGCCGGATGTGTCAGCAAAAAAAGAGTTGATCAGCCCGATCGGGCTGCCCCTGCGCTACGTCTCCAACAAACCTCACGAATGCTTCTTCGCAGCGCACCCTTGCGGGCATCCCACACGGGAGGGGGCCTTCCCCGATCAGGGGGAAAAAGAAAAGCGGTCGGGTAGGGGTACGCCTAAGCATACCCCTACCTTTCAGGGACGCTCGATTCGACTCGAGTGTCCTCCACCACCAGATCGATCGACGAGCGTCGACCCCGGGACCTGGACCGGCCGCCGCCCCATCGGGACATAGGACGGCGAATTGGCTGGTTGTTACACCATATGTCCGGTTGCTCAGATCGGACGATTCCCTGGCTACCGCTTCCGGCTCGCCAGGAAAAGCAGAAAGTGTGCGGCCGTAGGGTTTGGCCGGTGGCTACTTTCACCACTGTAGCAGAGATCGGCACGAAGCCTCTTCGAGTCACCGGGTGTCGCGCAGTGCGTATCCCATGTCGTGTGACTGTGTCCGGGTTCTCAGCGCCCGTTTACGACAGCTTGCGCTGCCGGCTTTTGCCTGCCTTCCGTCGGGGGCAGGACCCGTGCAGGCGCCTTAGCGACGCCTGCGACCGCGGCTGCGAATCACCATGCCTTGCGGCAAGCGAGCGGTGGTGCCGTCCGTGTAGAACACGTGGGCAATACCGTTCTTGGTGAACCAGCCGACTACCTGTGCCTTGAGCTCGGGCATGAGGTGGTTGGTTGTTTGCAGATAAGGTCTGCAGACCTCGAACCGGTCCCTGGCCGGTGCGCCCAGTTTTGCCCCGTGGGTTAGGGGAGAGGGTCGGCTTGGGCGGATTCTTACCGCACACCTGTGTTGCGCGCCACAGGTTTCAGGCCTAGCGACCAGGGTTGGCATACCGCCCAGGACAGCTCGTTTAAGGCCAAGCAGATTGGGAAAGTGGAAGTGCAGGTGCCGGGGATCGAACCCGGGTCCACAACTACTTCGCTCACTTCATCTACACCCATATCCCCTGATACTCGCTCAGAGGCAAACCAGTCTGATCTCGGTCAGGCGGCCCAGCCGAATCATCGGCGTCCGGCAGACTTTCGCGTCTGCCAGGCTAGCTCAGTATTCGGACGGAGCATCCTATCCCACAGCGCGCTGCGGGAACCGCCGGGCGGAGATCGCTCTCAGGCCCGGCCCAACGTGTCAGGCCACAGCCAATTCGCGGTCCACGTAGCCGTGGAATGCGAGGATGGCGTCGGCTTCTTCGACGGTGGGGGCGAGGTCCATGTTAGTGGTGCCTTCTGTTTGTTTGAGCGGCTTTTAAGGAGGCCAGCCGATCAACCTCCGGGTGCAAAAGCAAGTTCCATGGTTATGTCGAAACCAATTCACCCGCATGCGACCCCGTCCTACGCTGGTCGTAGGCCGAGGTCAAGAATGTTTGGCGGCGACCCTTGTCGCGCACCTAAAAAGATCGTGGGCGGCGGATGCACGCGCCTGGTTGGTTAACACCCTTCGGCGAGTCCCTCGACTCGACCCTGGCCTCGATCAGGCCATACCTCTTGCGGAGTTACCCGTTGGCTGAATTTGTGTCACAGCGCCCAGGGCCCGGCGCTTCTTCTCATTTCATGGGAAAGTATCGACGACCGTCGCGTGGCTCGCGCCATGCATTCGCGCGTGATCTGCGTGCACACAGATCTGCGACGGTCGCCGTCCCCTTCATCACCTGGTCCCCTCTAGGCGCGGCTGCCCGCGCTCTCCATGTTTCAGGCAGGGGGAGGGGTTTCTCCAGGTCATGGGAAATCTTCGAGGTGCCCTCGCGCTCTCACCACTGACGTCAGGTGACTCGCCCGCTCAAGGGCGGGGCTGGAATGGCAGCGTGATGCTGCCGCGGCGCCGGGGACCGCCGTTGCGGACCGGGATGTCCGTCCGGATTTCCCCAGTTTTGGCGTCCAGCACCTGAACGTGGAACTCCACGTCCAATACCGGACCTTTCTTCCAGCCGGCGGTGACGATGTAGGAGCGCCCCGCTACTCTTCTTTTGGTTTTCAGCATAACCGTTTGCGGAACTCCGTGAGCTCGACGCGAAGATAGGGGCCAGCGACCGGCCTTGACTGTTTGATGTTTTATGTCCAGTTGCGTCTGGACATTGGGACTCAGAAGACCTCTTCACGCTCTCCGCATTGGAGGCGGAAGATCTGGGACTTCAAAGTCCCGTAACGGTCTTCCCGCGTGCAGAAGGCCGCGTGGTCACGGGCCTTCTCCAGCGTGGGGAATGCGTCCCCGTCCCAGGGCTCGCGACCTTCCCGGTGGAAAACCACTAGGAAAGAGGGGACGAACTTTTGCAGCTCGCCGTGGAGTTCGCACTCCAAGTCGCTGCAGTTGCCGTCCGTCCCCTGGCCCTTGGCTACGCGGGCGGCTGCCTTAGACAGCGCGCCGAAGATGTAGCTGACCGGGTAGCCTGCGGTCAGCATCTTGCTTATGTTTTCTTTCATGGGAAAGGGTTCCTCACGCCCGTGCGTTGTTGGGAGGGTAAGCAAGGGGGCTTACAATTTTATATAACGCGGATGTCGGACTGATTTCCGCCCGACATCCGCCAGCAAAAAAAGAGCCCTTGCGGGGCTCTCCCCACCTTACCCGGTGGGGCGGGTGCAGCTATTCGTCCCAGACGTAATAGTCGCGCAGTAGACGAGCGTAACCCGCCCGTTTGATCTGGCGGGCGTAACCCACCAGTTCAAGACTACCGTCGGCGTCTTGCGCGCCGACGCGCGGGACGCGGGAGACTCTCCCCCAGGACTTCCAGGCTCCGAAGAGCCCAGGCCTATCCTGATGCCACTCGGTATCCGAGTGGAATCCTGCCGCCCCCAGGGCGGCAATGGCTTGGAGCGTCTGTTTTTCTTTTTTGTTTTTGAGCCTTGTCTTCATACCAGTCTGCCTCTCATTTATTTGTCAGCCCCAGTGGGCGCGTGTCGTGTGGATGCCCAATTCCGATTCAGAGGCGGTTTGTTTCGACACGGGGTGGTTAGCCCATCTGACCCGGCGCCTTCAGCATGGCTCCGGTTGCGGTCCTACCGCGGAAAGTTTCCCAGCACAAACCTGGCGGACAACGGGGACCACCCGTAATCCACCAGGCTGCTGGTATGGACTGGTCACCGAGCTACCGGAGACCTGCCAACTACCTTCCCGCCCCAGTAGCTTGGGCGCGGCGGGAGGCAATATGCCTTGCGGCAAGTTGTTTGCGGATCCACGGTTCTACGTGGCTCGACGCGAGGATGGTGGCAGCGCTCCGGGGATAGAACCCTCGGCGCTGCATGGAGTTTTTCAGGCGATCTCACGCCGTGCCTGATCTACGCCGTCGCGAAGATCTTCTCCACCAAGCGGTGGCGCCCCTCCTCGGCCTCTGGGGAGTCGATGAGCATCCAGCGGAGAAGCTCGTCGGCCACTAGGCTGCCCGCCTCCTCGCTCAATTCCACACCGCGGGGGCTTCCCGCGATGCCCTTGTGTCCACCCGCCTCGGGGCCGAAGACCGTCTTCATGATCTCGGCGGCGTTGGCGGTGTTATCCTTCGACTCAAACGAAAGCGTCACTGCCTTCGTCTTGGAGTTGAATGCCACGACGGCCTGGGCCACCTCCCCGCTGGGCAGGGTGTATAGGTGGTTGACGAAAGCGTCCGAGACGCGGAACGCCACCACCGGGCGGTTGTTGTAGCGCCTGCAGCCGCGATACGACTCGACATTCAGGGCCTCGCCAGCGGCCTTGAAGACGCGACCGGCGGCTATGAGGGAGCCGCCCTCGTCGTTGCCGCCCCGGCACTCGCCGGCGATGTCGAGCAACACATTCAAGTGCCGCTCGATCTCCGCGGTGACGTCGTGGGTGACGTCACGGGCCCGCTGCGGCCCGCGGTTCTCCTGTGCCCACGCCCAATAGGCGTGGAGCATGTCGGAGACGACTTCAGGCGCCACCCCGTCGACGTAGGGGAGCTCCGCCAGGCGGTGTGGGCCTGCGGTGTCAATGAACGCCGCGCCCGCCCAGAAGGCGTTGAAACGGCGTTCAACGGCGGGGTGGCCGAGGGCACGCCCGACACCACCCACGGTGTCGAGGTCGACGTGGGAGACCAGGATGGTCTCACCTTCCCCCGCGAGGGGGATGCCCGTGTCGACACACGGGCATGGGTTGGAGGAGCGGCTTCCGTGGTGGGCGGCCGTGTAAAGGCTGCCCTGGATCACGGTGTCCCCATACTCGGCCTCCACCGAGATATGTGGTTGGATTTGAGTGGCCAGCTCGAGGGTGGGGGCCAGAGTGATGATAATGTTTTTCATCTGTTGGACATGCACTTTGCCTTTTCTAAGGGCGCCTATGCTCGGCGTGTGGTTTTACCTAAGGTTCTCACTGGCCCCGACGTGGGGAGCTGCGCACGGTCATCGATTACCGTGCGCAGCCGATTAGAGGAACGCGCAGTTCCTTTTGTCCACAGTGCCTTTCGGCAAATTGTTTTGCGGAAGCCCTAGGCCTCGACGCGAAGATGATGGACTAGCTCCTTCCTCCAACCACAATATTTCAGTGGCGGCAGTCCGTATCTATTACCTGCGGAGGCCCAATGGGGGAAGTGCAGTGTTGCTTGATACGCGCTAGCATCACGCCTGTCGGGGGCATTCCCTATATAATGACATAGGGCCCGCAGACGCTTACCAAATTGTTTTGCGGATCCACCTCCTAGAGTGGCTCGACGCTGAAAGCGCCCCCATGTGTATTCACTCGGACGCCAGGGGTGCGTATCCGACTGTGAGACGGGGCGGTAGCGATCCGCTGTCTCTATTCCTCTCCCTCCTTCCTCCAACCACATTATCTCAGTGGCGGCAGTCTCACCAGCGCACCCATACGTGGGGCGGGGTGACGGGAGTAATCTTTTTGCGGAGATCCTGGATCTCGACGCTGAGGGTGTCGCAGAGCACGGCCTACCACCGTGTTGGCTCCCCTACCGTCTTGTGGCAGGTGGCGACGATTTTTGGGTCATCTTGCTACACGTCGCTGTAGGCAAGGCCGGTTTCAAGCAATGTCCCCAGCACGCCAGAGCCGGCGCGCATGCTGGTTGAGGCAACGATCCCCGGATGACGTTGGTCCGGGTGTCACCCGGCGCCTTCAATACTGCGCTTGTGGCGCAGAACCTTTTGCCTCACGCCCATGCGTTGTCGGCCAAATTGGTCGGCAGCACCGCCCGCGGGATAACCATACGCGTCGATGCCACCGCTGTCGCCGGCGGCGACAGAAAAGTGTTGAAAATTACGGGGAGAAGATCTGCGGCTGGCTACGCGATCGATTCTCCCTGGTGCGTTGAGCATAGCACCGATCCTCACCACTGCCCACGGTGACGGGCCACACGCAGTCAGTTGCGTGCAGTGTCGTAACTTTGACCTTCTGCATACGCGCCTCTGACTAGCAGCGTATGTCGATACCCCGTTCTCCAAGAGAGCCGTCGGCCGGGGTTGGTGTGCCTGTAGATCTTCCTCGTGATACCGCACCTGTAGATCCCTGTCAGGTGGGGGCTCGAGACCGCATTGCGGGAGCCGCGTATACGCCCCGAGGGGCATATCATATTCCCATACAATGCTTTCCAGTCACGAGGTCGGACTGTTCCACATCGCATGTTTGCACGTTTTGGTCTAGCCCAGTGGCTAGTCGGAACCGTGCGGATCCCGATACCGTCGCAGCTCAATAGAGCTCACGGCATTCTCCCGCGGGCTTTCCCCCGGAGCATTTAGGGTTACCCCCAAGATCATTTTGCGGATCCACCTCCTAGAGTGGCTCGACGCTGAAAGCTTGAGACCGCGCGCCCTCTGGCACCGTCTTCACCTACCCACAGGATTCCTCCTGCTGGCAGCGGCCGGAGTGTGTAGCGCTGCAAACCTTACTGCGCATCTCCACGAACAAGCACTTGGCTTATTCAAACTAATATAACGGGCAAAGGTCCTTTATTTCACATATAAGTGAAATGGCAGCAAAAAAGAAGCCAGGGGTTACCTGGCGTCTTTGATAAGACCCGCCAGCTGCCGTTGCGCACGGCGCCAGCGAATCTGGTCCAAGACCTCCACCGCCTGGTTGAGGTTGGGCGGCCACCCGGCCACGGCCGCCCTGACTCTTTTTTTGCCGGCAGCCTCGATCCGCCGGACCTGGCGGATCGAGGAGAGGAGACCGGTGGCGATCATATGATTACCACCATCTCCCGAGTTTAGCCCACCACGGACGCGCGGCTTCGCGCTCCGCCCACTGGCGGTGTGAGGTGGCCTCCTTGCGATAGGAGAAAGCCTCGGCCTCCAAGGCGGCGACCTCACCGCGAAGGGCGGAGATCTCTCCGCGCAGGGCTGTGACCTTCGCCACGCTTACCACGCTCACGAATGTGAGCACGGCCAAGAGCACGGCCACGCCGGTTTTGGTGACCAGGTAGTGGGCTACCACGCCCGTCACCTGGTGGAGGCGGGCGAAGCGCGGGAGGCGCACCGTGCCGCCGGGGGCAGCCATGACAGCCACGGCCCCGGGGGCGGCCGGAGTGACGGGTGCCGTGGTCGAGGCCACCACGGCCTGGGTTGTAGCGGCCGGAGCCGCCGGGGTTGCAGCCGCCGACTCCTCGGCGGCTGGTGCGAATCCGTCCACAATGTTGGTGGGCGGGGCGACGGCTGCCGGATCGGCAGCCCCTATTGGGGTGGGCGCAAGCGTTTGCATAGCAACTTCTTATAACGCAAAAAGCCCCCCTGTTTCAGGGGGCTTGGCGCAGGAGTTGCGGGCAGCGCTATCAGCGGCGGCCACGTGCGAAATGCGGGCGGGAAGCCGGTTGCGGCTGACTGCCAAAGCTCATCGGCTGGCGATACACTTGGCCGCCGGACTGCGGACGCGCGCCCACCGGTTTAGCCTTGGGCGCAAATGCCACGCGGTTCGCATCTTGCGTCGCCGGGTCTAGCTCGTAGCGGGCTTTGAACGTGTCCGTGTCGGGCGCGTATCCGTATTGCGATTTGATCCTGGCTGCCTGCAAGGCTGCTGCACGCGGATTGTGGATCCGAAGCGAGCGCATGTTGCTCGTATCCAGTTTCTCGTTCACGACTCCCAGCTGGCGGGTGGACTCGTTCATCGCCCGCTCGAGCTCCTGACTGCGCTGGCTGACACCGGCTGCAATCGCCTCGGGCGTCTTTTCAGTCGGCGCGCTATGGTAGTTCCGGACAGCCGTGTGGTATGCGTTCCGCGCGTCTTCACCCGGCATGCGGCGGTCCTCGACGATCATCGGGGGCATACCGCCCTGGCCGCTGGGTTGGCGTTGGACCCGTGGCGTGCTGTAGACGGCGTCTGTGTGCCGCTGCGCTTCCTGCACGGCCCAGTCAGGGGCGTCGGCGGGCAGCGAGTCCCCTGCCCGGTAATTCATTGGCAAACCGGTTGCCGGATTGATACGCACCGGGTTGGCAGACCGCCGTGCTGCCATGCGCGCTTCGTATTGGCCATACGGGCTGGTGACCTGCCGTTTGATCTGACCAAGAAATCCAGGCGTCAAGGACGACTGGAGCTGCCTGGCCAACTCCGGATTGGCCCGCAGCATGGCATTCACCTCTTTCCGCATGTCGGACGTAAGCGCGAAGGCAGGCTCGGCAGACTTGAAGAGGGCGGCTTGGAGAAGGTCAGAAGATTTCATTGTTGATAAGGAGAAAGAATGATTTTTTGCAGGCGATCCATAACCCGGTTCGCTGCGGCCGTGTGCGAGGCTCTGAACTCTTCTCCGGTTCCAAAAGGATTCACGCGAATCGGTTTCATCTCCTCTTTCACAATGCCGGGCCAGGATTCGGAGAGGGCCTTGTCGGCAGCCTGAGGGTCACGCGCCATGCGTCCCGCCGTGCCTATCGTATCTAATAGACCCGACAAACCATTCCGTTCCACAAGCTTAGTTCCTGCCGCCTCGCCCAAAGCCTGCGTAAATTTTGGATCCTGCAGGTGCTTGCCGAAGGATTTGACTGCGGCATTCTGCGCGCCCTTGCCAGTGAATCCGCCAAGAGCGGCGCCTAGCCCTCCGCCAAGAAGTGCGCTCACGACAATATCTTTGGCAAGCTCGCGTTTCTTGCGGGCCTCGTCTTTGTCCAGGCGATTGCCCAGGTAACCCAGACCGCCGCCCAGAAGCGCACCTACCGCACCGCCACCCACGGCCATGCGGCCCGGATCATAGAGCGGGATGAAAGCTTGTTTCAGGAGAGCGGCTTGAAGGAGGTCAGAAGATTTCATAAATGATCATTTCTTGTTTTGTTGACGGGCTGCGTAGCGGCGGAGGCCGTTGCGAGTGCCGCGTTGTATGGCCCCAAAAACTTGGTAGTCATTCAGCGGACTTCCAACTGGGATCAAAGCCTCACCGCCTGGATACGCGGCGCTCCAGCGCGCATTGGCTTTACGGCGGGAGTTCTGCAGCAGTAGTAAACGGGATAGCAGAGCCCCGCCGATCCCGGAGATAGCCGCGGTAGCCGGCGCTATGTCATCAGCGCCCGCAGCATTTGCAATTCCATAGCCGGCACCGCCAAGACCAAGACCGACTAAAGAACTTGTGAGGGTGGGCCAGCGTTCTATAAACGGTATATCTTTCTTGGCAATCCCTGCGACTTCATTGGTATCCACATTATTGTTGGCCCGCAGTATGGACAAAAGTTCGATGGGAGAAAAATAGTCGCCAACACTGCCGGGTAGATCGTCGCGCGTCATCCGTATATGCTTGCGGTCGCTGGTGAGTTCCAACGCAAGTTTCAGCATGGTTGAAGTCTTCATGAAGTAAATTCAACGGGGTAGAATTACGGAAAGAGGTAACGAAGGAGGAGCTTGCTTAGCGGCTCGTGCACGCACGGCACCCGGACTCATCGGATAATAAGTGTCTGGCTTTTGCGCGGCCGTCTGAGGCGCGGGAGCTGGTGTGCCAGGAGCAGGTTGCTCGATCAGCGGCTTGAGCCCGCCAGTTTGAAAGTCAGGTACCTGCGGGTTGGTAGCCACGCCAAAAAGCCGCTTGAACTCATCGCCAATCCGGCTGAGCTCGCTCTTCAGGCCTGCAGCTTTCAGCATGTCGAAGGTGGTCATAGGAGCAAAAAGAAACCCGTCCGGTTCCGGGTTATCCGGTCCCGGACGGGTGTCAGGGGGTTGAGGCTTAGCTCGGGCGGTTTTCGAACACACCCTTGATCACGCCGGCCACGTTGACGATGGACATGGCGATGATCTCTTCCGCAGAGAAGAACAGCGTGCGCTTTTTCTTCTCCATGAACAGAGTGGGCTTCTGGTGCTCGCGGGCGACGCCCAGGTAGTTCGCGGCCGTGTATTTATACATGACGTTGTTCGGCACGTATTGGTTCTTGGTCGTGAACAGGTGGGTGACTCCGCCAACCACGCCTTCCTTCAGTGCTTCACCGCCCTTGAGGAAGAGGTCGCCAGAGATGGCGTCACCGACTTCGGAGGCAGGGAGCTTCTGGAAGTTCGCCATGAAGCGCTCGTTGACGACGTTGATACCCTTGGGCAATTTCTTGTCCGTGAACAGGTATTGGCTGTCGACGTGCGTGTCGCGGCTGAACTCACCCAGATAGAAGTGCTGGATGTGGCCGGAAAGGCCGGTTCCGTCGAGCGGACCAACCACGTCGTCGGAAGCGGTGAACCAGTGACGGTCTTCCTCTTCCTCGAGATCGAGGATCATGTCCTCGGTCAGGTGCTTGATCGTGTCTTGGATGTGGCCCTTCAGCTCGAAGGTGTTCTTGTAGTACTCGGGGGTCGAGACCACGAAGAAACGGATGATGAAGGCATCGCGCCAGAAGGTCTCTTGGTCGGCAGTGTCCTTCATGGAGAGGGACACAGCGCCCTTGGACGCATTCTGGAGGGTGCCCCAGATGACGGGCATTTCCTCGTTCGGCAAGCGCACGAGATCGGCGTCGGTCGCAGGCTGGAAGTCCAGCAGGCGGCGAACGATCGAGCGCTCACGAAGGAAACGACGGATGTAGAGGTCGCCCGCTTCCGCGAACTTCTCCTGACGTCCATCAGCACCGTCGATGAGTTGCTGGCCAAGGCGCTCGTTGAACACGCGATCGTTCGCGATATCAGCGGCGGTCTTGCCGAGTTGACTTTCAATTTGGGTAGTGCTCATGGCTTATGGGAGGACGTAGGGTGCGACGAGTTCGATCCGAAGGCGCTGGAGATCCTGCGCGTTCGTTTCCTTGGCCGGGGTGTAGGTGCCGCCCTGGGCGCCGGTCGAGACCGTGGTAGCGGGGTCAGGGAGCAAATCCGTAAAGGTTGCGCCAAGATCCACAGGACCGTCGTAATCTTTGACCACGTGGGCGATGACCGTGTCACCGGAGGTAGCTTTCTTGAGCTTGCCAGTGTCGGCATCCGGGGTGAGCGGGTCGCCGGTGACATAGCTCTCACCAGTTTTGAACTGGCTGGTGCTGACTTCGTAGTCTCCACGGACTGAGAGTCCTTGGAGGGATCCGGCTGCTGCGACGTCTCCGTCAGCAGAGTCATCAACCGCGATGTAGAACGCGTGATCCAGCGAATCGCCGGTCACACCCCGGACCCACTCGTTGCGGGACAGGGTGACGTTACGTACGGGTGTGATGACCATGCCAGACAGGATCGTTTCGCCGTCAGCGACGGGGTGCGAGGCACTCAAGCGGTTTGGGCGGTTGCCCACACCACCGCGATGGATGGTGAGCCTGAGTCCGGCACGCAGTGTTTCGATACCGATGTTCATGGTTTCTTGGTTTTGTTGTTGAACGACCTTCAGCGAAGGAAGTTGGACCACCCGTCATGGTCGACGAACTCGCGTCCATCGAAGATCACGGTCTTTGGATCGTTCGGAGATGGGGTTGGAACGGCAGCGACTTTGAGAGCCTGGCCCTCGGCCGTCGCCGGTTTCAGAAGATTGAATACCAGGACAGCGAGCTGCTCTGGGTTTTGCTGATAATGACTCGCCAGCTTCTCGGCTGTCATACCCTCGACCAGCATCTGCTCTTGCTCCATGCACTGGGCAAGTTTCAAAAGCAGTTGCGGTCGGATGGCAGGACGCTCGGAGGCCTGTTTGACTTGTTGCTGCAGCCGCCCGTTTTCAGCCCGAAGCTTCTGAACTTCTCGGTCCAGGGCATCAGCTTCCGTGGCCGCTTTTTCAAGCAGCTCGATGCTTTGTGCCGTGATATCAAGAAGCGGGAGCATAGACGGGGTGTCTGAGCAAAAAATTAGGGGAGGATTTCAGCCGCGAGCTTGGTGAGGTTTTCGCGGAAGGACGCAGCCTTCTGCTCCATTTCCTGAGGCATGCCGCCTTCAGCGCCGCCGCCCATGAGTTCAGCCAGCAGTTGCTGAGCTTCTTCCGGGCTGATCACGCCTTGCTCGACCAGGGTCATGAGCGCGGCTTCGAGTTCTTCGGGGGAAGGAGGACCTTCGTCTCCACCGGCGCCACCGGCCATCATTGCAGCCTCCTCGGGAGCCATGCCTTGGTCCATGGCAGCTGCCACTTTGTGGGCGGCTTCGATACCGAAGGCGGCTGCATACTTGGCAGCGGCGTTGTCCGTGAACGGTTCCATCACTGTCTGCATGAGCAGGCTCGTGTCGTCGATCGCCTGCAGTTGCTCGGCGGAAGCGCCCTTGACGAGGTTGGCGTAGTAGGCTTCGAACTCAGCTTGAGCCGCGGCTTGCTTGAGCATTTCCTGCTCGGCGTCGGCTTCGGCCAGGCGTTGCAGGGTGTAGTCGCGCATGAATTCAGAGGTTTCGTCGGCGGCTGCTTTGACCATAGCCAGCGCCTTTTCTTGGCCCTGGGTGTCGTTGAGTGCCTTGAGAACCAACGACTGGCCTTCAGCGGACTCCATGAGGGCGAAGGCCACTTTCAGGAGAGCGTCGCCCGGCACGTAACCAGCTTCCTTGGTCGGGGCGGGGGCAGCCTCGGGGGCGGCAGGAGCGGCAGCAGGGGCAGGAGCGGCAGCAGGAGCGGCTGCGGCAGCCAGCGACTGACCGAAGGATGCCAGCTTGTTGCGGAGGTCGGCGGTGCTGGCAATCATGCCGGCGCACTTCGCACCTTCCACAGTGCAGGGCTCATCGGGAGACTGGGCAGGACCGACTTTGCCAGTGGCTTCGCCGTGCTCGATCTTGGTGTCGCCAGCAGGCTCCGAAGCACTGACCACGGGCGTGGTCTCTGCGGATGCCGATTGGCCCGGTTGCTCAGGCATCAGGCGTTCCTGGGGAACGTCGGTGCCCAGAGGGCCTTTTTCAGTGGGGTCCGAGACCGAAGTCTCCGCGGAAGCTTGCTTCCCGAAGTTGTTCAGTCGCGCCATGAGTTGGTCTAGGTGCTTGGCCATTTTGTTTTTTGGTTTGGAAGTTGGGGGAAGAATGCGGAAACAGGAGGCGGATGTCAAACTTGTTTGGAAAAAAATGAGGTCAGCGCAGCTGGGCCAGCTGGCCATGGAGCATCCAGTCGTCGTCCAAATACTCCGCGACTTTCGTCAGATACGCATGATACAAGGCTCCGAGACCGAACGCCTGGTCGGAAACTTCTACTGGATTCACCGTAGCAAGCTTGACGTGCGTGCCTTCATTATAGGCTGCGCGCTTGGCCAAAGCCTCATAACGCAGGCTGAATTGGTCGCGGGCACCATCCATGAACTGATCGACGATGTCTTCACAGCCGCAGCTCATGGGCTCGAACTCGGAAGCAGCTTGCGAGAAACCTTGGCCGAAAGCCGGGTCCTGGTCCAGCTTCTGAATGATCATCATCCGGATGCCGGCCAGCTTGGCGCTGGCTTCCTTGACCACGTCATCGGCTTCGGACTGAGCCAGGCTGCGGCCGCTGACAAAGGCGTCGAAGGAGGCCAGCGGCATGACCAGCTGCCGGTTGAGCGCCGAGCGCAGCACGCGTCCGGGATAGGCGTGCCCGGACATCTTCTCGAGCAGAGCTGGATCCCACTGCCCGGCAAACGCCTTGGGCAGAAGATGGAGAGCGGCAGCCTGCTTGGCCGGATGCTCGGGCAGCTGATCGAATTCAGCGATTTTGCGGAGGACAGGCAGCGCCGGATGCTCGGCTCCATACAAGAGGGCCAGCTCGTCTCCCCGCAGATTGCGGTCGGCGCTGGCCGCCTTCTGGTTGGGCAGCAGATAATTCAGGGTGTGTGCGATGCGGTCAGCAGGCCGCTTGACCCAGGAGTAGTCCTTGAAAGTAGGATCGATGTTATCCATCAACGCATACTTCTGGAGCTTGGGAAAATACTTGCCGGGGTCGAAGCGGATGTGGTCGCATCGCTGGGAGGCGGTCTTGCTGATGAATCCGCAGCAGGTGCAGACATCGTGGTCCACGGATGCGGCCATGCTCCCATGCTGCTCTTCTCCCTTGCGGGCTTTCTCAAACTCAGAAGCCGCCTTGTCGATGTCCGTCCACATCTGGACTTCGCCACGCTGTTTCACCGGATCGTAGGCTTCGGCCTTGATTTCACCCACCGCATACTTCGGATCCGTGTTCTTGTGCTCACGGTAGTTCCGGCCATGGGTCACGAACGTCGCGTGTTTCTTCAGCAGCTGCTCATGCCCCCAGAGGTCCGCATTGCGGTTCGGCCCATACATCTCGCTGGACCCCATGGTGATCATGTGACTCAGGAACTTGCCTTTGGGCGGGGCGAACTTCTCCAGGTCCTTACGCCCGAACATGTTGCTGGCCGCGCTCTTGATGTGACGACCCGATTCGTAAACCTGGATCATTTGGCCACAGGCCTTGATCAGTTCTTCCTGCGAGTCGCCTGGTATGATTTTTTCGATCATCAGAATAGTTTTCTGGGTTTGAGTATGAAGTCGGCAATGCCCGTATCTTCTTTGTCCGACACCGGGCCGACATCCGGCAGGCTCGGCGACAGGACACCTTTCTGATCCCCTCCGGTCACCTTGTTGTAGAGCCCGTGAATCAGATCCGGCGTCACGAATGCGGTAGCCATTGACGCAGGACCGCCAGCCCTTCCGAGATAACGTGGAAGCCTGTAACCCGAATGGGCAAACGGGTTCATCAGTAGGTTGCGGTCCAACCAACGTCCTATCCGCGGACCCGGGCCTTGGCCGACTCCCTGAATGGCCAGTGCTTTCTCCAGGACCTTGCGCCCGACATTAGGACCTTTGCCGCCTCCGAACGCACTCAGCGTACCCGGTTTGAGTTTTTCCAGCTCGTCGATAAAGACATCCAGTGTCTTTTTACCCAGGCTGCCAGGACCTGTAACCACCTGCTCGCGGACGCGGGAGAACAGCTCCTTGGCGGACGCCCTGAAAGCCCGGTCACGCTCCTTGATCTTAGCAGCGGTCAAACCCGGAAGACCGGCAGCACTGTGCTGATCGCTAACGCCCC
>JACCDP011557931.1_pt1 | contig 15271 bp, 16 predicted proteins | sample 7445841 | NCBI WGS metagenome assembly JACCDP01 (sample SAMN15323441, study PRJNA562643) | freshwater metagenome | isolation source: river surface water | place: USA:Blue River Watershed | collected 2017-08-17 | reverse complement strand
GAGGCGCACGGCGCCGGCCGCCCAGGCGCCGACGGCCGGCCCGGCCCACACCCAGCCCCAGCCGTCCAGCGCGCCGAGCAGCGCAAGCGCGACCGCGAGCGCACTCCAGGCGCGGTGGGGCACCAGGTGCGAGAGCATGCCCACGGCGAGCAGCGCGACGCCGAGGTACCACGCCAGGCCCGGGGCAGCCGCGGCGACCAGGAACGCCACGTCACTCCCACTCGATCGTGGCGGGCGGCTTGGTGCTCAGGTCGTAGGCGACGCGGTTGATGCCGCGCACCTCGTTGATGATGCGTCCGGCGATCCGGTGGAGCACCGGCCACGGCAGCTCCGCCACGTGGGCGGTCATGCCGTCGGTGCTGTGCACCGCACGGACCACGCAGGTCTCCTCGTACGTCCGGTGGTCGCCCATGACCCCGACGGAGCGCACGGGCAGCAGCACGGCGAAGTACTGCCACAGGTCGCGCGCGCAGCCGGCCGCGCGGATCTCGGACTCGACGATGGAGTCGGCCGCGCGCAGCACGTCGAGCCGCGCGCGTGTCACGACGCCGGGGCAGCGCACCGCGAGACCCGGGCCGGGGAAGGGCGGGCGGTCCACCCGGGTCGCGGACAGGCCCAACGCCCGTCCGAGGACGCGCACCTCGTCCTTGAACAGCTCGCGGAGCGGCTCGAGGAGCGCGAGCTCCATGTCCGCCGGAAGGCCCCCGACGTTGTGGTGGCTCTTGATGCGCGCCGCCGGGCCGCGGACGCTCGTGGACTCGATCACGTCGGGGTACAGCGTGCCTTGCGCGAGCCAGCGCGCGTGGGGCACCTTGCGCGCCTCCTCCTCGAACACGCGCACGAAGGTCTCGCCGATCACGCGCCGCTTCGCCTCGGGGTCCTCGATGCCGGCCAGCCCCGCGAGGAAGCGGTCGGAGGCGTCGACCACCCGCACGCCGAGGTCCGCGAATTCCGTCGCGACGGCATCGCGTTCGCCCTGTCGCAGCAGTCCGTTGTCGACGAAGATGCAGTGCAGGCGTTCCCCGATGGCGCGGTGCAGGAGCGCGGCGGTGACGCTGCTGTCGACGCCGCCGGAGAGCGCGCAGATGACGCGCCCGTCGTCCCCGACCGCGGCGCGCATCGCCGCCACCTGCGTCTCGAGGAAACCGTCCATCGACCAGTCGCCGCGGACGCCGCAGACCCCCGACACGAAGTTGCGCAGCAGCGCCGTGCCGTGTTCGGAGTGCGTGACCTCGGGGTGGAACTGGATGCCCCAGCGACGGCGTGCGGTGTCGCTGAACCCGGCGACCGGGCACGACTCCGTGGAGACGAGGACCGCGGCCCCCGGGGGCAGCGCGACGGCGTGGTCCCCGTGGCTCATCCATGCCGTGGAGGCGGAAGGGATGCCGGCGACGAGCGGATCCTCGCCGGCGACGACGTGGAGGGTCGCCGCGCCGAACTCCCGGCGCGCGGCGGGCGCGACGCGGCCGCCGCCCAGCTGCACGAGGAGTTGCATGCCGTAGCAGATGCCGAGGACCGGGACGCCCAGATCGAGCCACGCGGGATCGAAGCGGGGCGCGTCGGCATCGTACACGCTCGCGGGCCCGCCGCTGAGCACGAGCCCGCCGAGTCCTTCGGTCACGCGCACGGGCGCGTCGCACGGAAGGATCTCGCAGTAGACGCCCATCGCGCGGATGCGCCGCGCGATGAGCTGGGTCGTCTGCGAGCCGAAGTCGAGGACGAGGACGCGCGTGCCCGGCATGGGCTAGGGGGCCGCCTGCGCACCCAGCGCGGCGGTGAAGCGGCCGCCGGTGTACGCGTCGAGCTGCGCGGTGAGCTCCTGCAAGCGCAGCTCGTTCTTCAGCTGGGCCTTCAGGTCGCCGTTGCCCATGAGCATCTCGACCTGCAAACGACGACGGTCGAAGTAGAGGCGCGTGACCTCCTCGAGCACCTTGTCGCGCAGCTTCACGACGTCCTGCGCCTCGCTGATGACGCGGATGCGCTCGGACGACATGACGAGCTTGTCGAGGTTCCACTTCGCGCGCAGCTGCAGGCCGTCGGCCGTGTCGACCGCGGACTGGTCGATCTGCGACGTGGGATCGCCGCCGGGGGTGGTCGACGCGATGTAGTCGTAGTCGCGATTGTAGCGGCTGTCGTGGTCCCAGGTGAACGTGAACTCGGGCAGCCACGCGGCGTTGACGCTGGCCGCGAGCCACTTGTCGACGTAGCGCGGGTCGGTCTTCGTCGTCTCGAGCACCATCCGCTGTACGTCCCCGACCCCGGGCTCGCCGTCGAAGCGCGCGAGGACGTCGTCGACGCTGCGGAACTCTCCGGCGTGAACGGGGGCCGCCGCGAGGGTGAGGGCGACGAAGAGCTGGATCATGGGGTCTCCGGGGAAGGGGCGTTGAGGCGTGCGAGGTCGCGCGTGAAGGCGCCTTCGGTCCAGGCGTCGAGGCGGGCGTCGGCCTCGGCGACGTCGAGGGCGTGCATCACGCGATCGCGAAGGGGGAGCAGGTCGACCACCGCCTGCTCCTGGTTCAGTCGTTGGCGACGCATCCAGGCCTCCGTGACGACCGCTGCGGCGTTGCGACGGTAGTCCCGGATTCCCTGCGCGACGTTGGCCGCGGCCGCGATGGCGTTGCCGTCGTCGTAGACCTCGTCGCCGACGACGAAGAGGGTGTCGTCCAGCTCCGCGTCGGCGGGGTCCGAGACGTAGCCGGACGCGCTCGCGGCGCAGTTGCCCCAGCAGGCCCGCGCGACGAAGGACCACGCGGAGTCGTCGTAGGCGGCGTTCTCGAGGGCGACGTGGTCCGCGTCGCGTCCGCGGCGCCGATCCCACTGCCAGCCCAGATCGACGCGCGGCGTGGCGGCCGCGAGCAGGCGACGGCGGGACAGCGAGAGCATGTCGGCGTCGAGCCCAGGACGGTTCTGGGCCACGTCGACCATCTCGTAGAGCTGGGGCAGCGGCAGCGCGCGCGGCCGCTCCGCGAGCTCCATCGGCATCGCCAGGGCGTAGATGCCGGATCGGGTCGCGATGACCGGCAGGCCGGCGTCGATCGCGACGTCACGCACGTCGGGTTCGGTCAGCAGGCGCGCGAGGGGTACCCACCGCAGGCCGCCGTCGATCGTCTCCCACGGGCCGTCCCCGGTGACGGCGAGCAGGTGACCCGCACCGCGCAGCGGGACGACCTCGCGGACATCTTTCAGCGAGGCCCGCTCGGTGTCGTAGAAGGTCGCGCCGTCGTCGTCGGTGCGGACGAGGGACGTGGGCGTGATCACCCACGCGCCGCCCTGCCAGCTGGGGTCCGCGGTCACGTCGAGGATGGAGATGCCCGCCAGCGCGGGCACCATCGCCCAGCGGAGCCCGTCCGCGCTGCGGTACAGGCCGCGGCTCGTGGCGGCGTACAGCCACGCGCCCGCGACCTCGAGGTCGCGCACGGGGGCGCCGCCCGTCGCGTCGTCGACGTCGATCCACGTGCGGCCCTCGTCGGTGGACCAACGCACGCCTTCGGGCGTTCCGGCGACGAGGAGGTCTCCGACGACCTCGACGTCCGTCAGCATCGTCGCGTCGGCCCATTCCCAGCTCAGACCGCCGTCGGTGCTGCGCCAGGTGCCATCGGCCCGTCCGACCAGCGCGAGGTCCGGATCCGTCGGGTGGAACCACACGCGCGTGGGCGTCTCGGCGCCGTTTCCGTCCTTCGTGACGATGGCGGCCACGTCGTCGTTCGCGCGGCTCACCACGTCCTGCACGACGGAGGGGTCGGGCGCGACGGGCACGCCGTCCACCGGCGCCGCGTCGACCGTACGCAGCTCGTCGTCGCGCAGCGATTCGGCGTTGAGCAGCAACCGCTCGGCGTCGGCGCCGTCGACGGCCTCGTCGCCGCGCATCGCGACCATCCAGGAGCTGCCGCGGTCCTCGGAGCGCCACACCCAGCCGGATGCGTCGACCGCCAGCCACGTCGGGACGGCCTCCCCGCGCGAGGCCGCGACGGCGAGGGAGGTGACGGGACCGCGCTGGCGGAACTGGGCGCGGTGTTCCCACGCCATCGTCGCGGCGAGCGTCGCGCCGACCTTTGCGCGCGTGTCCGGCGCCGCCGCCGGCGTGCCGCCGTCCTCGTCCGGCGGTGCGTCCGGGTCGTCCGCCCGGGCGGGAAGCGACAGCGCGAGCAGGAGGAGGACCATCGTCCCGGTCACGTAGGGCGTGGGCCGGTGTGTGTCAACCGTGCTACGCACCCGGCCATGGAAAGCACGTGGCGGGCCCTCCTGCACGCCTCCGAGGCTGGAGAGGCCGTCGTGCTGTGTACCGTGGTCGGCGTCGACGGCAGCGCGCCACGTCACGCCGGGGCGAGGATGGTGGCCTGGCCGGACGGTCGACTCGTCGGGACCATCGGCGGGGGGCGTCTGGAGCACGTGGTGCTCGGCCAGGTCGACGAGGTGCTCCGCGCCGGCGTCCCCCGTCGCGTGGACGTCCACCTCACGCGGGATCTGGGCATGTGTTGCGGCGGCGCGATGGAGGTCTACATGGAGCCCGTCCTTCCGCGCGAGCGCCTCGTCGTGTACGGCGCCGGCCACGTCGCCCGCCCGACCGCGGCGATCGCCCTCGACCTCGGCTTCGACGTCACCGTCGTCGATCCGCGCGACGACTGGAACACCGAGGCGCGCTTTCCCGGCGCGCTGCGGGTGGAGGCCGACCCGCGTGCCCACGCGCGTGCGCTCACGGTCGATCCGCGCACGTGGATCCTCATCGTCACGCACGATCACGCGCTGGATCAGGATCTCCTCGAGACGCTTCTTCCACGCCCGTTCGGGTGGTTGGGGCTGGTCGGGAGCCGCGCGAAGGCCGCCAAGTTCTTCCTGCGGCTGCGCGCCGCGGGGGTCGACGAGGCGCTGTTCTCCCGGGTGAGCACGCCGGTCGGCCTCGATCTCGGCGCCGAAACGCCCGCGGAGATCGCCGTGAGCATCGCGGCGGAATGGGTGCGGGTGCGGCACGGTCGCGCCGGTGGGGTCGCCGCGATGTCCGAGCGCCCCTTGCCGGCGCGGGGAGGGGATGGCGTCGCCCGTCCGCCTCGCGCCGGGGATTAGTCCCGCGCGACGACGATGTCCGCCCGTGGGTCTCGGAGCACCCACCACGCGTAGAGACCGCCCGGGAAGGACAGCAGCCCCGCGAGGCTCCACGGCACGCCGCTCGCCAGCGAGAGCCACGACAACCACGCGCGGCGGCGCAACGCGCGCATCCACGTGCCGGTCAGCGCCTGCACGCCGCCCTGCGCGAATCCGAGCAGCCCGGCGGTCGTGAGGATCGGCCGCGTCACCATGCCGACGCGGAGCGTGCGCAGGGACCAGATGCCGAGGTAGCCGGCCCCCGCGACCGCCAGGAGCACGGTCACGATGCCGACGACTTGCAGGATGCGTCCGACCCGTTGGATGTCACCCGCGTACGCGCGGTTGTGGGGGAGGTCCGCCTCCGCGGGGCGAAGCTGGTAGGTGCGGTCGAGCCCGGCGCCCGCGCGGATGCCACCCCAGGCCTGCGTCACGGCGGCGGAGCCCGCCCACCATCCCGCGTGCGGCCCGTGCGCCAGCGAATGGCGCTGTCCGCGCAACCAACCGAGGAAGGCGACCAGCGCCGGGTCCGGCGGGAGGGCGCCGCGGGCGTCCCCGACGCTCGCGCGCTCGGCCGGTGAGAGCGTGCCACCCTGCGCCCGCCATGCGGCGAACGCCGCGTCGTGATGGCGGACGTGCGCGAGGATGCGCGCGCCCAGCGTCTCGAGGGGCAACTCGACGAAGGCGTGACGAAACAGGGAGTCCGCGCAGATCACGAGGATCTCCGCGCGCCCGGCGGCGTCGAGGGTGCGGTGCACGGCATAGGCGCGCTCGTCGTCCCATTCCGCGGCGCGCACGCGGAACGCCACCCGCCCGGCGATGTCGACCTCCCAGGCACCCCAGGGGCCGGGCTCGCCGCTCCCCGCAGGCAGTTCGGGGATCTGCCCCTCGACCCAGCCGCGGAGGATCCAGCCGAGGGGGTCGCGCACCGTGCCGAACGCGTGCATCACGGCGCCCCGGCGAGCGCGGGCAGCATGTACACCACGCCGCGCTCGGGCATCAGGTACAGGAACTCCGCGGAGGCGCGGCCTCCCTCGGGCGTCGGCCACGACACGCCCACCACGATCGGGCCCTCGGGGATGCCGAACACCGCGAAGGTGCCGTCGGCGCCGGTGGACGTGGCGGTCGGGTCCGACGTTCCGTCGTCGTCGAGGTAGCAGGCCTCGTGTCGCGCCGCGTCGCGGTCGAGCACCACGATCTCCGCGTCGACCGTGCGCGGCAGTTCGAGGAGCGGCGTGTACGGCAGCCAGGTCCGCACTTCCCCCGCGACGATGCCGCCTGCGTCCGCGGCGCGCACACACGACGCGTGGCCCGCCCGTTCGGCGTCGACCCATGCCTGCGTCGCGACCCACGGGACTCCGGTGCCCGCGTCGATGTCCGTCACCGCGGAGGTGCCGGAGAACGCGGTCGTGACCCAGTCCTCGCCGCCAAAATGGACGTGGAAGGCGGACATCGCGGGGACGTCCACCGCGAAGGCGCCGTCCGGCGCGCTGGTGGTCGTCGCCCAGGGGAGGAGGTCCTCGCCGAAGGTGCGCACCTCGGCGACGACGGGCGCACCGTCGTCGCCGGGGGTGTCGCGCACGGTGCCGCGCAGCGTCACCGCATCCGGAGTCTCGGTGCACGCGACGAGGAGGAGCGCGATCATGGCGCGGGGACGAGCCATCCGAGGGTCACGATATCACCGCCCTCCGCATCCAGCCCGACGCGGGTGACGCCGCCGTCCGTCCCGCCCGCGGCGAACATGCGTGCGCCCGGCGCGACATCCCACGCGTACCAGCTCGAGAACGGGCCGGCTTCGACGGCCTCCATCCCTCCCGCCTCGTCCGTCGCGAGGCAGACCACGGGCATGTCGTCGAGCGACGTCGCGGCGCAGTCCCCCGTCGCGCCGTCCCGCCAGAATCCCCACAGTCGCACGCGGTCGTCGCGCCAGGTCGGCTCGGGCAGGCCGGCCTCGCGCGCGGCACGCTGGAACCGCGCGTCGATCCAGTCCACCTCGGCGCCGAACAGCGTCCCCGTGGACCAGTTGGCGGATTCGCCGGGCGTGTGGAGCGGCCACACGGCGCGCCGCAGGCCCGGCCCCTCGATGCGGACGGTGACCGCGACGTCGGGCGGGAGCGCGACGCTCCAGTAGCCGGGGAGGTCCTCCGGCGAGGGTTGCGTCGCGAGGAACGTCTCACCGCTTCCCGCCACCACGAACGTGACGGTGCCGTCGTCGAGGGGGGACGCGTCCTCGTCGCCGCTGCGCAGCACGTAGCCGGACCAGCGCACGCGCGCTTCGGCGGGGCGGGTGTCGCGCTCGCTGTCGCCGAACGTCGAAAGATCGACGCACGCCGCGAGCAGGCCGAGCATCACGCGGCACCGCCGTTCACGGTGTCCAGCAGCGCGCGGGCATGCAAGGCGTGGCCGAGGTGGTGCTCGATGGCACGGGAGATCGCGTCGCGCGGACCGGGAGGCAGCGGGGTGTCGACCACGTCGCGCAGCGGACTGCGTCGCGCGTGCTCCACCGCCGCGCAGAACGCGGCGGTGACCGGCAGGCTGGGCCCCTCGTCCGGGTGGGCGCACCGGGCGTGCCGCGCGCTGGCGGACGCCACGAGCAGGTGCATCCCGGGCTCGGGCGCGCCGCCGCACACCACGCACGCGACGAGCACGGGCGCGAAGCCCGCGAAGCTCAGCGCCTTCGTCTCCAGCCCCGCGCGGAACGAGGCCTCCGTGGGTCCGTCCATCGCGTCCAGCAGCGTGAGCGCCATCTCGAGCAGCCCGTACATGCGCGGCTCCGCCTGGGAGGTGCGCGCGAGGCTCCCGATCACCTCGCAGGCGTGGCAGGCGAGCGTGAGGTTCTCGAGCACGCTGCGCACCAGCACGCGTGCCTCCGCCACGTCGGCGGACACCAGCACGTCGAGATCGCCACGTCCCGGACGGAGCTGGAACGCCGCGCGGGTGCCCAGATCCAGCTCCGTCCACTTGCTGCGCGGGCCCCGGGCGCCGCGCGCGACGACGGAGACGCGTCCGGCGTCGGGCGTCAGCAGGCGCAGGATCCGGTCCGTCTCGCCCAGATCCTGCCGGCCGACCACGATGCCTTCGCGGCGGACGGGGACGGGATGCGTGCTCACGCCGCGCGCTCGAGCAGGGCCGCGGCGATCGCGAGGTAGATGGTCACGCCGAGGCCATCCATCGCCGTCGTGACGAACGGGCCGGTGGCGATCGCCGGGTCCACGCCGATGCGTCGCAGCGTCAGCGGCACGAGCGAACCCATCAGCGCCGCGGACGTGCAGTTGCAGGTGATGGCGAAGCCCACGCTCCACGCCGCCGCCGGGTTGTGGTAGCGCAGCATGCAGTAGCCACCGATGCACACCGCGAAGACGAGTCCGAGGAACAGGCCCGTCAGCGCCTCGAGTGTCACGGCGGTCCGTACGCCCGCGTCCATCTTCCCCATCGCGATGCTGCGCACCGTCAGCGTCGCCGACTGGATTCCGACGTTTCCCGCCATGCCGGTGAGCATCGGGATGAAGCCCGCGAGGACGAGGTCCGCGCCGAGGACCTGCGCGTGTCGCCCGATGATCTCCGAGATCAGCAGCCCGCCGACGAGCGTGACGAGCAGCCACGGCAGGCGACCGAGGGCCGCCGCGGCGTGGCTGCGCGTGGGGTCGGCCGCCTGCTCCCCGACGCCGGCCATGAGCAGGAGGTCCTCGGCGGCCTCCTCCTTGAGCACGTCGATGACGTCGTCGATGGTCACGATGCCGAGCAGACGCCGCTGATCGTCGACGACGGGGACCGCGAGCAGGTCGTAGCGGCTCGCGACGCGCGCGACCTCTTCCTGGTCCGTCGTCGCCGCGACGGCGATCACGTCGGTGATCATCACCGCGCCGAGGCGCGTGCTCGGCGGGTGCGTCAGCAGGCTCCGCAGCGAGGTCACCCCGACGAGCTGGCCCTGCGCGTTCTCGACGTACGCGTAGTACACGAGCTCCTGGTCCGACGCGGCCTGCACCGCGGCGATGGCGTCGCGACAGGTGGTGTCGTCCCGCAGCCGGAATGCCAGCGGCGACATGATGCCGCCGGCCGTGTCCGGGGGGTAGGTGAGGAGCTGCTCCATCTGGGCGCGCTCCTCGCCGTGCAGGGCCTGCATGACGGCCTCGCGGGCGTCGTCGGGCAGCTGTTCGATGAGGTCGGTCTGGTCGTCGGCCTCCAGCTCGCGGAACATGCGCGTCAGTCGGTCGACCGGCTCGTTCTCGACGAGCGCCGGGACGTCCTCGACGTGGACGCGGGAGAGCACATCGGCGGCGATCGCGTCGTCGTTGAGCTGCGCGAACACCAGGCGCTTCTCGTGCGTCGCCAGGTGGTCGATGGCGGCCGCGAGGTCCTCCGCACGGGTCGTCGCCACCACGCGCGCGAGCGGGGCCGAGGCACCGCGGCGGGCGAGGCGGCGGATCGTGTCCACCCGGCGTTGCAGGATGGATTCGGCCATCGCCCTACTCCGCTCCGTCGTCGATGAACACGAGCGTGCGCGGACGTCCCTGCGCGCCGAGCGGCGCCAGCTCGGGCAGGCGCGGCTCCCCGTCGAGGCTCCCCGTCTTCCACCCGAGCTTGACGCCCTCGAGTCGGGGCAGCTCCACCTCCAGCCGGTCGCGGGCGTGGAACATCTGTCGGGACGCGGGCCCGAGCATGCCGCGGAAGGTTTCGCGCCCGTCCGCGACGACCCGCACGGACAGCGGGTCCTCGACGGCGATGGACAGGTGCATGTCGGGCGGGTCGTAGCCCTCGGGCGGTGGCCGGGACGCACGCCAGGTGGCAGTCGTGACGAGCACGATGCCGAGGGCGACGCCGACGCCGAGCGGCAGGCGCGCCCAGCGTCGCGTCGTCGCGCCGGTCGTCTCCGTGATGGTGACCTCGGAGGTGGTCGGCGTGGGACGGGGGGTCGGCGCGGGGCCGAGCTCCAGGAGCATACGGTAGCGCTCGCGCCATCCCTGGGCGTAGGGGCCGCGCGGGATCGTCGCGTCGTCGTCCCGTTCGATCGCGTCGAGGAAGCGCGGGTCGACGTGGATCTCGCGGGAGACGTGCTCCAGCGTCCAGCCGCGCGCCTCGCGCGCAGCCCGCAGCTCCGCGCCGGAGCCGGGTGCGGCGATCACGGCATGGCCCCGTTTCGGCAGGCGCGGGCCTCGTCCGCCATCCGGGTCATCGGGAGTTCGGCGGCGACGGCGTCGAGGAGCGCGCGTCCCTCGTCGCGCATGCCGATGCGCACCTGGATGCAGCCGAGACGCAATCGTGCGCCAGCGGATTCTTCCGGGCAGAGGCGCGCTTGTTCCTTGTAGGCCTCGATGGCGGAGAGGTCGTCCTTGCGCGCCTCGAGCGCCACGCCGAGGTTGTAGTGCGCCTCGCACAGCTTCGGGGCGCGCCGGACGGCCTCGCGGGCGACGTCGACCGCGTCGTGGGCCTTGCCGGAGAGCACCAGCGCATAGGACAGGTTGCTCAGCGCCACGGCGGGGTTGCGGTAGTCGAGGTCGGCGAGGGCCGCGCGGAACTCGGCCTCCGCCTCCGGCAGGCGCCCCGTACGCACGTAGTAGGCGCCGCGCGTGACGTGGATCTCCCCCTCTTCGGGCGCGGCGCGGAGCGCACGCGCGAACGCCTTCTCCGCGAGGGCGTTCTCGCCCTTCGCGATGTACGCGACGGCGAGGGCGTTCCACGCCTTCCACGCATCGGGGTCGAGGTCGGTCGCGTCCCGCAGCGTCGCGAGCGCGCTCTCGGTGTTCCCTTCCTTGTAGTAGGCGATCCCAAGCTCGGTGCGGGCGACGGCGCGCACGCGATCCTGCGCGCTCACACAGCCGGCGAGGAGGACGGTGAGGACGAGGAGGGCGCGACGCATGCGCTCAGCTCTCCAGGAGCAGCGCGAGGCGCTGGCGGGCCGCGTCGGGGATGCGGTCCGGCGCGGTGAGGATGGAGCGTGCGAGCACGCCGCGCACCGGGGACGGCTGGCCGTGGGCCGCGATGCGCGGCGCCACGTCGCGGAGGATCCGCTTCGCGAGGGCGGCGTTGGCGTGCGCGACGGAGAGCACCTGCTCGATGGTCACGGCGTCGTGGCCGGGGTGCCAGCAGTCGTAGTCGGTCGCCATCGCGAGGCTGGCGTAGGACATGCCGGCCTCGCGCGCGAGCTTGGCCTCGGGCATGTTCGTCATGCCGACGACCGCGGCGCCCCACGCGCGGTGGAGCGCGCTCTCCGCCTTCGACGAGAACTGCGGGCCCTCCATGCAGAGGTAGGTGCCGCCGTCGTGCACGGTGGCCCCGCACGCGCGCGCGCTCTCGAGCAGCCATCCGCGCAGGAGGGGGCAGACGGGATCGCCGAAGGGCACGTGCGCCACGAGGCCGTCCTCGCAGTACGTCGCGGCGCGCCGGAACGTGCGATCGATGTACTGGTCGACGAGCACGACGTGCCCGGGCGCGATGTGCTCCTGCAGCGAGCCGACGGCGCTGACCGAGACGAGCCAGTGCACGCCGGCCTGGCGCATGGCGTGGACGTTGGCGCGGTAGTTGACCTCGCTCGGGTTGAGCCGGTGCCCTCGGCCGTGGCGCGGCAGGAACACGAGCTCCGCGTCGCCGATGCGGCCGTGGACGAGGACGTCCGACGGCGCGCCGAAGGGCGTGTCCACGCGGGACTCCCGGATGTCCTCGAGGCCCTCGACCTGGTAGACGCCGCTGCCGCCGATGACCCCGATGCGCATGTGCCCTCCCGTGTCCCGCTCGCCTCCGGACGTCTAACGCAGGGGGGGCGTTGCGGGGGGGAGGCCCCCCCGCCCCAGGAGCAGCCCGGTCAGGACGTCGCGGTCGCGCCTTGCGTCATGGCCCCGAAGAAGGCTTCGACGCTGGCGGCATCGGCCTTTCCGAGCTGTCCGCAGGCCGCCGAGATGTCGATGCCGCGTGTCGTCCGGACGGAGCACTGCACGCCGCGCGTCACGAGGTGGTGCTGGAACGCCTTCACCCGCTCGTCGCTCGGCCGCTTGATGTCCCGGTCGGGATTCTCGTTGTACGGGATGAGGTTGACCTTCGACTTGATGCCGCGCATGAGCTTCACGAGGCGCGCCGCGTCCTCGAGGCTGTCGTTGAAGCCGGCCATCATGACGTACTCGAACGTGATGCGCTTGTGGTGCGGGATCGGCAGCGTCCGGCACGTCTCGAGCAGCGTGGCCATGGAGTACTTGCGCGTGATGGGCATCACGATGCGACGCTGCTCCTCCGTCGTCGCGTTGAGCGACACCGCGAGGTTCACGGGCAGCGCGTCGGCGAGCTTCTGCATCGCCGGGACGAGGCCGACGGTGCTCACGGTGATCTTGCGGTGGCTGAACCCGAGCCCGTCCTCGGCGAGGTAGGTCCGCAGCGCCGGCACGAGGTTGTCGTAGTTGTGGAGCGGCTCGCCCATGCCCATCATCACGACGTTGGTGATGCGGGTGTCCTCCGCGAGGCCGGCGCGGATCTGCAACGGCTGGTTGGCGATCTCGCTCGGGCGCAGGTGACGCTTCAGGCCGAGGTCGCCGGTCAGGCAGAAGCTGCACGCCATCGCGCAGCCGACCTGGCTGGAGACGCAGAGCGTCAGGCGATCCTCGTCGGGGATGAGGACGCTCTCGATCTGCCAGCCGTCGTGGGTCTTCCAGAGGAACTTCGTCGTGCCGTCCGTGCTGCGCAGCACGCCGACGGGCTCGAGGAACGGGATGAAGAAGCGCTCGGCGAGCGTGGCACGCACGGACTTCGCGACGTTCGTCATGCCGTCGAAGCTGCGCGCGTGCCGCTGCCAGAGCCACTTGTAGATTTGCAGCGCCCGGAAGCGCTCGGAGCCCAACCCCTGGAGTTCCGCCTCGAGCTCCTCGAGGGTCAGGCTCTTGATGTCGATCCGCCCGTCGGCATCGGTGTAGCGAGGCATGTCGCCGCGCTAACCCGACCGCGCTGCGTGGCTACTTCTTGTCGGCCTTCGCGGGTGGGCCCTGGTGGCGATCGGCGTCGTCGTCGGCGTCCTCGATCTGCTTCGCGAGGCGCTCGGCGGCCTTCTTGCGCTTCTTCATCGCCTTCGCGTAGGTCTTGACCCACTTCTTGTCGAGCATCCGGGCCGCCTCGCCGGCGAGCTCGCTCGCGCGTGCGGCATCCCCGCGCTTCTCGGCGGCGACCGCGAGGTTCAGCGTCGCGCGCGCCTTGGCGCGGGCGCTGCCGGTCTTGCGCGCTTCGCGCCAGAGCTTCGCGGCGCCCTTCCAGTCCCCGTTCCGGGCGAGCTTGTGACCCGCGCGGATCTCGCTGCTGCCGCAGCGGAAGTAGCGGCGGGTGGCCGTCGTCTCCCAGGGCGACACGTGGCGCGCCGCGGCAAAGCCGGCGGCCTCGGCGGCGTCGCGTCCGAGCGCCTCGGGGGAGCCGGCGTTCGTGCGCGCCTCGCTCTCGTCGTCGCCCTTGCCGTCCGCCGACGCGGTGGCGTCGCTGGTCCAGCTGGTGACGAGGGAGCCGTCGGCCGCGTAGATCTGCCATCCCGTGTTCACGGTGACGGTGCGGTGCGCGACGACGACCGGCTGGTCGACCTGCACCTCGGTCTCCTTCGGCTTGCAGTTCGGGCAGTCGGCCGGACGCGTCCGCTCGATGCGCGTCGTCGTCTCGACCGCGTGATCGAACGCCAGATCCTCGGCCTGCTCGATGCGGTCGAGCGCGAGGACCCCGGACACCTTCGCCGCCTGGGCGATCCGCTTCACCGTCTCCGCGGGAAGGGGCTCCCCGCGCTTGGGGGACACGCCGGCGAGCGCCTGACGCGCGCCGGTGGCGCCGACCACGCGGAGTCGCGGCGACTCGGTGAGGGCCTCGACGATCGCATCCGCGGCGCCGTCCGACACGGAGGTGTCGGGGAGGTCCACGACCGCGACGGTGTCGATGCGGTCGGGGAGCGTGTAGGTGGCCGGGACGGTGTACTGGAAGCTGACGTGGGGCGCGCAGGCGACGAGCGCGAGCGCGAGGGTAGCGAGCATGGGCTGGGCTCCGGGTGGCCCCGCCCCCCTAGCGTGCCGCCGTGTCCGCGTCGCGCGCCATCACCTGGATGCTGTCGGAGACCTCGGGCTCCAGCGCATGTCCGTCGGCGTAGAGCAGGCGCGCGGTGAGGACGTGCGCGCCCACCGCCAGCTCCGTCGTCGTCGTCGTCGTCGTCAGCTGCGACACGCTGGGCGTCTCGCCGGTCGTCGGCGCGATGGTGAGCTCGATCACGCCGGACTCTCCGTCCTCGCTGTGCTTCGCGCCGGCGTCCCCGACGGCGAAGTTCTCGACCAGCAGCGAGATGGCGACGGGGCGGGCGGCATCGACCTCCGTCTCGTCGGTCGGCGCCAGAAAACGGAGCGTCGGGCTCGGGTCCGCCTCGGCACAGGCCAGCATGAGCGCGAGAAGCATCGGTGTCTCCCTTGACAGGGCAAGACTAACGCGGCGCTACACGCGTGCGAGCGTCCCCGCGGCGACGTAGGCGAGGAACACGCCGGTGTTGACGACGAGGTGGGCGCGCACGCGCGCCACCGCCGTGTCCCAGGGGGCGCCGTCGGCGGGCGGGGCGCCGGGCCGGTCCAGCAGGCGGAGCGGCTCGTTCGTCCAGATCTCGAGCGCCGTGTACGTCACCACGTAGCAGACGAGCAGCACCATGCGTGCCTGCGTCACGACGTCGTCGGTCCCCGCGAACGCGTCGGGCCATGCGGCCCCCGGGTGCAGGACGACCGCCCAGCGTGCGGCGTGGAGCGCGACGACGGCGCCGAGCGTCGGTCCGAGCGTGGCCCCCGCGGCCCGCCACAGCCGCGCGAGGTCCCGCGACGACGACTGCGGCAGCAGCCTCGCGCCCGTGAGCAGCACCGCGAAGATCGCGAGGGTGCCGCCGTGCACGGTCTCCGCGAGCCGCGAGAGCACCGAGAGCGTCACGCGAGCACCGTCCGCGCCCAGTCGCGCACATCCGTCGTGCCGTCCGCGTCGAGCAGGCGGTCCGCGTCCGGGTGCCGGGCGCGCGCCGACGCGACCGCGCCCACGACGTCGGGCACGTCGAGACGGACGGGCCAACGGCCTCCGCGTGTGGTGCTCAGTTCGATGCGTACGGGATTTTTCCAGGGTCCTGGGGCGGGGGGGGACGATGCCCCCCCCGCAACGCCCCCCCGCCGCCACGGCGCTGCGGCGCCGAGCAGGGCGTGGAGGTCCGCGGCGTGGAGGGCGG
>JACCDP010951106.1_pt1 | contig 15271 bp, 11 predicted proteins | sample 7445841 | NCBI WGS metagenome assembly JACCDP01 (sample SAMN15323441, study PRJNA562643) | freshwater metagenome | isolation source: river surface water | place: USA:Blue River Watershed | collected 2017-08-17 | reverse complement strand
TGTTTGGGGATTTGATATTCCGACTAAGAATCAAAAACACTGGGATCTCACGCTAGAACTACTAAATCCATATGCAAAAGATATGGGTAGGAAACTAATCCTGGTAAGGACCAACATCAGAGAACTATCCAATGGTTTGTTGGAGTGGGGCGGTGATTACCACGGCACTGCAATTGCTGGCGTGGCTAACTCCCTATCAAATCAAATAAAACATGTCTATGCTGCCGCTGGCTTTATCCGGACAGACCCAAACTGGGGCCACTCTCCCATTCTCTACAACGCGTACAACACCAATTATCAGAAAGTTCAAGAAACCGAACCGGTGCTGCGAATAGCCAAAGCAGCAGGCCTCGGAGATAACCCAAGAACAGCTTCGATTAGAGCCTGCTACCGCAATATCACTGGTTTAGCCAACTGCGGATTGTGTAAAAAGTGTGTGAGGACTCGTTTGGAGTTTGACTTGGTTGGAGCAAAGTATCGCCCACTGGGTCTGGAAGTCAAACCTAAAGCAGGCGAGATCCTAAAAAACAAGTTGACCAACTGGGACATACTTTTTTATAAAGAAGCCTTTGACTGGTCTAGAGAGAATGGATTCAAGGTTAATTTCAGTGACGTTTTCATCGTCTATGTCACCAGATTCAAAAGCATTTTCCAGATTAGGTACGAGAAATTACGTGATCAACTAGGTATTCCAAAAAGAAAACCTAAAAAGAAGAAGAAAAGGGTTAATAAGTAAAGTCTTTAAGAGCTCTTACTATAAACCTTTATAGGCGACTATGGAGAAGATTTGCCCGTCCTCATTGAAGCCAATAACATCTATCACATTTAGGCGTTCTTGCTTATTGATCTCAATCTGCAATTCAACTGCAGCTCGATTTTCGGAACAATAAATTTGTAGTATTTCAATATTCAAGGTCCTTGCCGAATCAAAGTTATTTTTGAACTCCATAATCGCAGCTTCCTTGCCCAAAACTTCATGATTCCAATCCCTAAGGACTACACCATCGTCGAAGGCGGCCTCAAAAAAGACGATATCTTTCCTCTCGTACGCCTCTAATACCTGCCGCGCTAACTGTTCCAGCTCTGCCTTTTCCAAATGTTCCCCTATATCCAGGATCGATTGACCTCGCTAAAAGCCTAAATAAACCGAGGCAAGTCTAAGCGACCTCAAGTGTGTCGAAAGCCTCAAAAGCGCTTCAGCGAGTTTTTATAAACATCGTAAAAAACTCTATAAACTAGCCCAAATAATCGTATTTGCGAAGTAGGAGAGCATAATGAATCGAGTTTCACCAAGAAGCAAAAGAGTAAGAATTCTGGCAATGACGGCGATAACCGCCTCCACCCTATTCGCAGCACCTGCCTCTGCCGCAGGCAATCTGGTTGGTGAATATACCTTCGAAGATCTCTATGCAGCTGCTATTGCCACTGACACTGCAACTGGAAATAACGGGGTTCCATTCGGCAGCCCGGCTCCGGCAAGTTCTGCAGATGTGCCAAACACAGGCGAACCAAATCTCGAAAGCGCCAGTTTCGATGGGCAAAATTACTTCCAGATCAATAACACCATTGGTAATAACTTCACCATCTGTGCTTGGGTAAAGACAGCATCTGTGGGAGGGGAAACACACTGGACTAGTGCCCCGATTGCAGAGTCGGAGTCTGGTGGCTGGAATCTAGATTTTGGTTTTGGAATCAATTCTCAAGGAAAACTGATTTTCGGAAACGGTGGCTATGATTCGAATTCGAATGCATACGATGGTCATCTCGACGGCAACACAGTTGTTAATGATTCAACTTGGCACCACCTTTGTGCAACCCGAGACAACACAACTGGTGCAGTGAAGCTTTATGTCGATGGAAACTTGGATGCTTCTGGGACAACCGGCACAGGATTACTTACTTCCAACTCGCTAATCAGAATAGGAAATGGTACGGACGGAAATTCTCCTTTTGTTGGGCTGATTGACGATTTGAGAATCTACAACTCAGTTTTGACTGATGAGGAAATCAGCGGTGTAGCAACTCCGGAAGAGCCAACAACTCCTGAACCAACATCAACAGAGCTAGCGGATACGGGGGCTACCTATGACGGAGCGGGCTTGCTGTGGCTATCATTCGGGCTGCTAGTTCTTGGCCTTGTATCACTGAAACTGTCCAGACGGAAAAACCTGAACTAAGGAAGAATCTCTTAGCCCAAAAAAGGCAACCTAGCAGATTCTCAAAAGGCTACTTTTTTGGGGTATTGGATTTCTTAGTGGCATAGGCGAAGATGGCCAATCCCGTAACAAGCGCACCAGCACCCAGACCGTAGGAAACTACATCTGCTGCCCTATCGACGTCAACAAATACACCGACAAAGATAACTGCGATGATGGCCACCACAACACCGATAAGTTTCGATTTGAGATCGTCTAGGTCGTTTACCTGTAACCAGGCTGGAACTTCTAGATCGGTGTCGACGAATAACTCATACAAGCCGTATCCGATAACCAGGAGCACTGTGCCAAGCAGGATGGCATCAACAGCTGTGAGGACTTCAACGATTGTGACTTTGAGATAGGTCTTTCCGGTGACACTGTCTATAACACCCATGACCATGGCGATTGATCCCTGAGCCATCAAAAGCAAAGCACCGATTATTGATGCAACAGCTGGGACAAATACCACATAACGAGTTAGTCCAAGTATTTTCCTCATAGACCTAATTCTAGGTAGGAATAGTGATTTAGTAGCACTCAATCAAGCGCCCTCGGTAGGAATCGAACCTACGACCAAGAGATTAGAAGGCTCTTAGCCGAAGGCAGTCTATCTGCACTAATTCAGACCTAAGCATAGTGCTATTTGTGCCCGTGCAATAAAAATACAATAGTGAGCCCAAAAGAAACTAATTTTCATGCGCGATGACGGTGTAGTCAGATGAAACACGGGTGTACGAACTTTCATGAATACCTAGCGGCTACTACTTCTCCCCCAATTCCAGAGTGGAATCTGAGCGACTTTACTTACTGCATTTTCGGAAAGCAGCCCTTTTGACTTGCTCTTTCTAACTGCTATGCACCATCTTCCCAATGGAAAACCATTGAAACGCTCATCGGGGGATATCTTGAGGTGCCCATTTGCCTCGACATATAATCTTGCCTCAGAGATACCGCGGTCAAGGCATACTTCTGCAGAATTCCAAGACCAACCAGGAAGCGATTCCAATAATTCTGCTCTTTCTGGCTCTAATATGCCTCTCCTCATTTTTTTTCTTTGCCCAGTTAGCCAATCAAGCTCCTTCAGAAAATCTCTTTGGAGAAGAAAAATGTGTCCGTTAGCTTCGCCAAGATTCTTGACCTTCAAGTACATGTTCTCCCACTTCTCTTTGAGGGGATCCCACATCCATTCGTCAATTGTTTCAAGCTTGGTGATCTCCTCCTCACTCATCGTCTTATTTTTATATCGAGATCGTTGTCGTGAAACCCAATGCCCTAATCTCAGACCTTCGTCTACATAGTCTTCTGGAACATCTATGTTCGAATTTTTTTGTTTGTAGGCGAGAAGAAGATTGAAGTAAATCTCCCATTGACTTTTGGCTGGTTCATCAATAAAAAGGTGCATAATCGGCTTTAGCTTTTGCAATTTTTCTTCAGACAGTTCACCGTCCAAGTAAGACAATCGTTGCCTCTTGATCCATTCATCGAGTGATCGATCTTCGGTACGAGGAATAGCTAACTTGCTAGAGGGCTGGATATTCTCAACGAACTCAATTGCTTTACTAAGATTCTCATTCCAAGCGGCTGCAAGTGGATCCCAAGTCCAACCCTTGATTGACTCTAGTTTTTCCCTCTTTTCAGCAGAGAGCGTCAGTTGATTCTTTCTTTGAGTCGAACACCAGTTGTATAAACTCCGAAGGTCCTTATTCCCACGGTCTCGACTGTTTGGAATTCTTTTGTTTTTTGCAACGTACTCGAGTAGTCGGTCATAAAAGTCGAGCCAAACTCCGTCGTGTTTTACCCACGCCCATCCAGGCAAAGCTTCAAGTTCTTCGATTCGGTCTTGTCTCACGCCATATGTTTTGTAACCCCAACGCAAAACACGCACGAAATCACCAAGCTCAACTCCCTTGTAAACAAATTTATGAGGAGGCCGAGCATGCCCAAATTCGCTAGCGTATTGCTTTAAGGCTTTGAAACGCTTCTCCCAACTGTCTTCATTGCTATCCCAGAACCAACCAGTCAGTGCCTCTAACTTGACTTTTCGATCCCAGTATGGGGACTGTTCTTGGACGTTTTTTAACCTTGTTCTTTGCTCGGCGACCCACGATCCAAGCTTGAAGCCTTGGTAAATTTCTGTGGTGGAGGGAGTTCCTAGCTCGTTTTCCTCCCTGTAAGAAAGCAACAGACCAAACCACCATGCCCAGTTATCGCTTACACGCTCCAAGACTTTGATCTGTATGGAGTTTTGAAAATCTGGGGAGAGCTTTCGAATGGGTTGCGGCAAAATGAACGTAATCTTCTTTGAAATCTCTCTAACTGAACCTGACTTTCCTAACGTAGTTCTTACAGAATCAAGCTCTTCTGAGAATGAAGCATCATGGGATCGAAGTGCATTGATGACTGACCATATTTTGGAAAAATCAGATTTTGAAATGTCTGCAGACCCCATGTCGAGGTTAACCAGAATTGGAATTACTATTGTGCCTAGTGTCTTAGAATCAGACAGTCTAATTGCCCTTCCCACTGCCTGCACTATATCAATTTGGCTTTGGCGAGGATCAATAAAAGCCACACCGTCTAGCGAAGGAACGTCAATTCCCTCCGTGAGGCACCTTGCGTTGGTCAAAAGAGATTTGTTTTCCTCGCTGCCTTGCTCAAGTGAGGATATCCGCAAGCGCTTCTCGGCTGCAGACATAGACCCGGTAATGAAATTTGCAGTGAATTTTTCCTTACCCTCTAAGCTCTTGGCTACATCTGGAAAAGTATTTGCAAAGTGTTCGGCCGACTTAACTCTGGAGTGGAACGATATAGTTCGACTCAGATTGTATTGCTTAGCCGCTTTTGCCAAACCCACCTGTGCGGCCAAGGTGTAGGCATCTGTGGTGATATTGTCATCCGAGACGGAGACAAAAACTCTCTTGTCAATGAGTTCTTTCACATCTTCATTCGTAACTCCAATCACCACCACCTGGTAATCAGAAAGTAAATTACTTTGAATAGCCTCGCCAAAAGTGAGATTGTGAAAAACTTTTCCAAACAACTTTTCATCATCCATTGAATTCACCTGCACACCAAGCTCTTCGGCTTTAGTTCTTAGTGAACTTGAGAATGTTCTTGGAGTTGCAGTCATAAAAAGCTTCTTTTTTGACTTTAACTTTTCGTCGTCTAACGCCTCATAGCCATATCCAAGATTGCGACCTGTCAAGCGGTGCGCCTCGTCCATAATGGCCAGGTCGAATTCGTTTCCAGTGTCTTTCTGAGCTTCAATCACTCTTGGCAATGAGTTGTAAGTGGAAAAAACAACTTGCTTTCCTCCACTAAGAAGAAACTTAGAAATTTCGTGTGTATCTGTTGTGACTGGAAAAGGTAATTCATCAACATTCATGATTGATTGATCAAGATCTTTGTTTACAGTTTCATCTGAGCAAACACAAAGATACTTCCAATCTGTATTTGAATTTGCTGCCCATTGCCTAAGGGTTTGAGAAAGCAGACTCAGCGATGGAACCAGGACCAAGGTGGTGTTTGATTGCAAGGCCTCAGAAATCCACAGTGATGTAAGAGTTTTGCCTGTTCCACAAGCCATAACCAACATTCCACGATCAGCTGCTTGAAAAGAACTTCTGACGTTCTTGATGGCATTCGCTTGATGATCCCTTGGTTCAAATTTTGAAATTTCAGTAGGTTGAAGTTCTTGAACTGTACTTGGCCATTTGACTTTGGATTCCATGAGTTGACTCAGAAGAACTCTAGTAACTGAATTTTCGCGCAAAGTCCTTATTGCATTCGTTGACAGCTTGTCAGTCGTGGCTATAAGTAACCTGTTGCTAAAAATTTGAGTTGATGAGGCTGCTACAAAACTGTCCAGCTCTGCTTTTGGAATTTGCCGAGTATCAGCAAAACACTTTGCTTGAATAGCCCAAAGTCCATCATCCGACTCCGCAACAAGGTCTATCCCGATGTCGGGACCGGTTCGTCCCGGCCAATCGTCCCACAACCAAGTTTTCTTAAACTTTCTAGTCCATACTGGGTCGTTTTCTAGCCACCATTTGGCGATGAGCTCAAACGCCTTCCCCTTTAGGTGGTTTTCATTTGGAAGTGAATTGAGCAGCATAACTAAATCATGGCTAATTAGCTCAGAGCTGGCTTCCCGCGTCAAATCGTATCCCATGTACTAAGCCTAAGATGTGGGTACGACAAGACTAAAAGATATCCCAAAAAGCCAGGTAGGCCCTCTACAGGCTTTGTATCGATGCAGATCAGAGCTTGGAGCCTTATACGGACTTCCAGACAGCTTGAGATCCGGAATGAGCCGCTACTGGTCTAAGCATCCAATAGTCAAAAAGAGTTGCCCTGTGTCCCCCAATGGATACGGTAAGTAAACTATGTTATTGGGGCAAGTAGATTGAATTGTCCCTAAAGAGCAAAGAGGAAATCGATTGATTAAATTTTCAGGCCTAATGATATCTGTGTCTCTAATAGTATCCGTAGTTCAAATTGAAGCAAGGCCTGTCTCTGCAATTGAGAGAGTTTTTGCTGATGGGCAAGTTGTTTCCGGAGGTGACGGTTCTGGGTTGTGTGCCATAAACGAAGAAGGTGTCTTGCGGTGCTGGGGATTCTCAACAAACCCCATTTCAGCTTCAACTTACGTGTCGCAAATTAGCCTTGGAAGGTTCAATGTTTGTGCAATAACAATCCAGCGTGTCGCTTCTTGCTTCGGGGACATGAAAGAAAAGAAAAATCAAATTCCTGCTGACCTTGGACCTTTACTACAAATCAGCGCAGGAGCCACGCATACCTGCGCAATAACCGATGCTGGAAAAGCAAAGTGTTGGGGAGAATCAATTTATGGATTGTCTGCCATTCCAAAGAGTGCAACTGATAGCAGGTTTATTAGTGTTGGAGACAACCACGTCTGCTCAATTGACATCTCTTATGCGTTGAAATGCTGGGGTGACATCCCTGAGCGACTGATGGTTCCTAGTGACCTCGGCTCTGTAAGTGAGGTAAGTGCAGGATCTGCGCACACTTGCGCCAGAACATCTGCTGGATATGCAAGATGTTGGGGTAGTAATGAGTTCGGCCAAGCTACAGTTCCTAGTGATTTAGGCAAAATATCCCAAATAAGTTCGAAAAAATATCACTCCTGCGCGATTAAAGACACTGGGTCAGTTGTCTGCTGGGGTAAAAACGATCATGGAGAGTCTTCGGTTCCAAGTGATTTGGGCAAAGTCATTCAGATTGATTCTGGAGATGTAAACACATGCGCAGTAACGGACATCGGTGAGGCTAAGTGCTGGGGATACAACTATAAAAACCAATTTGACGTCCCCAGGGATTTTGGTTTAGTTTTAGCTGGCTACCCTAAAGAATCCGAACTTAGGCCAGTATTGTCGATAACCGGAAGCAATTCTCCCGGAAATTTGGTTACTTCCTCAATCACTGGCATAGGCGAGGGATTTAAAGTCGAATATCAATGGAACAGCGTAGTCGGTGGTTCTACTTACATGACAACAATGGATGACTTGGGTAAGCAAATTAGACTTCGGGCTGTTATCTCTAAATACGGTTACCAAGATACAGACGTCTACAGCAACGTAATCAATGTAAATAGATTAATGGCTGCTCAAAATCCATGTGGATTGGGGCCCAAAAAAATTCTAGACGTGACAGTAATTGATTCTCCGAGAGGCGACATAACACACCATGTAATTCCTAAAGTGGGTGAGACATTCACGGTTGATGACAGGGGAATGTGGCCAGCAGGGACAAAAACCTGCACATTTTGGATCTCAGGTAGCAACGCATTACCAGATACGAATCGTGGACGATATGTCCTTCAGGGGTCTGATCTAGGTAAAAGCTTCCGATACGCCATAGTGGGAACCAATGGAAATCGAATCACCATGAAGCTCACTCCCTCAATCGTCGTAGCCAAAGCAACATTCAAAAGTTCTAACACACCCTCAATTACTGGGATTCCCCAACTTGGTCAAAAGCTTTTGGGAAAGATCAAACCATGGATGTCATCTACAAAGTATTCATATCAGTGGTTGAAAAATGGTTCTCCAATTAATTCAGCAAAGTCTGAAAGCTACGCCCCTAAAGCTACTGATGTTGGAAGTTCCATAGCCTTGCAAGCCTGCGGAATTCAGCCTTACTATGAAACTTTGTGCCGCACAAGTAAATCGATAATCATTAGGCCTGCCACACTCACCAAGATAGGAAATCTTGCGATAGTAGGGAAATCTACAAACGTCGGATCAAGTCTTCAAGGCTCCACCACACAATGGATGAGCGGCACAACACTGAATCACCAATGGCTAATGAATGATATGCCCATTCCAGGGGAGACGAAACAAGCAATCATCATCAGGCCAGAATTCAGAGGAAAAACTCTCAAATACCAGGTGACTGCAAGTCGAACAGGCTATGCCCCAGTTACAAAAATTTCAAAAGGTGCGAAGATTTCATAACATTTAAAGGTGACTAGACGCTCTCACTGTTCTGCTGATTGCGAATGCCCTGCACCACCTCATTGGTTCTGAGATGCCATTGGTCTATATTCAGACAATGGAGTCCAAATGGAGACGCATCTCTGAATCAAGGTCAGGAGCATATATGGTTGCTTTGCGACAGACATCATTAGTCGGATTGGTTTGCATAGCCTCAGTGCTTTTCCCTATTTTGCCGGTTTGGGCAGCGGGGCCAAACTGCCAAAATCTAAATGCGCAGGCTGATTTATCGAACTGTTCCTTCGAGGGGCAAGACCTGAGTTATTTAGACCTCAATGGGGCAGTACTAGAAGGAGCTGACCTTTCTGGGGCTGATCTAACAATGACAAACCTGAGCGGAGCTAACCTTTCTAGAGTAGATCTCACAGGGACAAACCTTCAGTGGGCAAGCCTAGAAAAAACCAACATAAGCGACTCCAACCTGACGGGAGCAAATTTTGAATACGCTAATTTGACGGGGCTAACTAGTTTTGGAAATACCGGAAACCCAATTGGAGTAAAAGCAGAATCCGGTTACTTGATTGGTATGAGAGTAAATTTGAATCTTCGCGATTTGAGTGGCATCAACTTGTCTGGTGTTGACCTGCGATATACAACTATGGTGGGGGCTAACCTATCTGGGGCTGACCTTAGTCGCACCAATCTCTCCTTCGCGAACTTAACGGAAGCAAACCTGTCATTAGCCAAAATCTCGGAAGCCGATATTTCTGGATCTGTTCTAGTAAACGCAAATCTGTCGGGCGCAGATATTTCTAACACGTGGGCTAGCGGGGTTGACTTCGAAAACGCAAATCTTAGGTCTGTGAATTTCAATGCAGCAGGTCTTACTAATTCGAACCTCCTGAACGCTGACCTAACTGGTGCAAACCTGTCAGGCGTAGTTTCCCAAAACATTCAGGGACCCGCCTTTGCTCTTCCGGAAGGGGTCGTTTTAGGTAACGGCTATCTAATTGGCCCAAGGGTTTATTTGAATGGATACAACTTAGCGGGGTTAGATTTAACAGGCGCTGATTTGACAGCTGTCAGGTCACAAGCGATTCGAGGCACTCCTAAATCACTCCCAGATGGATGGAAGCTTGATTGTGGGGTGCTTTTTGGTCCTTACGCGGATTTGAGAGATACAGAGATTTGTGGTGTGCCAGAAGGGGCTGACTTAACTGGTGTTCAATCTGGAAGAACTGTCAGAGGAACAGGCTCAATGCCGTCTGGCTGGACTTTTGCAAATGGGTTTTTGATTGGGCCCGGTGCGAACCTCAAGGGTGCTGATTTGCGAAACGCTACTCTAGATGGAATTGATCTGAGTAAATCAAGTTTGGAGATGGTTCAGTCTGGTGGTATAAAAGGTAACCCTCAGCTACCCATAAATTACAAAATGCATGGGGGATATATCCTGGGGCCCAAAGTTCTCCTCCAGTTGGCTAATTTTCGTAACGCAGATCTAACGCGAGTTGACCTCCGAGAGGCCCGTTTATTGGGATCAAATTTCACTGGTGCGAATTTGTCTGGAGCGAATCTAAATGGCGCAGACCTATCAGGAGTTCGACTGGAAGGCTCAAACTTCGAAAACACTCAGGCGGAAAACACTATAGGGAACCCATTCAACTTACCTTCAGATGTAAGTCTCATTCAAAAGGGCGAACTGAGAACCTATTTCAAGCCACCAAGGCCACAGATAGAAGGGTCATTCACAGTTGGAAGTCAAGTCGTAGCGAAAAACGGATATTGGCCGCAAGATGTCGCTCTGAAATTCAACTGGCTTAGAAACGGCGTGCCTATTGTCGGTCAGACTGCGGCAACTTACAAATTGGTTCCCAGCGATCTTGGAAAGAGCATCACTTTCCAAGCTTCTGGTACTTTAATTTTAGAACCCGTAGGCCAGGTGATTTCACAGCCATTTACAGTAACCTCGGGCAGGATGAAAACAACGGCTCCAAAAATATCTGGAACCATTAAAGTGGGCTCTACTGTAAGGGCTGTATGCCCGCCATGGGTGACTTCAGCCCAACTCAGCTATAAGTGGAGCGCGAACGGATCCCTCTTAAGAGGAGCCGTTAAATCAACACTCCCTTTGACTAAAAGCCTAAAAGGTAAAAAAATATTGGTCACCGTTACCCAGAAAGCAACCGGGTACATTGTGGAGTCTAAATCCTCGAGTTCAGTGGTTGTAAAGTGATGTTCCAGACCTAACGGTTTGATTCGTAATCTTTGGAAACTACAATACAGTTCTACAGAAATTCAATCATTTAGAACCCCGGGCTAGAACTCCAAATTGGAGTTTCCATATACATAAACAACAATTACTCGATTCTGGCTAGTGATGCCCAATTCCCCAATGTTTCTAATATCTATGTTGATTTGAGATTTTTCATTTTCTTCTCATCTCTATACAAATAGAAACTATTGGAAACATTGAGGAAATTGGGAGTGACAGACCCCTAAGGGCTCTCTACTTGAATGCCTTGAAACGCATAAATGCATTCAATGCAGAAAATCCCATTTCTATCAGCTGGCACGTCTACCAAACGATTCTCTCTATTAATTGCCGCTGGAAACAAGGTGTCTGTCTGTCTATCACACTTGAAGCACCTAGGCTCAACGATCATCCTGGTCTTTACACCTTTTTGCCGGCACCTCAAGAGACCAGTTGCTAAAGCATGTCTGGCTCCGTAACCATGTGTCTTAGTCATGAAGTACTTGGTGTCGTCAGCAACGAGAATAGGAATGGGTTCTTGACATGGACACCACATTTTCGCAGTATGACAGTCCCAATGTCCTGATTCGTATTTAGTGTGTTTGTTCATGGCATGGCCACAAGCACAGACTTCAGAATTCGCCACCTTCTTAGCCCGATTGGCCAACTGAAACGCTTCCACTTCCTCAAGAGAAAGCCCTAGCTGATCAAACGCATCTTCAAAGTTCGATGAACTATCGCTCATTAGTCGGGAATCTTTCATCTGACTCCCAGCTGAACTTGTAGTGATCTGGGCAACAGGTGCTGCATGGATAGGTTTGAACTGCGACGAAAGCTCTGCGACCATAGCCCAATTTAGTTCTTGGATTTTGGGGAATCTCGTAGGAAACGAGCTCTCCAGAACTAATCAAATCCTTGACTGCTTGTCGACGCAAACCAAGCATGCGTTCGAACTGACTCACAGGCATCCACTCGTACTCTCCCGACCCAAGCAAGATCTTTTGCGTTGGCGGAAAGTCAGACAAATTTAGTTCAATTTGGGTGGTGTGGTGTTTATTGCCTACATTTATTGTGGTGCATTTACATGATATACTCATTGTTATTACTAATCTTTCTTCTAAGACGGTTATTAATATTTGAACGGTTGCCGGGCAAGGCAGCCGTTCTTTCTTTAAATTTCATTCTCTTGAATCCATGACTTTAGGTCAGATCGATACAAGCGAATGTGCTTCTTTGACAGGCGAAAAGCTCTTGGCCCACGCTTGTCTTTTATCAACTGATAGAGCGTACGCTCTGGCATTTGAAGCTCGAGAGCAGATTGCTTGACAGTTAGGAATTCATCCATACAACCTCATTTCTTTGCGATTTATGTAACGCAATTGCGCTAACAGTTCTATGGTCTCACACTTGGCAAACAGTGATTTGGGCAAGGGTTCGAGAGATAGAAATCGTGAGATTGTCACTTAGTTACATTTGTTTCCTTGGTGGTCAAAAGGATTTACAGGCAGGTTTTGGCATTTAGGAAAAATGAAAAATGCCAAAGAGCCAGCGAAGTCTGACCAACGTTCTTGTTCTCCACACACTTGGTCAAGAGATCTTGAATGCTTAATTAGCAGGACTAGGACTCGTCCTCTGCGAAGAAGTCAGTAATTACAACGAATCTTGAAGATGGATGCGAGACTACCTTAGGTTTGCCAAAGATCAAGTAGCCGGAAATACCTCTTCGAGCCTTAGGGTTCGCATTGCCAACAGGCTTTGTCAGGTTTCCGGTGCTAGCAGTGTCTATGCGAATCAATCGATTTCCTGGAAGTCTTTCAGCTGCAAGATGGCCGTTTGCGATCCAGCGTCGCACCGTTTTAGTGCTCACTCGATACATGTTGGCAAACTCTTGAATCGTCATGAAATCTTCCAATTATTGCCATCCTTTCATGATTCCACTAGGCCAGTTAACCCAAAAACCGCCAACTTAGGTGTTGCACACAAATTCTATGCCTTGACTAGTAGGAACAATACTGGAAGCAAAGTGTGTTCTATTTGACTTGATCTCGTCTGCAATGTTTACAAAAAACTGCTGCCGATTGGATTTCCTCGGCACAAAACTGGCAGCGCTTATATTTTTCTGCAGAAGTCTTGGACCCCAACTGCGATGCAACTGATGGAGATTGCCCCCGCGAGCTCGAGGCGTTGGTAATTCTATTAGCTCTGAAAATTCCTATGAGCGCGAAAATAAGGCCAGTAGCGAATACAAAATAAAGGAACACCACGAGGCTTCTTCGAGATTCAATTTCCTTCTGAGAATCTCGAAGGAAGGTCACGTGTCCAATTAGATCGTATACGCTCCCGCGATATTCGGCAGGTGTGGAAACAGACCCAAATTCACCAATAGGCACAAACAAAAGCAAAGTTGCAAACACGAATGCAATTGCTGAAATCACGCCACTCAATGCCACTAAAGCTCTGTGCTTAGCCATTAGTGACTCTTACGCCAATTCCTTGCCGCAGTGGCGGCAGATTATCGCCGCCGCCTGAATAGGCTCAGCGCAGTATTGGCATCTAACTTGAGCAGGCTTAGAAGTTCGAGTCTTCAACATTTTCACGATTTGTTTTCTAAAGTGTAGCCCGGCAAATATGAGAGCAAAAACCAAGGAAGTAATCGCGACGATTCTGAGGGTCAAGAGGCTACTGTCAATCTCATCCATGTTTAGGAACTGCTTGAGTCCGAAACCCTTGTTGATTATTCCCCCATTGAATGGAGCTCTGATTGTGTAACCATCCAATCCAGATGGCATTTCCACTACAAAGGCGAAAAGTGCGGCAACTATTGCTGAAATTCCAGCAAGTATTAGGAACAAGAACTTCTTAATAATATTCATGTACGTAGCCTATTGGAAACAACTATAAATCTATGTTTACAACAAGAGCCGGTTTCCACCTGCTCCTAGGCCCACAGGGCCTCGTCAACCGGCATGTTTTGAGCTATAGAGGAATCTCGGCCGACTGGATGAAGATAACGTTGAACTGCGGCTGTAGAGCTGTCCCCTAGCCAGCTTTTTACCTCGGCCAAGTTCGCCCCGGATGCCGCAAAATACGTACCCGCAAAGTGTCGGAATGAGTGAGGGGTTATTCCACTAGAAGACAGCCCTACAACTTTTTTAGCCTTTATCAACCGCTTGGCGAAGTAATCATTACGCATGTGCACCTCAGGGTCTGAAGGTGAGGGAAACAGCAATGAGCCCGGGTGGCCGCTTATGTCAAAGTTATCCAGGAATATTCGAATTAGTTCGCTTAAACTTGAGGTCAAGGCAACTGTTCTCTTGGATGCTTTGCTCTTTGGGGAACCAACAATAAATTTTTTGTCCACGTAAGTGACAGCTCTGGATATTTGGAGTTCGTAATATTGCTTAGTTCCATTTTTGGCTAAGTTGATGTCTTTTCGGCGCATTTCCGTAACTTCGCCGTAACGAAGTCCACCATAGGACATGAGCAAAACCATCATTGTTAGTGATCCACCCATAGCCTTTGCTATCTTTGCAACCTCTTCAGGGGTTGGGCAGATAATTTCCTTGCCGGAGTTTGCTGATTGAGCACCTCTCACAGAGCACGGGTTAGAGAGAATGAGCCCATCTTCAAGGGCTCGTTTCATGACGGCTACGAGCAATTTATAGGCTTTTGATGCGCTTGTTCGCTTTCCAGACTTGGTGACTGATATCCACCAGTCATCTACGTCTCTTTTTGAAATAGATGCAACGAGTATAGGTGCGAATGTACTTAGGGGGCCTCTTAACAGCTTTCTGTAGTGCTCGACCGTTGACGCCTTTAGTGGCTGGCCTGAACGTGTGTTTTGCAACTCAATGTGTCGCTCTGCTAGCTCGATAAAGGGCAAATCTTGAATTTGAGATTCGGTAGCGTCCTTCCAAGAATCGGAGTCAATTTCTTTTCTCTTTAAGGCTAGGAAGCCCTCCGCGTCAATTTTTGATGCGAAAGTTCTTGGTCCTGCTACACGTACCCCGTCAGGTGCTATGTAGCTAGCTTGATATCTGCCTGACGGTAGTTTTCTGATTGCCCCGAATCCACGGCGACCTTTGTTTTTCATTCTTCCTCTTTTCATGCAACATGTGTGCAATAGAGGATGACTCGGCCTGGGTATTTGTGTCCCTTAGTGTCCATTTATCCATCAGCGAACAAAATGAAAAAACCCGTCAGATCAACCATCGAAGTTGAATTAACGGGCGGTACACAAGCGCCCTCGGCAGGAATCGAACCTGCGACCAAGAGATTAGAAGGCTCTTGCTCTATCCACTGAGCTACGAGGGCATACCTAGTAATTTTAGGGCAAAACTCTAAGTTGGTTCATTCTGGTAGTCTGG
>JACCDP010516696.1_pt1 | contig 15272 bp, 19 predicted proteins | sample 7445841 | NCBI WGS metagenome assembly JACCDP01 (sample SAMN15323441, study PRJNA562643) | freshwater metagenome | isolation source: river surface water | place: USA:Blue River Watershed | collected 2017-08-17 | reverse complement strand
GCAGGAACGGGGGGTTCCAGGGAGTCACACTCACCCTACCATAGAGCCATCAGCCCGTTTCAATTTTTTTAAGTGACCCCCCTAAGGGCCCTACACCCTATTAAAAAACCCTTATACATAAGGGGGGCAAATGCCCTTATGGTCACCTTATAACCCTTTACCCATACGCAAAAAAAGGTGTTTTGCCTTTTTTTGGGTTTGTTCGTGTTTATTGGTTTTGGGGTTATGCGATGTTGTATTGGTTTTATCCTATGCATAGTCTTAGGGTGTGTGTGTGGAACATTTATGGTACGTGCGCCTGTGTAGCGCTTAGTCGTAGAACTCCTCAGGAGCATCGCACTCCTCAATCTCATCGGTCTCAGGGTTGTACTGGCCGATCCAGGTGTCATCGCCCTTGGGGCCGACCACGTAATTCTGGTTGTTGCGACGGAGGGCGCGACCATTGTGCGTCCAAGCGGCGAACTTGCCGTCCTTGGGAGCGACAAATTCACCCTGCTTGGGCTTGGCAGGAGCGAGAGGAGCAGCCATCTTCGTAACGGCCTTCTTGGCCTTCACTGGAGTGACAGGAGCCTCCTCGGCATCATCGTCAACATACTCGGCATCGCTGGAAGCAGCAGACGCGGCACGCGCGCCTTCGGCGCTTGATCCGCGAACGGGGGCAACGTACTGGGCTTCAAACTCAGCATAGAGGTCCTGACGGGTACCGACCTTCTTGGCGGCGACCCAGTAGGCCTTGCTGAGAGACATAGCGTGCTTGTGGTTGAAGGCCTTGCCGTCAGGGAAGACGTACTTGCCGTCCTTCTCCTCGGACTCAGGCATCTCCACGATGCTCTCGGTCTTGACCTTGGTGAGCTTGTCGGTGGCGGTGACCTTGGCGGGGAAGGCAGGCCAGCCGTTGGCACGGGCGTGCTCGCCGACGAAGGTGACCCAGGCACGGGGCTTGTCCAGTTGAGCACCACGCTTGGCGGCCTTCTCGGCTTCCTCAGGGGAGAGTGGAACATCAGAATCCTTCTTTGCGGCGGCCTTTTTGGTGCCCTTTTTTGACGAAGTAGCGACCTTAGAGGCCTTCTCAGCGAGCGTAGTGACGGCCTTGAGAACCTTGAACAGCTCGGCGGCGGGGCGGCTCTTCAACTGCTCCAGAATGGCCTCAATGGAGAGGGCATCAGGGGCAGCCTGAGAGGCGGCAACGGCGGAAGCGGCGGGGATCTTGGCGGCGGACATGGTCGGCAGGCGGGCGTCAGGCACGTAAGTGCGGAAGCGGGGAGAAAGCGGGGGTTTCTGTGGAGTTCAACTCACCAGCTGGATAAGGCCAAAATCACTTTCAATTTTTTTTCCAAATTGAAAGGCCACCAGACCCCACGCGGATTTTTGCGGGCAGACCCCCTTGAAAACCATCAAATTTTAAAGGAAATTGAGCCTCTCATGGGTACCCGCGTAGACCCCCCCAAAAAGGCCCAAAACCTCACTCCAAAGGGCATAAGGAGGGCCCCCTTACACACCAAAAATACCTTCAATTTCAGAAAAAAATGGAAGGTAAAAAAGCCCTAAACCGACCACTGAGTTGAACTCCACAGAACCCCCCGCTTTAGCACTACGTGCTTACCCCGCGTTTCTGTCGCGTTAACTCCTCCCCGCTATGTCTTACTCCCGCGATCTCGCCTTTGATGCCGCCCTGGACGCCCAGAGGCGTGACGAAGCCCGTGATTACTCTGAGGAGGACTTCGTAGACCTGGACATGCCTGACTGTGAAAACCCCGCCAACGAACCGTTGTGCGAGGCCATCATGGAGAAGGCGCGTTCCTATTCGGTGGACGATATCTACCCTGCCCGCGCCTACAAGCGCGCCGCGGAGAAGGTCGCCACCCTGACGGTCTCGGTGTTCAGCCTCACGGACGCCCAACAGCGCCGTCTCGGCGTTGGCCCGAAGACGAACAAATTCATCCACGACTGGTTGGTGGCCACCCGAGTGGATGCCCCCTGCTACTGCGAGGAGAACCAAGAACTGTACGATATACTGCTGGATAAGGCGGACTCGTACGACCCTGAGAAGGAATCCTACCAATCGGATGCCTACAAACGTGCGGCCCAGTACATCGCAAGCCTGAAGTGCTCGGTATTCACCCTCTCAAACGACGAGCAGCGCCGTCTGGGTGTGGGCCCAAAGACGAACCAGTTCATCTACATCTGGATAGTCATCGCGAGCAGGATTCGTGGCAACGCCCAGTAACTCCCATAACAAACAGAACCCACCGCAACAAAAAAAAAAGAACGAAAAAAGGTAACTACCTTTTTTTGCGTTAGGGAACCTAAAGACCCCATAGCCCCTTATGGTCTCCCTTATGTTATTTTTTATAAGGGCCATAAGGGAACCCTATAAGGGCCATAAGGACCCTAAGGGAAAAAAATTGAAAGGAGCCAACCCCAAATGCAACCAGTGAGTCAGACTCCATAGAATCGCTACGCTTATCCCCGCGCTCCCTTTACAACCATGGCCAACGCCCCGCTTTGTGATGCCGACTGCTCGTGCCCCATCTGCTGGCCTCCCTCGCGCACCGAGAAGATGCTCCAGGAGCAATTCGGTACACCACTCGCCAAAGAGGCTATTGTCTATCCTGTCCAGATTGAGGACAATGAGCCCCTCTATGACGCCCTGATGAACAAGGCCAACTCCTACCACCCTGAGAGGGAGACCTACCAAGCAGATGCCTACGCCCGTGCAGCCTATAAGGTGGCTGACTTGGAAGACTCGGTCTTCCGCCTCCCAGACGCTCAACAGCGCCTGCTGGGTGTTGGCCCGAAGACCAGCCAGTTCATCTACAGGTGGATCCGCGACAACAACAAGACGACCGAAGAGGCCCCGCAGAAGATGGTGGACCTGACGTGCCACCTAGAGCAGGAGTTCCTCAGTCTCCAGCATCATATCCAGGACTTGGTGAAGCTGACCAAGGACAAGCCCGTCTACCGCCAAGTACTAGAGTCCCTGGACGTCCAGGTGGGCCAGCTGTATAACATGGAAAAGGCCCAGCAACTGCTCGCCACCCTCCGCAAGTAAATAACTGTATCATCCCTGTACATACACGCACACCGCGCTATAAGAACGATACCCTAAGTGAACCCAACAAACAGTCGCCTATGCCCAAAACCAAGAAACACACCAAGAAAGGTCACGCACCTTTTTTAGTGCTGAAAAAATTGAAACAGCCCGCCCCCCAAAACGAATCACAGGGACAACACATTACAACACATCGTATCAATGACCAGCAACCACGCCATCTTCGCCGAATACGATTGGAAGACCTTCCTGCGGGCCTGTACCGAGATGAATTCTACCGAGTTCTACCGAGAGACCTATCCGCTTCTAGGAGAATACTGTGACAAGTTCGGCCCCCTATCCGCACTCTATGACACCTTCCTCCAAAAGGCAGTGACCCAAGAGGGCTGTTCGTATCAACAGTGCCTGGAGGACATGGTGAACATGCTTCTGGAAGGCAATCGCTACGCCATTGAGGGAATCCATGACACCTACCCAGCAATGGAGACGTGCCTGCAACAAGGCGCCACCTTCCCTCAAGACAAGCTGTTCTCGCGAACGTATGGCGAAAGCACGTCACTGGAAGACGAGACGGCAGACTACCGAGTTCGCGCCACGCTACTGGACCAGTTCTACAAGGTGATAGATACGACCCAGTTCGCAGATTGGTCAGCCATCGTAGCATGTGACTGGGAATCTCAAGAGACACCACAGAACCAGGACGTGAACCGCTTTCAGCACCTGAAGAGCCTCAGTACCTACTTACTCACAACGTATCCGAATCCAAAGGACCAGCCACATCACTAACCACATGGCACATAATACCCTATACAGAAAATCAAATACAAAGGAGAATCTCCTTTTTCTTGACATCCTAACGAAGCATAAGAGCAGACCCCAAGAAAAAATTGAAAAGGGCCCCACCCTCCATCCAAGAGCTGAGTCACACTCCACAGAACCACCCGCTTTCTGCCTTTCCAGTACCGACTGGACGAGCCTGTGACCCCCCTCCGCGAATGACGACCATCATGACGACCATCATGACGACCCTGGACGACTGGGATGCCCCTGCTTCCACAGCTCCCCTGGAGCAGCCCCCTTCCCTCCAACCGACAGCGGCCCCCATCTACTCCTTCCAGGACGTAGAGGCCGAAGTGGACCGCGAGATCGCGGCCCTTGCGCTTCAGAAACTGAAGCAGAAGACCTGCCCCAAGAACCACGCAGTAGACTACTGTTCCGCGTGCGGCTTTAGAAAGCCCACTCCCATTACAAAAGCAAAACCATTTGACTACTACAGTCAATTCTAAGCAAATAAAACACACACCCAACAAAGAAGACCGAAAAAGGTACCAACCTTTTTTTAGTGGTAAAAATTGAAATTAGTCCACACCAATCCGCCATCGCAGCCGACACAGAGACACCCCTAAGCCGCAATATGTCCATCGCCCAGCAGATGAGAGACCAGAACAACAATGCATCAGGTCTGACCGACTTGTGCCAAGCCTTGGAACAACTAGGACCAGGCAGTCCAGAGTATCAAGTCATCCTCGCCCTGGTAGATGAAGTGAACAACAACACCATTTCCAAGTACCACGACCATACCAGGCCTTACGTGACCGCAGAGGACTCGCTGAACAAGCAGCAGCGCTATATGGACGGCACCACCGCTCTACTGGAAAAGGTATTCGCTCTGCAGTCACAAGTATCAGCCGACCAAGAAGTCCCTACCAAGATCCTGGCCCTCCTAGAGGCAGGACTTCGTAAAGCCCTGTCCTTTGGAAAAAAGGTCCTAGAATTGAAAAAGACGAAGGCCCTTGAGCCAGGAGCAAACTAGATACCCAAACACAAACACGCTATCAAGCAAACAAAACGATGAAAAGGGTACAACCTAACGAGAAGCAAAAAGAGGCCACAAGGCCTTTTTTTTACTGTACCTAAAAAAATTTGAATTCACCACTCATCGCCTAAAGGCAGACAAGAGAATCCCACGTATCCAGAAATGAAGTGCTCTATTTGCAAGAAAGAAGGGCACGACAAACGCCGCTGTCAAGAGAAAGCGTCACCCGTTCCAGAACCTGAAGAGGCAAAGGAAGTCTCTCCTGTAAAGGAAGAGGCGGTGTTGCAAACAGAAGATACAGGGAAAATCTTTGAGATGGCGATATGCCTAGCATACAATATCCCATACGATGGAAAGTACAAGTATAGTATGGAGATACCAGAAAAACTGCAACCACGTCTCGCCAAACTAGTGGAATTGTTCCCAAAATGCCGTCATACTGCAAAGAAGGGTGCCAGATACGATTATACATCGCTGACAGACGAAACGGTGCATCTTTCCGCAAAATCAACAAAAAAGGGGGTAGGGAAGGTTGCGCCCCAGGTAATAGGACAATCTCAACCAAACAAGTTTTGCGAAATCATAGGCGTACCATACACCGCCGTCAGTGACTTGAAGAAGCACATTCAAACCAATATCGCCGACATTCTACCCATTCTGGTGCAATACACATTTGATTGCCCAAATGTATTCTATAACCAAGAGAAAAACACCATTCGCTACATCACACTGAACACGCCAATGGAATGGCAGACATACCAATTCAAATGGACGTGCGAATGGTCCGAGTGGAAAAACTCCTCCACGCTAAAAATAATAATAGACGACAAGGAGTACGCCTTACTAGAATTCCAATTTCATACAAAAAGTAGAACAAATATGGCCATTCGTTGGTCCTACGAGACCTTCCTAACAATCTTTAAAGAGAATCTGAATATAATTGACCTTTAGTGCTTGTGTAGACAGAATAGATATTCCTTAATAGCAACATCGTTGTTGTATTCAAACGACTTGAAACGTTTGTAGTCGCGTTCCATCACGGACGCCGTTCCATAGTGATTCATCAGTTCCAGCATCTTTTCTTTTGGAACGATGCTTTCGCTATTATAGGAAAGGAACACCCATTTTGTTTTTAGTGTGCGAAAGAGTACATCAAATGCCTTTTCAACCGTTTCCCCCTTTTTACAGAAGGGAGACAGGAAACAATCCGATGGAATACCCGTTTTACCCTTCAGTGGCAATTCAGACAGCAACGTGTCAGGCGTTTTCGCAATGATATTCAACGGGAAGTAGTTTTTGGAATACTGTCTCTCGTTATAGGGCGGATCCAAGTAGACGGCATCCGATTCAAAGGACGTGAGAAGCCCAGTATCAAGAACGTCTGAATGATACGTGATGGAGCCGTCCACGGGTGGCGTCGTGTTCGTATGAATAGGGGATAGGGTGAGAGTTTTCATCGCTTTCGTTTTGAAATTCTTCAGAAAGCAACCATACACGGCGGGAACATTGCTGACCGCGTCGGCACTGAGGAGTATAGACGCGAGTAGAAACGCATATTCGTCGTCCGAAAGGGTATGCTTCACGGTTTCCAGTGCGCTGCGAATGTAATCAATCCGCATAGCGTTGTCAATGGTAAAGAATTTACGCTCATTGGAATTGTAAGGACTGTAATGAGTGGTCACGAAACCAATGGTCGTGGAATGCTTGTTGTCTTGAATGTCCTTTTGAAACTCCTCTATTATTTTCTTACAGGTATCGGTATACACCGAGCGTGTCAATGCGTGCGTGATGATGGAACTGTATAGTTCCGCGTCATTGGAAATGACCCTTGCCATTTGTTTGCGAAAATGGTACGAAACGACGCCCGTGCCCGCAAACAAATCGGCAATCGTTTTGTTGGCAAACGAAGACCAACCCGTCTGTTCCTTCATATGTGCGGTAATCCAATCCAACAGTTGGAATTTGGAGCCAATATAATTGAGACGATGAATTTTGTCTACTGCGACGGCTGTGTCTACTGTGACGGCAATGTCTACTGCGACCGCTGCCGCCCCCGCACCCGCGGCAGCAGACCCATCGGTGGAAAGGAGTTGGAGAAGGTCAGCTTTCTTTTTTCCACTATACCCTTTGACCCCCTTTTCCTTACACACCGCAATCAGTTCTTCACGGGATTTGGTTGAATAGTCCATTGTGCCTACTATCCCTATAGAGATTGCAATGGTATCAAATTTTATGTTACCTAGTAGAAAAAAATTGAAGACAATCAATCGTCAGATACGCCGCAGACAGAGAACCGCAGAATCCCAGAATCCCAGAATCCCATAAACGCAATGGACAAGACCCGAGAAATCCTCGCCGCAATGAGCCCTGAGCGCAAGCGAGCCTGGATGCAGGAGCGCAAAGACATCGTCGCCGCCCGAGCCGCACTAGAAGCCGAAGTAGACGCCGAGATCCAAGCCGAAGAAGACTTGAAGAAGCGGAAGAAACTCTGCCAAGTCCCCCACAACACGAACTGGTGCCACGGCTGTGGCAGTCGCCGCATCGAACCAGTAGACGCCCGAAACACAGGGTGGTACGCCGAGGACCACCACAATGAAACGCACAAACAGAGATAAACACAGCATACACACTTTCAAGCAAACAAAGGGGGCGCAAGCCTTATAGCCGCCTTCGGCGGCCAAACCCTGACCCCCTGACCAAATACACTTCAACTAAAAAATAGAAAACGTGAAAACCAATAAACACTTTTTTTATTGCACTTCAGAGGACTTAAAGACCACCTGGACCACCTAAAGCCCGCCTAGAAAATTGACAAGACGGCGCGGCCTCGCCCACTCATCAGATACTGTTACAAGTCCTACCTGTACTATGATTGTTACACCACATCAGCCACAATGTTATTTCCAGCAAAACAAATCCCATAAGGCATTTGATTCGCGCACTTTCAAGTACAAGGACTCACACAAGTATGTTCAACCAGAGGTTATTCCGCAGTACAAATCGGCAGGCGGTATCTTGCGCCATCAGACGAAGTTCGGCGACGACCACTACGCACTGGTACAAGGTCATCGTCACAAAAAATGGTCATTCCCCAAAGGCCACCTCCAAGACAACGAAACACCCTACATGTGCGCCCTCCGAGAAATCACGGAAGAAACGGGCATCACCTTCCTCCCCTTCCCCATCACCTCTCTTCAAATCGGTTTCGGTTATTACTACATCTTTGAGGTAGAAGAGGAATATCCTCTACGTCCAAGAGACAAAGACGAAATTATGGCAACGAAATGGGTCACGCTTCAAGAGATGCAGGAGATGGACACAAACACGGATGTCTCCGCCTTTCTACGAATGACAACGTAGCCCTTTCAAGAAACATAAAGAACACCGCCCAAGATATAACAAACAATGCCGCCAGAACAGACCAAAACGGGGATTCCAGACTGTACCCTGGCCACCGCTTGTTTTTGTTTGCATCACAAAAACAAAAAAGCGCTTTCGCCTGAACAGATTACCGAGAACATCCAGACACTTCTGTCCATCCCCATCTATCTCGTCATCTACTGCGACGCGGAGATGTATCCCATCATTCAACGTTTACGTGCCCCATATGACCATCTAACCGTCTACAAAGTCACCACCCTCGCCGACCTCTGGTCGTTCCAGTATGAAGAACAGGTCATTAAGAATCGTGCCATCTGCTGGCCGACAAGAGACGAACGGACAGGACCCGAGTCGCATCTTCTGATGTGTAACAAGTCTGCCTTCGTACTAGAAACCATTCATCATAACCCGTTCCAAACTTCTAAATTCGGATGGATAGATTGTTTTGCAGGACCCAATATGAAACGCATCGCCCAGGACTACACCCCTAACATGCTTCCCTACATTCTCTCCAACATCACAGACAAATACCACATTCAAGTCATGAATGTCTGTGACAAGAAATACAAGAAGCCTGAGAACAAACGCGAGTTCTATGAGCGATATCGCTACATTGTCTGTGGTGGAATGTTCACATGTGGCCGAGAGATTGGTCTGAAGATTCTACCGCGCCTACAAGAAATCTTCATAGAAGCTACGAAGGCAGGATGGGGGCACGGAGACGAACTGCTTCATCTGGAAATCCTGGACGAATTCTATGACGACATCCATCGCAGTTATGGCGATTATGGTCAGATTCTGAACAATTTCATTCGTCCTACTCAGAATCTCCAATACATCTACAGTCTTATCTTTCGGCAATATTTCCAATATGGATACAACAAAGAGTGTTATGATTGTGGAAAGATTCTACTAGATGAAATCAAGTCCCATCGTATCTCGATGGACGCAGTAATGCATTTTCAGTTTGCCTTCCTGTATTATGTAGCAACGTTTTACCACAAACAACAGGAGGCAAAAGCGGCAGCTCAATATATTCTAGATATCTGCCGTCTCCATCCGAGTATCCGAACGGAATGGGACAAGAATCCAGGATTTTATCGCGAGCAGCTTCAATATGCCACAGAGGTACCTGAGGGGTTTTAACATTCTCTGAGGATGCGGGCAACAGAGGACATTATAATTGTAGGATTACGATAGGATGCTGAGCGTCAAGACAGACGAAATCTATGGCAAAAATGATGTCATCAACTCCAATGACCTCCGAAAACACCTCATCAATATTGACTCCACCTTTCGTAAATCCTATATGGAACCCCCCACTGATTTCCAATATGCCTTCGCGCACCCCTACAAAAACGTGATTAAGGCCCGTGTGGCCTCGCTAGAAATGCCAATTGCCTTCTACAACCTTTCCAGAGCCAAGAAAAACACGATGTTCCGCCTGGATGCGACCGACTACGTGGGCAACATCCATTTCCTCCAAATCACGATTCCAGACGGCGACTACACACCGCAATGTCTTATCCAGAAAATCCAGGACCAATTCAACGCTATCAAAGACAAATATGGCCTCTTTTTCCGAATCACGCTGGACCCCACCACGCGCAAAGTCACGATTACCCACGATGGATCAGGACCGCCCCCATGTCCCATCGCACCCACGCATTGTCCTGTCACCTTTGGTCTGACCTTCGTGATGGTAGGTACAGAAGACCGCCTCTACGATTTTGGTCTTGGCTATCAACTTGGTTTCTGTAAACACTTCTACTGTGTGGACGCCACCTCCAACTTCAGCGTGACAGGCGAATCGCTCATGAATCTCCAGCCTGACATGTATTTCCTCCTCGCCATAGATGACTTCCATACAGTGGAACACAAAATGAATGATGATTATCTACAGTGCCTGGCAAAAATCATCATCAAGCGGGACAGCAATGGTATCATTTATGACCAGGGCTACACGGTCCTTTCCAATGATGTCATTTTCCCGAGACCGATGGACTTGAGTCAAGTCCGTGTGAAGCTAATGGACAAGTATGGCGTACCAGTGGACCTCCATTGTGCGAACTTTTCCATCTCACTGGAAATCACGGAGGTGATGAACATCCAGATGTATGACAACTACCGCACCTATCTCTGGTCCAAGCCTGAACCTCGCGCCATCCGCAATGTATCAGGTTCGGCCGCAGGCATCGCGCCACCTGCCCTGAACTACAATTGAACCCTCCACTCCGCCTCCCACCCTCTCCCAAAAAAATCCCAACCCTTAGTATAGAGAACCATGTCCAAGATTGTGATACTCTTTAAAGGTGAGCCGATACGTAAACTTCTTCAAGATATAGATAGAGATTCTGTAATAGCATTTTTACAGGAGAATCCCAATCTAATTGTCGTCCGCAACCCAACCGCATCCTCAAAGAAATCCAAGGCCGACGGTGTCGTGATTGCCTCTGGTATGATGAAGGATGGGAAAATAGAGCATGTCATTTATAACGCAGACGACGTTAAAATTATGGATTTAAATGAGCGTTTCCCGAATAAGGACAAGGTTGTCAGTCGTTTGAGTGCACCCGAACCAGGTTCATCCAACCACAACTACACTAACAAAAACGCAGAACCAGGTTCATCCAATAATAGCAACGTAGAACCAGGTTCAAACAATAATGCACAACCAGGCTCGGCGGCAGCAGGCACAGGTGGCAAGCGAAGCAGCCTACGCAAGGGTACCAAGCGACGCGGACATGGCAAGCACCGTGCAAAGAAGCAGAAGAAGACCATGAAGAACAAGAAGCGCAATTAAGATTCACCACCAGACGCTTCAAAGCCCCGCAACAAACGCATCCGTGTACTCTACAGATGCACGAACCGCCCTGTTCAACATCGCTGCGTAGGAATGGTCTTTAAACGAAAAATCAAACCCATTGCGATGGACAACGACCTTGGGCACCTTTCCAGACTCTGCGTGGTTAGTCGGCTCCTGCGGAGCGTCGCCCCCTTTGGGGGCTTTATTCCACGCATAATAATTATTCCAATACACAGGATAATGGTTCGCCAAATAGGTCAACTCCTGCATCATCTTCTCAGGCATCGTCATATGCTCCACGATGGGATACTTGGGCAAGAAATGAAGCGAATTGTCCGCGAGCTCGCTCCACACAATGTACCGATGGTGGATAAATCCTCGGTACACCAAATCGGTGCGCGCATCTACACCAGGTAGGAGTTCAATGAGCGGTGATGGTGTTTCAAAGTGACCTCGTTGACCAACCCGCACCATTTCCTCAAACGCATGTTGTGGATTCTGAATGTCCTCTAGCAGATGACGGCTATAGACGAAATCAAACTCCCCATTCTCAAACGGAAATGTATCCGAATCCACATCTAGACGGAACACCTCTGCGCCAGGATGCGTCCCCGCAGGACTCCAATCCACCAGATGCGTTGCGGAGGGAAAAGGAGTCTCGCCACAGCCGACATCCAATACCTTTGTTCCATTGCGCCCGTCGTCACTTCGCTTATCGTCGCTTCGCTTGGACAGTGCCGAGATCATATCTGGAATGGGTTTCCAAAACAGATTCATAACACGTTCTTCCTTTGCCACCATCCAGTTCTCACTGCCCCGCAACCGAAGATGGTGTGCAGACGCAGGATGCCAAACTCGTTCCTTAAGCCAGGGATATGCGGACTTCTTTGCGTCTTCACTCATTCTAATCAGCATTCATCGCCATTCCTTAGACCAAGCAATGTAAAGCCCGCACACCATACACACGCAGCCATATGACATCTAATCATCCAGCCTATCCTTACAAGTCGCCACACATTGACTATCTCCAAATCGGCGCTCACATTGGCAACTCGGATAATGATCCGATTTACAACCAGACCATGGAGAACAAAAACATCCTCTTGATTGAACCCGTCCCCTTTCTATACGACATCCTGAAACACAACTACCGAGAGCGCATTCGCACGAACGAGATAGAATTCTTGAACATCGCCGTGAGCGACCGAGATGGAACGATTGACATGGTAGCGCCGAGCAAAGACAATGATTTTGGCGCCCATCCGTTCTTTCTGAACCAAATGGCCTCCACGACCGACCGCTACATCAACCAATTCAACTTCAAACAACGGTATCCCAATTTCAAGTTTGAACAAATTACTGTCCCGTGTCGCACGCTGAATACCATTGTGAAAGACAGAGGCATCACCTCCTTGGACCATCTCATCATAGACACAGAAGGTCACGATGAAACCATTCTGCGTGCCTTTGATTTCCAGCAAGTCAAACCGAAGCGCATTACATTTGAAAACTTCTACATGGATGACGTCCTGCCTGACCCAGAGAATCCACAGCCGAACTTCCACCGCCCGAATTACAATGCTTTCTTGCGATTCCTCTCCACGCATGGCTATCAAGTCTTATCAGAAGACACGGAGGACACAACTGTTGTGCTTACCACGCAGTGGTAAGGCTTTTAGCCACAAAGCAGGCCCGCAGGGGCTGCGAGCCTTGTGCCCTTCGGTTAGGATGTCGTGCTCCGCACATCAGGATAAAACACATAGTCCTCCATAAAGTGGTCCCTTTCGTCTAGTTTGGAATAAGATGCATAACCCATCTCTTTCATAAGATGAAATACCTTTTCTTGATACACAGGCCACACCTCTACAATAACAACGGGGCGGTGCCGTTCCAAAAACACCTTTGCCCCATGAAGAACCTCGCATTCAAATCCCTCCACATCAATCTTGACCACACTCACGCGTCTATCCTGGAATTGATACAGCACACTGTCTAGCGGAATACAGGGAAGAAAACAGTGGCCGAGTTTGCGATAGGGAGCCACCGAAATAAAAGACGAATGGTCGTGCGCCTCTGCCCCCTCTTCATCAATCGTGCGATAAATGTGATTACACCCCTCATTGTTCTCCAGCATCTGAATATTACAAAGTTGGAATCGCTCCCCTAGCGCGAAAGGATAAAGTGACACCGACTTAGAAAACGGTGCGACATTGAGTCGCAGGAGTTGAAAGGTATTGGTATCACATTCAAAGCAATGAATGCGAGACACCTCCACACCCCGTTCCTTCGCCCGCTGTAGCACACCGAGTGTGATTAGTCCAATGTTGGCACCCACGTCCACCACATCGGTACCAGGCTCGTAATTGGCTAGCACGGCTTCCACGACTTCTTCCTCCCATATACGATTGGCTAGCACAGATTGCTTGTACATGAAATCATCGTATGCGGTGATTTGCGTTTGGTAGATGTTATCACGATTGACGACAATAGACATGACTGTCTGAATACAGCCGTTCGTTGTTTAGGTGTGATGTTCGCAAAATTTGAATCCATCCATGTTCTACGAACAACAGGTGTAATCATCAAGCATCTTCCATGGCAAAGAATTCACTACAGAGCATCATCCGTTGGAACAGAAGAAAGGGTGTGAGAGTCTATTGGATAGGTAAGAATGTAACCAAGTGGAGTGTAGCACTCATACATATGTAACGATACATACAACAATAATCAATAACATAAACAGAAAAGACGGGTAGTCTCCGCTCTTTTTTGGTTATATCACGCCGGCCGCAGGCCGGCGGGCGCGGCCTCGCCCAGCGCCGCATAGCGGCTCGCCCACGCGGAGCGTGGGCATCAAGCATTCTATCCGCGTAGATAAGGGCATTCCCATATTCCAGACATTCTATAAGGAGGAAAAGACATCATTCACACATGCAACATCGAATGCACAAACTCAATTCCAAAAAGATTCGCAGCCCAACTCTTGAGTCCTGGCGAGATTTGGAAATCAAAAAAATACAAACATACATTGACACAACATTGCATCGATGTATTCCTACGAGGAGCGAATCACAACCTTTTTGGTAGAAGAAGTCTCCTTGTCATCTGATTCTTCCTCTTCCTCGTCCTCATCATCCGACCCATCTTTCCAGACATAACCTCGTTGCATCTGGATCGAGTGACCCATCTTATTACCAAGATCCACAAGCTCTTCCACCGAGAGCGAATCATAGTCCAGACTGGAAAGGAAGAGATGGCGCACAATAACGAGTGTGAGTTGCGTGTTAAAGAGTTTGGAGAGAATGCGTTTGGTCCAGACAGTGAATGCGTTGCGCGTGAATGGTTTATCATTCTGATTTACGAAGAGATGCGTACGTGGCTGTTTGAGGAGTGATGCTTGTAGTTGTTGGAGTAGTGGTTCAGGCAGTGTATTCTCTATTTTCTTATAACGTTTTGCGGTTTTGAATTCGGTGAGAATACAAACCGCATGACTCTCATCCAGGATGCGAATGTAGTTTGGCGAAGATGTCTCGTCCTCGGCATGAACAATCTCTACCGAGCCATAATCGGCACGAACAGGGGGCAAATAGGTGTAGAAAGCGAGAAGAAGTTTGGAGATGGAACCCTTTTCAAGTTCATCGCGTTTCTTGACAATATCCTGAAAGGTGAGTTTGGTGCCTCCTTTCTTCTCTTGGAGTTCGGTTGGTTTTTGCTGAAGACGTCTGTGAATCATGGGGATCTGAATGTCGCTGAGTATCTTATTCCAGGTTTCATGTAACGTTTGGAGAGTATGCTTGTTAATGAGAATGGAAAGGTATTTTGTATGATGTATATATGACTTAATAGCAGTATAATATGTATGAAGAGTAGTTGGTTTATTATTATCAAGTTGTGTAAGATAGGTAATGGATTCATGAGGGTAGAGAAGGATATGTAGAATATCCTGTTTGTCCTTTGGCATCAAGGAAATCCATTTATTTAACCTGGTATTATACTGGATAATAGAGGACTGCGCAAGTACTTCATTACCTTCAAAGTAATTCATGGTGGCGTTTCTACCCTATGCGAAGAAGATGTGTGTCTCGTCAATTTTTGTCGGAGTGTCACTATCGTAGATATTTACAGATTGTGAGAAAAGAAGAATGACATAAACTAGAACTTAGCAGACTGTAATACAATATGTATTACATATGGAATTATATTTTACATTTTGCATT
>JACCDP010385004.1_pt1 | contig 15283 bp, 15 predicted proteins | sample 7445841 | NCBI WGS metagenome assembly JACCDP01 (sample SAMN15323441, study PRJNA562643) | freshwater metagenome | isolation source: river surface water | place: USA:Blue River Watershed | collected 2017-08-17 | reverse complement strand
TAGGTACCAAAGATGTTCCCGTGCCAAACCCCTTCTTGCTTGCTAAAGCCATTTCCAATTCCGCTAAGAACTAATCCAAGAGGCGGCATGTCGTCACCTAGACGCGTTAGGCCTTGGTGGTTTTCAAAGCCAGTAAGAATTGGTAAACCACCACGACTTGGTTGGATCACAAGTTCCCCAACACTTCGCGGTGAGGCATCGTAACTGGTGTGTACGTCTACTAGACCTAGGCCTGCGATAGTTTTTCCGCTGGTATCGGGCAAGCTCTCGCCAATGATTTGAAATCCAGCACAAACAGCCAGCACTGTGGCACCTCCGGCTGCTGCGTACTGCAGTCCCCCATCTCGCTTTAACATCTCAAGTGCGGCCGACTGCGGCCCATCCTCACCACCGCCCAAGAGGTAAATGTCGCCAGACCTAGGCACAGCCATTCCTGGAGTAACTTCCACTAACTGCACATCCAAATCGCGGGCTTTTGCTCTATGAATCAGAATCTCGGCATTGCCCTGATCCCCGTAGGTGCCAAGCAAGTCATGGTAGAGCCGCACAATGGTAAGACTCATTGCGCACCACCTTTGCCAGTAGCAATTCCCAACTCTGCCGCTAGGAGATCTTGATACGCGGTGTAACTCACAATGGCTTGAATTGGCTCGCTCGTAAATTCTTCAACTGCCTCAGTAAAGCTTGAAGCCGCAGAGACTTCGATACCCTGCACACTCAATCGATAGGCAACATCAAGGCGCCGATCCCCAGTGCAGATCACGCGCTTTCCCAGTAGCTTCGCGTAGTCGATGTCCCATAGCCAGGAGGTATCGCGTCCATCAATGCCTCGAGCGTTAACCGAGAGTACGACCTGGTCTGCAGTAACATCCCCAAGTGCCTGTCGCCAGCTTTCTGGATTCTTTGCCAGATGTGTTGGAATAACTTTCCCGCCTGCAGAAAAACTATGGATTCGATCTGGTGCCCGGTTAATCAAGTCAGTGGCTTCATTCGCCAAAATTTCCGCACCCATCAATCTGGCAGCTTCGATAACCAAAACCGTATTGCGCTGTGGACCATCTAAACGCTTATCGGCTCTGACGTCTGGCAACTTGGTTCCCAAGCCACATGAGCATGAGTAATCACCAGCGGACCAATCCAAGATAACTGCGCAATTAGGGCAGGTTGCTGCATCTGGGTGCCTGCGACCACTAAATGAAACTCGAATCACATGACCTGCTTGGGCCACGGCATGTTCCAGGAATGGGTCATCGCGATCAATCACAAAGGTCACATCGTCATTAGTAAATGCTTGATGCCAGAGATTGGACACCTTTCGCACTTCACCGGTTCGATGTAACTGATCTCTGGAAAGGTTCAACAGGACTATGACTTTTGGAGCTAGCTTTTGATACATGTCTGGCAGGTACATCTCGTCGCATTCGACTACTGCGAATCTGTTTCTTGGTAATTGGGCTAATAGGGCTGCAATCCCAGCTGGCATGTTAGCGCCGGACTCGCTGGTGCTAACTCCTTCGCCCGCAAAGTCACGAAGGATGTTTGCCAAATTTCTCGTAGAAGTGGTTTTGCCGTTAGTTCCAGACACTAAAACAATGTCTCGCCCTGCACTCAGTTTAGAAATCGCCCGCGGGTCAAGCGCCAGAATTACTCTTCCACTTAGGGTTTCACCGCGACCACGGCCTAGTTTTATAGACAGCCGACCTGATAACTCGCCAGCCTTACAAGCTGTTGCGAGTCTTAGTTTGCTGAACACAAATGATCTAGCGCTTATTACTTAACGAATTGTCCGCGGTAGTACTCGAATACCAATCCGTAAATCGCCATCATTAGAGCAAATAAGCCAGCGACCATCATCCACCTGGCAAATACAAAGCCAAGTACAAATACAAATGTAGATGCGCCAATTGCAAATGGCCACCAGGAATGTGGCGAGAAGAAGCCGTAGTCAGTATCGGCATCAGAAATCAGCGCGGTCTCAACGTCTTCTGGAAGGGTGCCAACTCGCTTTGATGTGAATAGTACGTAGAACGCGATCAGGAAGGCAAGGCCACCGGTTAGCGCAAGTAGAGAAGTTCCAACTACGTCACCGCTCATAAACCAATAAACGATTCCAATACCGAAGTAAAGCACAGTTCCGTATGCAAATAACTTGCCACCGACATTCATTTAACTACCTCTAACCCTTTGATCCGTTGGCAGCATTTTCAAATGCTTTATCGCGATCTGCTTGCTCCATTGCAGCAACTTCTGGGTGATGCAAATCAAAGGCTGGTCGCTCACTGCGAATTCGAGGAATTTCAACGAAGTTATGTCGCGGTGGTGGACAGGATGTGGCCCACTCAAGTGACGCACCCCAGCCCCATGGATCATCACAATTAACCATTGGAGCGTACTTGTTGGTTTTGTAAATGTTCCAGAAGAACACAAACGTAGATGCGCCAAGCACGATCGAGCCAACTGTGGAAATCATGTTGAGCGTCGTAAATCCATCACTTGCCAGATAGTCGGCGTATCTACGAGGCATACCCTCCACGCCGAGCCAGTGCTGTACTAAGAATGTGATGTGGAAACCAAAGAACACTAACCAGAAGTGCAGCTTGCCTAGTCTTTCATCAAGCATTTTTCCAGTGAACTTTGGCCACCAGAAGTAGAAGCCTGCGAACATCGCAAACACTACGGTGCCAAACACTACGTAATGGAAGTGTGCAACCACAAAGTAAGAGTCGCTCACATGGAAATCAAGTGGTGGTGCCGCAAGAATGATTCCGGTTAAACCACCAAACAAGAATGTTGTCAGGAAGCCGATAGTCCAAAGCATTGGGGTCTCAAAACTTACAGAGCCACCCCACATAGTTCCAATCCAGTTAAAGAACTTAACGCCCGTAGGCACGGCTATGAGCATCGTCATGAACGCGAAGAACGGCAAGTTAACCGCTCCCGTTACGTACATGTGGTGAGCCCAAACTGCAACGGAAAGTCCAGCGATCGCAATCGTTGCAAACACAAGTCCCTTGTAACCAAAAATTGGCTTGCGGCTAAAGACTGGGAGAATTTCAGTAGCGATACCAAAGAATGGCAACGCCAGAATATAAACCTCAGGATGGCCAAAGAACCAGAACAAGTGTTGCCACAAAATCGCGCCACCATTTGCGGCGTCAAAGACCGTTGCACCAAACTTTCGATCAGCTTCAAGCATCAACATTGCAGCAGCAAGAACTGGGAAAGCCATCAACACAAGAACGCTGGTTAGCAGTACGTTCCAAGTAAAGATCGGCATGCGGAACATAGTCATGCCAGGGGCACGCATGGTGAAGATAGTTGTAATGAAGTTAACCGCACCCAAAATGCTAGCCATACCCGACATTGTTAGACCCATGATCCAAAGATCGGAACCAACGTTTGGTGAGTTAATAACATTTGAAAGCGGTGCGTAAGCAAACCAACCAAAACCGGCCGCGCCACCTGGTGTCAAGAAACCAAGCATGACGATGATTCCACCGAATAGGTATAACCAGTAGCTGATCATGTTAAGTCTTGGGAAAGCAACGTCTGGCGATCCGATTTGCAGCGGCATGATTGCGTTTGCGAAACCTGCGAAAAGTGAAGTTGCAAATAAGAAAAGCATCAAAGTGCCATGCATGGTGAAAAGTTGGTTGTACTGCTCGTTGCTCACAAACTGAAGACCTGGACGGGCTAGTTCAGCGCGAATGACTAGCGCCATTAAGCCAGCGATTGCAAAGAACGCAAATGAGGTGACCATGTAGAGGTTTCCAATGACCTTGTGGTCAGTAGAAGTCATCCAGCCAACAACTTTGTTGCCTTTTTTAGCTGGTGGGCGCAATGGAGCCTGCGAAGTTGTAGTTACTGGCTTATCCAAAATTGCCATTAGGAGACTCCTGCTACTTCAGATCGACCTGAGTCGAGCTTGCCAATTTGTCCGCGTTCCTTTAGATCTGCAATGTGTGCGTCATACTCAGCCCGGGTTACAACTTTTACGTCGAAAAGCATTCGGGAATGGTCAACACCACAAAGTTCGGCACACTTACCCATAAACACGCCTTCAGTGTTAGGTGTAACTGCAAACTTATTATTTCTACCTGGTACTACGTCCATCTTCATCAAGAACGCTGGAATCCAAAAGGAGTGAATAACGTCAGGCGAAGTAAGTTCAAATGTGACCTTCTCGTCGACAGGTAACCACAGCACCGGTGGCTCACCTGGAGTGCCGACGTCGTATACGCCTTCATCTTCGTAGTTGAATGCCCACGACCAACGCCAACCAACAACATTCACGCTATGTGAACTACTGTCATCAACCTTGGTCAAAATTGTTTGGTCGCGCTGAGTGAAATAAAACAAAGCCAAAATCATAAGAAGCGGCGCAACGGTATAAAGAATTTCTAGTGGCACGTTGTAGCGAGTTTGTTCCGGAAGTCCATCGCCTTCTTTACGTCGGTAAGCAACGATCGCCCAGATTAGTAAGCCCCAAACCAGGACACCAACAATTAGGGCTGCTAGCCAGGAGCCCTGCCAAAGCGAAAGGATTCGATTACCTTCTTCGGTAGCTGGCTCTGGCATTCCAAGGCGGCCGTACTCGTTATCTATCGAGCAACCGGAGAGCAAAACTGTTCCCAGCAAAAGCGCAGATACGGTTCTGATCTGCTTTCGGCGTACTGTGCTTTTCACGTGTGAATGGCCCTTCATGTTCAATCCGGCAAAGGCGCATTAGGCGCGCCAATACAAGGTTTTCTGCTTCAAACACTACCCCACGCTTTAGAAAAACTGAGGTTTGGGATGGGCCAAGGGACCAAAATCACATTGTTGAATCTAGCCCGAATCGGAACCTAAATTCCTCGTTAATGAGACCGGATCGATGGCAAGAAGTTTTGTGGTTTTGGGTTACTTGCCCGCCGAAAGAATCGGAGAAATACCCAGCAAACTAGGCAATATCTGGCAATAATCCCCGCGATCAATGGTTTTTGCGCCCATGGATTCAAGGTGGCTGGTCATCCATTGGGTGTCAATTACGCGGCCTTGACCATCATCTAGTAGGCCACCAAGGTGGACCAACGCCACCTTGGAAGCATTATTAGCGACATGAAACATGGACTCCCCTGCAAAAACCCCGCCTAGTTCCAAGCCGTAAAGTCCGCCAGCAAGACTGCCATCGCCGCCCCAAACTTCAATCGAATGTGCCACGCCAATTTCGTGCAGGGTTGTAAAGGCGGAAATCACATCTTCATTTATCCAGCCGCTTTCCCGCTCGGGATTCCCGCAAGCTCGGATAACAGCTTCGAAGTTCTGATCAACGGTTACGGTGAATTTCTTCATTTCTGATTTCAATGACGTAGAGATATGGATTTGATCGGGATAGAAGATGGCTCGCGACTTTGGCGACCACCATCCGATTGCAGATTCGTTGCCATCAATTTCATAAGGCATGGGAAACAATCCCACTCGATACGCATTCAACAAAGTATCCGGATCCCAATTTGAACCAAATTTTGTAAGTTTCGGCCAAACAATTTGGGGATTAAGTTCAAGCGGAACCCCTGTTGAGTCAAAGGCGCTAATCGCAATCAGATCAATGTCAGCCGGTGCCAACGTCGGATCAGGAAAATCATGGACCTGATTACTTGGCATAAGAAATTACTGGCCTAAATGACTTGCCACATCGTGTGCACATTCACTTCCGTAAGCAGCTTCTAGTCTCGAAATGAATTCTGTTTTATCAAGCAGGTATTCCTGGGTGCCAATAGTTTCGATTACATAAGTAGCTAGAAGTGATCCGACTTCAGCACACCTTTGTGGAGTTAGTCCCCAACCAAGTCCAGTCAAGAAGCCGGCTCGAAATGCATCGCCAACACCTGTTGGATCTTTAATGGATTTCTCTTGTGCAACTGGTACGGAAATATCAAGTCCGTCGCGCGAAGTAATCCGTGCACCTTTATTGCCCATTGTTGTGACACGAATTCCAACATGTTGCAGAACTTCTTCTGACGACCAGCCAGTGCGCTGTTCAATCAAAGTCGCTTCATATTCATTGTTAAACAGGTACTTTGCGCCATCAATGACGTCAATAGTTTGCTGGCTATCTAGCCGCGGAAGCTGCTGGGATGGGTCTGCAACAAAAGGGATTCCCAGTGTCTTGCAGGCAACTGTGTGCTTGATCATTGCGGCCGGATCATCTGCGCCAATCAAAACTAGGTCTATGCCGCCGACTTTTTCTGAAATCTTTGCAACTTCCAGTTCAATCGATTCACTCATTGCGCCTGGATAAAACGAAGCAATCTGATTTTGTTCTTGGTCAGTTGTGCACATAAATCTTGCTGTGTGTGCGGTTTTTGAAATGTGAACATGGCTGCACTCAACGCCATGGGCTTCAAGCCAAGATTGGTATTCCGCAAAGTCTGATCCAACCGCAGCAACCAGGATTGGGGTGCCGCCAAGGACTCCCATGCCAAAGCCAATGTTTGCCGCAACACCACCGCGACGGATTTGTAAATCATCGACCAAAAATGACAGTGACACATTGTGTAACTGGTCTGCCATTAATGAATCATTAAACAGGCCCGGAAAGGTCATCAAGTGGTCAGTTGCAACTGATCCAGTTATCGCTATGCGCACAATCGGAGAGCCTAACAAAAAAATCCACCCCTACCGAGGCAGGGGTGGATTTTGGTCAAATCTATTTTGTTACAGGACTAACTGAATGAATCTCCGCATGCGCAGGATGAGCCAGCGTTCGGGTTATCGATTGTGAAGCCCTGCTTTTCGATGGTGTCAACGAAGTCAATTACTGCACCGCCAAGGTAAGGAACACTCATGCGATCCACAACAACACCAACACCATTGATTTCCTGGCGAACATCGCCATCAAGGCTGCGATCATCAAAGAACAGCTGGTAACGCAGACCAGAACAACCACCAGGTTGAACTGCAATTCGCAGGTTTAAATCATCGCGACCTTCTTGGTCAAGCAATGTTCGCACCTTCACTGCAGCAGTTTCCGTGATTACAACACTGTTTTCTTGTGCGGTCTCAGTTGTCATGATTCTCCTTAGTTGCCTTAGTTACTAACTAAGGCCTGCTCAACGCTCGGTGTCACCGTTGCTATCTCTAGGCTACGTCACTCTTGCCAAAATAGCGATATTTCAATCTAAAGCTACCTGCGTCCCCAGGTCTGGGACATTCGGGCCGAAACTTCAGACAGGACTTCAGCTGGCATTGCCATGGAGCGTTCGCGGCCAGCGAATTCGCTCATTGAGTACGCGGAGTCGATTCCTGCCGTTGCGCATTCGCGCTTACCTAATCGGACTTCACCTGCCAGCGCTACACACGGCTTGCCAAGCGCTGCTGCGTGACTTGCCACACCGGCGATTACTTTGCCGTGAAGACTTTGATCATCCAAACAACCTTCGCCAGTGATAACTAAATCAGCTTTGCTGATCTCATCATCCAATTTCACAATTTCAAGCACAGTTTCAATGCCAGCGACTCTTGTACCACCGAGTAGCAGCAGCCCGTAACCAAGTCCACCAGCTGCGCCGGCGCCAAGTGCAACAGCTGGGTCCTTTCCATCGCTTCTGCGACCGCATAGTGCTGCAAAGTTTTCCAATGCTCCTTCGAGTTCCATTACCGCAAAATCATCTGCACCTTTTTGTGGCCCAAAAACTGCAGTTGCACCGCGTAGTCCTAATAAGGGATTATCGACATCACTTGCCGCAATTAACTTAATGTCAGAAATCTTTTCAAGGGCCGCGCTTAAATCAACTTTCGACACTGACTTTAGTTTTGCGCCACCAGCATCAAGCTCGCCATCAGAAGTTGCTCCAAGTGCCGCGAGCATTCCTGCTCCAGCGTCGTTGGTTCCACTTCCACCCAACCCAACGGTAATTGTTGTGGCTCCGCTTTCAATTGCGCGAGCTATCAGTTCGCCCACACCATAAGTTGAAGTAATTCTTGGATCCCGCTTATCTGTCGCAACTAAATGTAGGCCGCATGCTTGGGCTGATTCAATCCAAGCTTCTGTGCCACGTAGCAAAAACTGTGCCGGAGTCTTTTCGCCAAGCGGGCCAGTGACAATGGCAGTTGTAAGTTCGCCACCCAAAACTGCGTGAAGCCCACCAACAAAACCTGGTCCGCCATCTGACAATGGCGCAATAACAACTTCGTCTTCGGGATGCTCTTTGAGCCAGCCGTCCCGGATTGCAGTTGCCGCCTCGACTGAAGTTAATGTGCCTGTGAAACAGTCTGGGCTTACTAAAACGCGCATCTTCGTAAGTTAGCATTACGGGTATGAGCAACGAAGAGACCACGGGCGAAACTGGAACTAGCGAATCAGGTAAAGGCCGACCTACGCCCAAGCGCAAAGAAGCAGAATCTGCCCGCAAGCAGGGCATTAGCGTTCCCAAGGATCCAAAGGCCGCCCGCAAGGCTGCAAGGGATAGAGATCGTGAAGCACGCGCTAAGTCTCGAGCCGGCTTAATGGCTGGTGATCCCGCATACTTCCCTCGTCGAGATGCCGGTCCCGTCAAAGCCCAAGTACGCGACTATATCGATCGTCGTCGCACTGTTGGTGAATTCTTTGTTCCGTTTGCATTTGTAGTTCTCCTGCTCGGACTAGTGAACAATCCAACCGTTCAAACCACTGTGGTTTATGTCTGGACCAGCGTGTTATTGCTGGTAGTCCTGGACACGATCTTGGTTGGCATTCTTTTGGGCCGATCGCTTCGTAAAGATTTCCCAGAAAAATCTGATCGAAAAGGCGCGGTTTCTTACGGTGTACTTAGAGCCCTTCAGCTTCGTCGCTTCCGCATTCCTCCGCCGCGAATTAAGGCAGGCGGAGCGCCGGTAACACCTAAGCTTAAAAAGAAGTAACCGTTAGCAAGTAACAATGAAAGTGAGTTAGAAATGTCTTGGACTTGGATTTACCAAAACGAAGATGGCTCACCATCTCCTTATCTACCTGCTGAAGCTGTTGTCACTCCATTTCCAACCCAAGCAGATGCTGAGGCATACATCGGCCAGTCTTGGGAAGAGTTACTTGCTGGCGGAGTTGAATCTGTCACGCTTTATGAAGATGACCGTGAAGTTTATGGTCCGATGTCTCTCAAGCCTGAGTAAAGACTTTAGCTTCTTTCTCGTAAGGGCTTGCAATTTCAAGTTAGCTCTGTGCTAACCTCCTGATACCGCGTTACCAGCGAAGTCCGGTGAAAATCCGGCGCTGTCCCGCAACTGTGAAGTGATCGAAAGATCATAAGTCAGGTCGCCTGGGAATGTGGTTTTCGTAAAAACTCTCGAGGAAGAGTTCGCCGAATCACACCTTGTGTGTGCTGAGTCGGATGTTTCTTCGACCACACAAGGAGATATATGTTTAAGAAAATCCATGTGGTCGTTGCAGTTAGTGCACTGTTACTAACTGCATGTGGCCAATCAAATACGTCGTCAGTTGAAAGTGCTGCGCCAACAGTTGCAGCCAGCTTTCCAGTAACTATTGAAAACAACGGAACTTCTGTTGTGATTCCCGAGCAGCCAGATGCGATCATCTCGCTATCTCCGACTGCAACAGAGATCTTGTTTGCCATAGATGCTGGCGATCAAGTCATCGCAGTTGATGACCAATCGAACTACCCAACTGAAGCACCTATTTCTGATCTTTCAGGTTTCACCCCAAATTTGGAATCAATTGTGGCGCTGGCTCCTGATCTAGTTGTTGTTAGCTTTGATGTTGACGGAATTGTTGCTGCGTTAACTGCAGCTGAAATTCCAGTGCTAGTGCAGTATGCCGCGGCCACATTAGATGACACCTACCTCCAGATTGCCGAACTTGGAACAGCAACTGGACAATCAGCAAAAGCACAAGAACTCACTACGCAGATGAAGTCAGATATTGATGCGGCTATCGCGCAGGTTCCTGCCGAAGCAGCAGGACTAACTTACTTCCACGAATTAGATAACACGTTGTATACAGTTACCTCTGCGACCTTCATTGGCTCAATCTATGCACTCGCTGGACTAACAAACATTGCTGATACTGCCGCCGATGCGGCTAGTGGTTACCCGCAGTTATCCCCCGAGTTCATAGTTGATGCCGACCCTGCGATTGTTTTCCTTGCAGACACCAAGTGCTGTGGCCAAACTGCAGATACCTTGGCGCAGCGCCCTGGCTTCGAAGGCTTATCTGCAATTGCCAACAACAGTGTCGTAGAACTTGATGACGATGTTGCATCCCGTTGGGGTCCGCGCACGGTTGACTTTGTAAAAGCAATCGTTGATGGCGTCCTTACTGTGACAGCCAAGTAAGCAAATCAAAATGAGAACAGCGACAGCCCGAAAGATTACCCCGTTTGCGTGGGTAATTGGTGCTGTCGCTGTTCTGCTTACTTTGACTCTTGGCGTATCCATTGGCGCAGTTTCGCTTGCGCCTTTAATTATCTGGTCTGAAATTTCTAGCAATCTATTTGGAACCGTTTCAAATTCAACGGGTTCAGAGTCGACCATTATTTGGCAACTCCGACTGCCACGCGTATTGCTGGCTTTTGTAGTTGGTGCCATGCTTGCCAGTGCTGGTTGTGCATATCAAGGAACCTTTCGCAATCCGCTAGCTGACCCTTATCTATTGGGAGTCTCTGCCGGCGCCGGCCTCGGTGCCACAATTGCAATCTTTAACGGCTCCGGAAGTTCCCGAATCCTCTTGCCTTTGGCTGCATTTGCTGGCGCACTGGGTGCAGTATTGCTTACGTATTCGTTAGGAAGATCTGCTATTGCCGGACGTTCTTCGACTGCGCTGATCTTGGCCGGAGTTGCCGTTGCAAGTCTTTTGACTGCAATTCAAACTTTGTTGCAGCAGCAAAACACTGACAAGATTCGAGAAATCTATGCCTGGGTTCTTGGCAGACTGTCGACTTCAGGATGGAATGACCTGGCAATCATTACGCCCTACATTTTTGTTTGCATAATCATTCTGCTGAGGTACCGACGAGTACTCGATGTCTTTGCGGTCGGTGACGAAGAGGCGCTAACCATGGGGCTACCCGTAGCCAGAGCTCGTGGCGCAATCATTGTTGCGGCATCGCTTGGGACGGCAGCCGCTGTTGCAGTCACTGGCCTAATTGGATTCGTAGGAATTATCGTTCCGCACATTCTTCGATTGATAGTTGGCAATTCGTACCGAATCTTGTTGCCGTTATCAATCATCTATGGCGGAATCTTTTTAGTTCTCGCTGACATCTTGGCTCGCACTATCTTGGCACCACAAGAAATATCAATTGGTGTCGTGACTGCTCTGCTTGGCGCACCATTCTTTCTATTTGTACTTGGTTCAAGCAAGAACGGATCTGTGACATGACGACGTTGAGTGTTAGCGGTTTGCGTGTTGAGTTGGATCGAAGAGTGATCGTAAACAACATCGATCTAGAAGTCAGTGTTGGGCAATGGGTTTGCATCATCGGGCCAAATGGGGCAGGGAAGTCTTCCCTGTTGAAATCACTGGCGGGAATCATTCCATCAACTGGTGAAATCTTGATCGATGGATCAAATGTGCGCGAGTTATCTGAGCGCGATCGCGCTTGTTGGATCGCCTACGTTGCTCAAGAGCCAGTAATGCCAGCTGGAATGCGAGTTTTTGATTATGTACTTCTTGGTCGAACCGCTCATTTAAAGATGCTGGCAACCGAGTCTCCGAAAGATTTGGAGATCGCGCGTTTCGTTATTTCAGAATTAGATTTGGACAAATTCATTGATCGCGACGTAGCAACACTTTCTGGTGGCGAACGACAGCGAGTAGCGATTGCTCGGGCACTAACGCAAGCCAGTCCGATAATTCTGTTAGATGAACCAACAACAGCACTCGATGTTGGTTACCAGCAAGAAGTATTGGAACTAATTGACCGGCTTCGGAAAGAAAAGAAAATTGCTGTCATTTCAACAATGCATGATTTAACAGTTTCCGGGCTTTACCCGGATCGCTTAATGCTTTTGGCGCAGGGCAATGTTGTGGTGTCAGGTTCTGCTGAGTCGGTATTGACGCCAGAAAATATTGCAAAGCATTACGGCGCAAAAGTTACTGTAATAACCCACGAATCTGGACCAGTTGTTATTCCAGAGCGTAATAAGTAGTTACTTAGTAGTTGAATCCACAAACGGCGGCTTCGTTACAATCACTTCAAGATCTCTGCCACGAACATCAATCATCAAGGTGTCGCCGACTGATACATCAGGTGACAGAAGTGCCAATGCGATTCCCTTTTGCAATGTTGGTGAGAATGTTCCACTAGTCGTTTCCCCAACCACTTCACCTGACGCTGTTTTCACTTGCATGTGGCTGCGTGGAATGCCTCGACCCGTTGCTAGCAATCCCCATGCGACTCGTTTTGCGCCTGCTGCTTTTTCGGCAACTAATGCGTCTTTGCCAGAAAATACTTCCTTATTCCAACCAACTGCCCAGCCAGTTTTAGCCTGCACTGGACTAATTTCAGGACTGATGTCTTGGCCGTGCAAAACGTAACCCATTTCAGTTCGCAATGTGTCGCGCGCACCTAGCCCACATGGCAAAATTCCCAAATCTGCGCCTGCAACAAGTAAGGCATTCCAAATTTCGACCAAGCCAGCATTTTCGATAACTAATTCATAGCCTGGTTCACCGGTATAACCAGTGCGACAAATACTTACGTCAAAGCCATTCCAGTTCGCATCTGCAAATGCCATGTAGTCATGATCAGTCGGTAGGCCAAGTGCGCTTACAACTTTGTTGGCACTCGATCCTTGGACTGCAATGATTCCTTGCTTCAAGTGGTTATTCTCAATCACAATTCCAGCTGGTGCGATTTTTTCTAGATGAGCAACTACTGAGCTGGCGTTACCTGCATTTGGAATAAAGCGAACTTCTTCATTGCTCACCAAATACACAATTAAGTCGTCAATTACACCACCAGTGTCATTGCAAAGCATTGAGTACTGAGCCTGACCTGGCTTAATGCGATCTAAATCATTTGTGAAGACGCTATTTGCGAAGGCATAAGCACCGTTACCCAAAATTCGCACCTTACCCATGTGCGAAACGTCAAAGATTCCAACGGCAGTTCGAACCGCAGTGTGCTCAGCAACTGTGCCGGCTGTGTATTCGATCGGCATATCCCAGCCACCGAAAGGACCCATCTTGGCGCCAAGGGATAAGTGCGTTTCATGTAAGGGGACTAAAGACATACTCAAACCGTACTAGTACCGTTTAGTCAGTACCACCCGAGCCATGTCGGCCAAAACCGACTTGGCTAATACCACCCGAGCCAAGAACTTCCCACCTAGTCCACCCGGAGGCCTAAATGGCAATCACTGTTACCCCAACCGTTCCTTCCCTTACTTACAAAACTGGAAACCCACTAACGTCCTATGTCAATGCCGTAGTGGTTGGTCTATCTAGTGATGGTCAGTTAACTGTGGTCTCAGACTCAATTCCAAAATCAGCCGCAACCAAGATTGCTGCTGCTTTCAAGGAAGTTGGCGCGACTGGCGCGGTAGACGAAGTTACTCGAATCCCGGCTGGCACATTCGCCGACGCAGAAGTTTTGGTTGGTGTGGGACTTGGAAGTCTCAAGAATTCAATTTCACATGAACGACTGCGCCGAGCTGCCGGTAGTGCAGTGCGCAGTTTAGGTGGATTTAAGAAGGTTGCAATTGCAATTACTGCAGAAGGTCCCGCAGAAGCAGGTGCGCTTCTTGAAGGTGCTGCATTTGGATCGTATGCATTTACCGAACATCGCTCAGCCACTCTTAAGAAAGCAAAAGCGCCAGTCGCTTCAATTGCTTTGTTCACGGCAAAAACTCGTACCAGTGAATACCGTGATGCACTACATCGAGCTCAAGTTCTTTCCGAAGGCATTAACTTTGCTCGCAATTTAATTAATGCTTCACCGTTACATTTAGCACCGGCTGATTTGGCTCGTGAAGCTAAGGCATTTTTGGCTGGCACAAAAGTTAAAGTTGAAATTCTTGATGAGAAAGCTCTTGCCGCTGGCGGTTACGGTGGAATTTTAGGAGTAGGTCAAGGATCCACTCGCCCACCGCGCTTAATTCGCATGGAATACCGTCCCAAGGGTGCAACTAAGCACGTTGCACTAGTTGGCAAAGGAATCACATTCGATACTGGCGGCATCTCACTGAAGCCACCTGCAAATATGCATCATATGAAAGATGACATGTCAGGTGCTGCAGCAGTTGTTTCTACAATTCGTGCCATTGCTGATCTAGAACTAAATGTTTCAGTAACTGCATACGCAGCCTGCGCCGAAAATATGCCAGGTGGTGGCGCACAACGCCCTGGTGATGTCATCACAACTTATGGTGGTCGCACTATTGAAGTACTTAATACCGATGCTGAAGGTCGTCTCGTAATGTCTGATGCACTTGTTCGCGCCGCAGAAGACAATCCAGATGTTGTCATTGACATTGCCACTTTGACAGGTGCAGCGGTAGTTGCACTTGGACACCGCACTGCTGGTGTTATGGGAGATGCAGAAGTTCGGGATGCAGTTAAAGCTGCGGCTGATCGCGCTGGTGAAGAATTCTGGCCAATGCCGCTGCCTGAAGAACTTCGCCCAGAACTTGATTCCCTCGTAGCGGACATTGCCAATGTTGGATCTCGCGAAGGTGGCATGCTTTCGGCGGGCTGGTTCTTGAAGGACTTCATTGCCGAAGGACTTCCGTGGGCACACCTTGATATCGCTGGACCCGCATTTAACCCGGGAAGCCCCTGGGGTTACACCCATAAGGGTGGAGTCGGCTTTGGAATTCGGACCATGGTGGCCTTTGCCGAGGATGTCATGGACGGAACTGCTGAGATCTAGGCCACTCTTTTAGACCCGGACTGACTTGGATTTACTCCGCGTGAAAGACTTAAGTTAGCGCGGCAGCGCAATTAGGTTATTTGCGGAGGATTGATGCACGACATCGTAATCTTGGGTGGCGGAAGCGGCGGATATGCTTGCGCGTTACGGGCATCACAACTGGGTCTCTCAGTTGTTCTAATCGAACAAGACAAACTAGGCGGCACCTGCTTGCACCGCGGTTGCATCCCTACCAAGGCATTGCTCCATGCAGCCGAAGTTGCTGACACGGCTCGCGAAGGCGAGCACATCGGAGTTCACAGTACTTTTAATGGCATTGACATGACCAAAGTCAATGAATACAAAGATGGCGTAATTGGTCGACTGTATAAAGGTCTACAAGGTTTAGTTAAGAGTCGCGACATTACTTATGTTGAAGGTTCTGGAAAACTAGTTGCACC